>Ga0209429_10002578_pt1 | contig 10611 bp, 18 predicted proteins | sample BarGraNGADG00212_3_FD_184493 | JGI IMG/M metagenome (GOLD analysis project Ga0209429, IMG submission 184493) | Arctic peat soil microbial communities from Barrow, Alaska - Barrow Graham LP Ref core NGADG0004-212 (SPAdes) (version 2) | ecosystem: Environmental > Terrestrial > Soil > Wetlands >... | reverse complement strand
GCTACCGAGCGAATGTCCGAAGTGTCGCGCCAGCCGTTCCGCGCTCTACCGCGACCTCGACGGCTTCGGTTGTTTGACTTGCGGCTTTCACGCATACAGCCAGCGGCCAACGCCAGCATTCGCGGAGGCGGGTCACTACAGCCACGAGCTGAGGCGCTGGCTCGGTGCCGATGGTAACGAGATAGCAGCGTGAAACCGAGAGGAGGTGGCACCTAATGGCGTTCCGTGGCAGGCGAGCAAGCGACTCACTTTTGATAAGCAGTCTAGCAGGCGGCGCGACTGTAGCAGGCGCGGCGAAAGCGGCCAACGTCTCTGAGCGGACGGCCCACCGTCGGCTGAGGATTCCCGCGTTCAAAGCGGCGATCGCGACGGCGCGAGCCGAGATGACCGAGCGCGCAACGGCGCTGCTGACCACGCTGAGCACGAGTGCCGCGCTCGCGCTTGGCGAATTGCTGAAAGCCGACTCTGAGGCCGTCAGACTCGGCGCCGCTCGGAGCATCCTCGAGCTGGGCGCTCGGCTTCGCGAAACTGGCGAGCTCGAGGCGAGAATAGCGGCACTTGAATCGGGAGGAGTGAGTGATTATGCCGAGCCAACTATCATCCCGCGTCGCGCGAGTTGAGGCGCGAATGCCAGCGCGACGGCACTGCCCGACATGTCGAGACTGGCGGGACTTTCGCGTCACGACCGAGCCGCGAGACGAGCGGCACGTCGACCAGTCGGCCAACCCGCCCGAGGTATGCCCGTCGTGCGGCTGGCGGCCTCGAGTGATACACGAGATGGTCGTGACTCGGGCAACAATCGAGGTGAGCAAGTGCGGAGCATAGCCGCCCGTCTCGCCCGCCTTGAGCAGCGACCAACGTCTGGCCGCTGCCCGAATTGCCAGGACTGGCGCGGGAGTCGCGTCGTGACCGACCCGCCCACTGGGCCGATGGCCGAGTTTACGGCCTATGTCGGCAGATTCACGCCGCAACCGCCAGAGCGGTGCCCCGTATGTGGCTGGCGGCCGAAAGTGATCGTCATTCGCTACACCCACAACTGGCGCGGCCATACCGACCCTGAGGAGCCAGGCACCGATGACGCGGGTGAGGCGGCGTGAACCGCCGCTTGTCGCCGCGCTCTGGCTGGTTCGGCCGAGCGCTGGTGCTGATTCTGATCGGACTGCCGCGAGATATAACCAAATTGGAGGGAACCGATGACACAGACACAGACAACCGACCTGCTGAGCGAGCGGCGCCGCCTTGCGCTGCTGGCCGCCGATGGCGACCAGGCTGCCGTTCAAGCGCTGCTGAAAATCGAAGCTCGGATTCAAGTGGACCGCCTAACCACCGAACGCGCCGAGTTAGCCGAGCAACAGCGCGGCATTGACGCTGCCGAGCTCGAGCGCCTGGCGGCAGCCGATGCACACGCCGCGCTGGTGGAACAGCGGCGCGAGCTGATGACGGCGGCGATTCAGGTTGCGGACAAAGCGCAGAAGCAGCTCGAAGCATTGTGCGCAACTTGCAGGAACCTACTCGCTGCCACCGCCGATGTTCACGGGCTGAATCAGCGTCTAGGGTATGGCAATCCAACCATGCCCTCGATCTCCCTGGCCGCCTACGTCGAGTCACGTCTCGGCGACGCTGGCGTCGGGCGCGGCTATCTGACCTGGCAAGAAGAGGGCCAGCGGTTGGCCGACCGCTTGAATCTGGAGGTGGACTGAGCGATGGCTAGATGGCAGACAGTCGTCCCGATCTCGAAAGTTGACGCCGACAAACACATCGTCTCTGGCTGGGCCAGCATCGCGTTCCTGGCCGACGGCACGCAGGTTATCGACAGTCAGGGTGACTCGATCGACGCTGACGAGCTCGAGCGAGCCGCCGCCAACTACCTTCTCGACGCGCGCGGCGTTTCTTCGATGCACAAGCAGGCGGGCATCGGACGGCCGTGCTCGTCAATCGTGTTCACCCCCGAGGTTCAGGCGCAAATGGGAATCCCGCCTGGCACCGTGCCCGTCGGCTGGTGGCTGAGCGTCAAGATTGATGACCCCACCGTCTGGGCTGGCGTCAAGTCTGGTAGGTACTCAGGATTCAGCATTGGCGGCTCTGGTAACCGCCAGAAAGTAGGCTAGTTATGGCAACCAAGTTGACCGACCTGATAGTTGACGAGGTAAGTCTGGTGGACCTGCCCGCGAATCGCCACTCGGTGATCGCATTCTACAAGCGCGGCGCGCGTCCGACGCTGACGCCAGAGACGCGCGAGCGGTTGCTCGCCTCTCGTGAGCGGATGTTGAAAGCGCTCGGCGCCTTGCCGCCTGGTCCACTGATGCCGCCGCCGACCAAAGGCCTCCACACGACCCCGCCAGCGCTCTTGCCAACGCCAGCACCGACGGTACCGACGCCTGCCGAGCTGGTTCAGACCGAAGTTGACATGGCCGTCAAGCAGCTGATGGCGACGCCGAGGGGCAAGGGACTGAGCTACGAGCAAGCCTGCGTCGTGGTGATGAAGGAGAATCCCGCGCTTTACGATAAGTACATCGCGGCACAGACGGAGAGCAAGCCGCTTCAGATGGCCAAGATGGCGGTTGACCAGCTCGCCAAGAGCGCCGACGACGTTGGTACCGCGATGTTGGCGAGTCAGATAATGCGCGAGACGCCAGGCTTGAGCTTCGAGCACGCCATGGAGCTGGCGAGCTACCAGACGAGATACGGCGTCTAGACACGCGCCTGGTCGCGGTAGCGGTTCCGTGACCTTGGCAGCGAGCAAGCCTCGGCGGTGGTGTTTTTCGGGCGCTGCCGCCGAGGTTGGAAAGACGCCAGACGGCGATTGCCTCCCGCCGTCGGCGTCTTTCCGTTTGTTCGGCTCATACTCTGGGATGATGGCCTGCCGGACGCTCGCCTGGCCGTGTTTCCGTCGGCTGCTCAATAACGATGGTACGGCCTGGCGGTTGGCTAGCGATTAGATCACTAAGTGCTAGCACACCATGATCTGACCGTTGACACCTGACCGCCACTTGGCGGACAATAGCCGCCATGAGTCAGTCAGCCGACCGCCAGTTGACCATCGACCAAGCCGCCGCTGAGCTTGGCATTAGCCGCCGAACCGTCGAAAGGCGGTGCGCGCGTGGTGTGTTGCGTTCGTTACACGACGGCGGGCGGCTCCTCGTGCTGCTGCCGACACCGACCGACACGCTGACCGCCAAATTGGAGCAGTTGACCGCCACTGTGGAGCAACTGACCGACAGATTGACGGCGGTCGAAGCCGAGCGCGACCAGGCAAAGGCGCTGCTAGAAGCCGTTACGAGCGAGAGGGACTACTTGAGACAGGCGCATGCGGCTAGTCTGACGCTCTCGACACGGCTGCTGCCTGAGAGAACCGAGACTCGGCCGAGCTGGTGGCGAGTGTGGCGACGCTGATTCGGTACCAGCATGCCCGACTGGCGTTCTGCCCCGGTGCTCGGCCCCAGCGCAGCCAAGTTGGCAAGCCAACTTGGATATCTCGTTGTAGTAAGTACTAGGCCGTGTATCCAAACTCTAGGTGTAAACTTGCGCCATGAACAGACACGACTTGACAGATGAGCAGTGGGAGAGATTCCAGGGCCTGCTCCCACCCCAGAAGCCGCCTGTCGGGCGGCCAAATCTGGACCATCGGACCGTCAACTATTGCTAACAACTGAATGTCAACGATGACAACAGCGAGGTGGCATCGTGCCGATAAACGCGGGCGAGCTCTGGCCCGGCGATCCGGCTCGTCAGGTCCGATGGGAACAGATCATGGCTTGGCTCGCCCCCAACGCAGGCGAGTCTGTCCTCGACATCGGCTGTGGGGGAGGCGAAGCGGTTGCGTTCGTCGCCGAACGGGTTGGCCCGAGCGGACACGCGATCGGCCTGGAGCGTTCCGCGGCAAGTGTGGCGAAGCTGTGCGCCCGCTACCCGGTGATCGAGTTGCCGGCGCTGAGCTTCCAGTCTGGTGAGGCAGAGGCTCTGCCCTTTGCCGACGAGAGCTTTGCCGCGGTGCTGTGCGTCAACGTGCTGGAGGCGATCCTCGACCGGCCGCGCGCGCTTGCCGAGATGCTGCGAGTGCTCAAGCCTGATGGCCGGATCCTGCTCGCCCACGACGATTACGAGAGCCAGGCTTATGCTGGCGCCGATCGCGACCTGACTCGTCGGGCAGTCTCCGCTTACGCCAATTCGACGTTCAAGAGCTATCCAACCTCCGACGGACAGATGGGCCGACAGCTCTGGAGCCTGTTTGCCAGCGCGGGCTTCCTGGAACCTGAGGTGCGAGTCCTGCCACTTGTCAACACCAAGTACCGCGAGCCGTTCTTTGGCTGGGTCCACGCCCAATTCACTGCCGACTTCGTGGCCACGGTCAGCGACTTGACCCAAGCCGAGATCGACCGTTGGCACCGCGAGCTCGCCGCCGCCAGTCAACGGGGCACTTACTTCTACTGCGTGAATCTCTACGTCTGCCTAGGGCGGAAACCCCACCAGGTCAATAGCTGGAGCTGAGTGTGCCACACTGACGCAGCGAGTGCCAGACCTTAAGGGCGAGCGAGACTACCTTCGGCAGGCTCACGCTGCCAGCCTGACTCTCAGCCAGAAGCTACTTACCCGAGCGGACGGAGCAACGGCCGAGCTGGTGGGCGTTCTGGCGGCGGTGAACGCTCCGAGGAGGCACCGTGAAGCCCAAGAAGACGTCGGATCTGGAAATACTGCTCCTGAGCTGCTTGCCCGCCGCGTTCATCGTGTGGATCGCTAGTAAGTACCCATGGTGGGACCTAACTGCGGACATTGTTGCCTTCGTTGCCATTGTTCTGGTTATCACCGTCGTCTTCAAGACGTTACCAGACCCCCACGATGACCCCTAACCCTGTTACAAGCCACGTAGAAGCCGCCACATCGGCAGGAACCGCCACCAAAGCGCAGGCAAAGCGGGGGCAAACTGCTAGTGAAAAGCGCGCTCAGGGCCGCCTACGAGCCTCCACACGGGCCTAGGGCGGCAGTGTGTTGGTACTAAGTGAGGCTGACTAGTCCTAGCGTGCGGGTGAGGCTGCTACAGCGCCATGTGGCGGGGGCCTTGGGCTGATTCCACGGCGCGTGCTCTTCGCAGTATGGCGCGGGAATCCAGGCAGCAGCCATACCACCCTTCCCACAACGGCGACCAGGCGCGACGCGCGCGACACAGCGCCGTAGTTTGCGGAGTCGGAGCCACTCGTCCATGTCCGCCAGCGTGACAGTCACCAGATCGGAGTAATGCGCGATCCACACGGTATCGACGTCGCTATCAAGGAAGACCTCGGCGATACCAACAAGTCGCTCCCAGTTCGGTAAGGGGCTGTCTTGGCGGTTGAAGCAGTTGTAGATGCTCGCGGCGCTGGTGTTATCGTCCATATCCCCATTATGCCACCAAAGAAGCCCCGACCTACCGAAGATCGGGGCATTGCGCTAGTCGGCTGGCTACTTCTCGGCGTGCTGCTCGGCCTTGGGTATCAGGCTCTTGGCCTCGATCGGCGTGAGTCCCGACTCGGCCAACGCCAACGCTACCCAGCGCTCGCAATCGACTTCGGCGCCTGGCTTGCTACGCGGACCAGACTTGGCGAGCACTCGGGTGCGCTCGACAGCGATACCGACGGCAACCGCCGTATCGGCGACCCGGACTAGCAGATTGAAAAGGTCGCTACCGAGGACGACTTCGGCGGCTTGCCTGCCGAGCATCGGTGTCAGCCACTTGGCGAGCTCGTCAACGCGGTCAGAGCCGACCGAGAGTGCGAGCCGATTCACGAGCTCGAACCCGACGAAAAGCTCGAGCTCGTGCGGGTCGCGTGCTACGAAGTCTACCCACGTGGGGGCTGTCGGTGGGGCTACGGAGGGAACCGAAGTTCTTGCCAACTGCTCGCTCACGCTACGCTCCCATCCACGTCTCGGTTCAAGTCCAGCAAGGCGGCGAACATCGCCAGTGCTGGCGCGAGGCCGACGCCCGAGGCGTCGAAGCCGACGGTAACGAGCCACCGCTCGTCACGGTCGGCGGTTGGGTCGAAGGTGAGGCTGACGGCCAGGCCAGTCGTGCGCGCGAGCTCTTCGATTCTGTCTTGCATCTTGCTATCCCCCCGAGGCGGCCCGAGGTGCAACCCCCGAGCCGCCGCTTTCGTTCAGTCGGCGTACAAGTCGGCGAGCGAGTGGATTGACTTGGCGGCTGGCTTGGCTGGCGCGATGGTGGCTGGCGTGGCCGCTGGCTGCTTGGCGAGCTCGGCACGAACGGCGGCGGCGTGCTTGCAGGTGCCACCCGCTCGGCCGCATTCGCAAGAACACGCAACGCGAGTGCCCCAGACCATGACCTTGTGCGCGGTGCCTGGCTGGCTGGCGCTCGGCACGACCCACTCGTTATTAGCGACGTGGTAGGCGCGGACACCTTCGGCTTGCGCTCGAACGCTGGCGCGGTCGGCGGCGGTCGGGTGTAGCCAGTCCATTCCAAGCGTGTTGACGTGAGTACCGAGCTGGCCCATCGTGACGAGCTGAGCGGCGCTGAGAAGGGGCTGGCGGCGAGCGACTGACTGAGTTACCATGACTTTGACCCTCCTAAGGGGTTGGCGCCCCGAGTGTTTGCCCTCCACGACTGACACTCGGGGCGCTTTGCTGTGTGGCTTCTGTGAGGATTATAGGGCTTATTGTATGGTTTGTCAAGGGGTATTATTGCTTTGTCTTTGTTGCCATAGACAAGCGGGGGTTACGGTGGTATATTATGAGCAAGCAAAAGCAGAGAGGGGACTATGAGCGAGTCTAAATTGATGACCGTCACCGAGGTTGCCGCGGTAGCCCGCGTCTCTGATTACACGGTTCGCGAGTGGCTTCGGCTCGGTCGCCTGAGGGGAATCAAGCTAGGTGGGGCACGGGCAGGCTGGCGAATATCTGAGGACGAGCTCGCGCGGTTCATCGCGGCGGCCACGTCGAAGGGCGAGCCGCCAGCCGACGCCGAAGAGCGGACGGGCTAATCGAAGATACCAAGAAGCCGCCAACCCGTGACGAGCGGGTAAGCGGCCTGGCGCGCCGTGGTGCTGGCAACAGCGCGGGTGTACTTAGACACTCGAAAGATACCACGGCTCACCCCTGTATGTCCACGTCCGAGAGGTGAAGCTATGGGGAAGAAGAGCCGCGCGAAAGCCGAGCGGCAGGCCGAACACGGCGAGCCACACCAGCCAGGCCGACGCTGGGAGACGCCCACTCACCGACTTATCATCCCGACCAGGCGGGAAGTGTTGCGGGTATCCACCGACGTCTACATCGTCAAAATCGACGGAGCCGACGTCAACCCGCGTTTCCCCGAATGGCATCTGACGTTCGGCGCGGACCGCTCGCCACACCGAAGTGACATCGATGTCCCTACCGAAGAACGCCGCGCTTACCTCACCCTGACACCAGGCGAGACGGGCGGCGACCAGTTCGTCGCGTTTATCCACGCCGCCACGGCGACGCGCTCGGACATGCCGCATGCGGCCGCGCGGATGGTATGGGACGAGGAGCAAGGCCGTTATTCCGACCAGATCGTCGGCTATCCTCTCGACCGCACCTGGCTGCAACGCGCCTACGCGGGGCTAGACCTCTTGCGCTTATCTTGGCCGTCCGCTGGCGGACGCCCAAAGGGCATGGCCGAAGTGACGCGCGAGGCGTTCCTGGCCGAGTACGAGCGCATGCGCAACGAGTACAAAGAGGAGGATACGAAGCCACCGACGAAGGCCGACATAGGCGACAGGTACGGCGTCTCTGACGACACCATCAGTCGGTTTTGCAACGAGCAACATCCACCGATAACGTGGCCGCCAAAACAGTAAGCAGTTTTGCGGGGTTTTGCGGCTTTTGCGCGGATCGGCTTTGTCATAATAGAGGAAAGAGCACGGAGGTGCGACATGTCGATTTACGTGGCGCTGAACCGCGATGTCAAGGAAAAGCTGATCGCTTTGTCTCGCTCTGAGCGCCGACGGCCAGCCGACACGGCCGCGCTTCTCGTGGAAGAGGGCATCCGCCGTGCCGAGCGCGAGCGCCCCGAGCCAACCCCGATCTGTCGGCCCGAGCCGACGGCTGCCTAGCCACTTAAACGCCAAAACCGCCGAGAGACAAACCTCGGCGGCGGGCTGGCGGAACTAATGAATCCTGGGCGAGAGGACTCACACACCAATGATAGCATATGAAGTCAAGCAAGGCACCAACCAGATCCCAAACACCCCCATCCACGAACAGGCCCTAGCAGCACACCACGCTGGGCTAGCGGTTCTACCCCCTACCGAGAATGGCGAGAAGCGCCCATCTGGCGGCACTGGCTGGCCGACATTCCGAGCCGATGAACCCCAAATTGAGCGGTGGTACGCAACCGAGCACCGCACGGGGCTAGGGCTGATCTGCGGCAGAGCGTCGGGCGGGCCAAAGCTACCCGATGGCGAGCCGCCCCTCGGGCTGGAAGCCCTGGATCACGATGACGCTGGCGCGCTGACACAATATCTTGAACTGGCCGGGCCGTCGGGCTTGGGCGAGCTGGTAGCCCGCGTTCGGGCGGGCTTCACCGAGCGGACGCCGCGCGGTACTGAGCATTGGTTGTTTCGTTCGACGGCTTGCGGCAGCAACCAGAAGCTAGCTAGCCGGAATGGCGTCGCCCTAATCGAGACGCGCGGCGAGGGCGGCTACATCATCGTCGCGCCGAGCTATGGCAAGGTGCACGAGACTGGCCGCCCCTACGAGCTACTTGCTGGCGGCTTCGACTCGATTGTCACAATCAGCCCCGAAGAGCGCGACCTGCTGCTTGGGCTAGCCCGCGTGCTTGACGAGACGACACTGCCTACCGAAGCGCCCCGACCGGTTCCGACCGAGCAACGCGACGCCGACGATCTGCGGCCTGGGGACGCCTTCGCGGCTCAGGCCAGTTGGGCGGACGTGCTTGCCCCGCACGATTGGCGGCTTGTCTACCAGAGAGACGGAGTTGGCTACTGGCGACGGCCTGGCAAGAACCGCGGCATATCGGCTACGACGGATTACAAGGGCAGCGGGCTACTCTACGTCTTCTCAAGTTCCACCCCATTTGAGCCAGGCCGAGGTTATGGCAAGTTCGGCGCTTATGCCATCCTGAACCACGCCGGCAACTTCTCGGCCGCCGCCAAAGAGCTGGCCGGCAAAGGTTACGGGGCACCACTGACGCAATCGGGCGAGATTTACAGTTCCCATAAGCAGGCCGAGGAAGTCGCCATTCTTCGCGCCAGAGTCGCCGAGCTCGAGGCCCAGCTGCTAGCACGGCCAGTCGCCGAACCGGCGCGCGTCGCCCTAGCCGGCGCCGGGCGCAACCTAAACGACGCCCAACTAATCGAAGTCGCCAAATTAGACGGCCAAGGCTGGGGCGAGCGATTTACCAAGCTCTGGGCTGGCGACACGGCTGGCTATGGCGACGATTACAGCCGAGCCTCCGGCACGCTTCTCGACATTCTCGCCAAGTGGACCGGCGGCGATAGCGAAAGAATGGATCGCCTCTTTAGGGCCTCCGCGCTTATGCGCCCGTCGTTTGACGAGTCTCGCGGCGATTCCACCTTCGGCGAGAACAGGATCGCGTTCGCCTGTGCCGGATTCTTGCCAGGCCAGGGCACCGGCTACGCGCCCAAGTACGCGGCCGAAGCACTGCAATCCTGTAGTGGCTGTCGGCTCATGGCCGAGGTCGCCGCGCTACGCCAACAAGTCGCCAACTTCGGGGCAATCCTCGCGGTTCCCGAGCGGCGAACGCTTAAGGCCGTGTTCGACGAATATACCAAAACAGTTGCGCGATGCCAGCCAGACGAGAAGGGCATGGTTCGGTGGAACCTCGACGATATGAGCGCGGCCTCCGGGCGCTCGAAGCCAACCGTGACCGCGCACACGCGCCAAGCGATTGCCGAGGGACTGCCGATAACGCTGGTAACCAAAGTTGACTACCTCGGCTTTGACGACAAAGACGGGCAACACCACCGACGCGATGCAATCTTCGGCAGGATTGACGCGACTCGCGAAGAGTTTGATGCTCTCGTGATGACCTATGAGCCTGACCGCCCGAAGCGCGGCCGACCGGTCGGCAAGTTGTTCTGCCCGAAGCACCCCGACGCTAATCGCCGTGCGGTGACGACGATCACCTGCGCGATTTGTGGCGATTTCCTGGAAGAGTTCCAACGCACCCTTCCGCCGTCGACCGAAAGCAGCCAAGAGAGCGAGCTTAGTAAAACCTTTTACTATGGCGCTGATTCTGTTGCCGCTGCCCCACCGAGCCAACCCGACGCGGCTTACGCCGTGGTAGAACCGTCCCCAATTCGGGGCGGCTTTACTAGAGTAGTAGATCCAGTAAAGCCAACGAGAATCGAGACGATACCCCCCGAACGTGAACCGGACGACTCGCCCTTAGTAAAAGATTTTACTGGCTACATATCGCCCCACGTCTGCTTCCCGGGCAGTTGCGGCGTTACGGAGACGACGCCATTCGAGGGTAGTTGGTATTGCTCCGCTCACCTTCCCCGGCACGCGTGGGTATCGGCCAGTAAAGCGGCGAGTGCTCAGGCGGTGCTCTCGTGAACGCCGAGCAGGAAGCCGCCGCCAGGCGCTTTGACACCGTGCTTCAGTTCGCCGAGCTGCACA
>Ga0209429_10002577_pt1 | contig 10616 bp, 10 predicted proteins | sample BarGraNGADG00212_3_FD_184493 | JGI IMG/M metagenome (GOLD analysis project Ga0209429, IMG submission 184493) | Arctic peat soil microbial communities from Barrow, Alaska - Barrow Graham LP Ref core NGADG0004-212 (SPAdes) (version 2) | ecosystem: Environmental > Terrestrial > Soil > Wetlands >... | reverse complement strand
TAGCCTTGATCAGCGCGATTACGGAAGCATAACCTTCCTCACCGAGTGCCGGGCTTAAAACAACGACTAATTCATACTTGTTTGCCATCTAAAATTCACCTCCTCCTGGACTGAACGGCTCTCGAACTATTCGAGAGCGAGGATTAATATCTAACTCGCCGCATCCTTTGCAGCACGAAAAAGGATAGCATAGGATAGCAGACTCGTCAAGTATGCGTCCGTTGCCGCATAAATATACATATATTCATCTCAAATTTGCCACGGACACCCCTTGCTTTAGCTGGGGGATGAAGTGGCTCTCCTTTCTTATTGTACAAGCATCGTCTGCGATGTTTGCAGTTTTCTGATTTGTTTCCAACTGGCGGAGCGGTGGATCACAGCTCCGTCCAATGTCCGCAAGTCAAAATACCCGGACGTTCTTCTGCCAAAAATGAAACATTCCTGACCTTTGTAGAAAACATGGTCAAACAGCCGAAACCCTTTAATAATGGGTACTGACTGGTTTCTTTTTCTGACACCGCCCTTTGCTGCGTTTGCCTTATGGATCTGCCGATTGTGTCGTCTGACAAACCTTTGCAGGTATGTTTTTCTGATCCGCTCGGCTTGCAGGTTTCCGGCAATACAAAAAGCGTCTACGGCATGCGCTTTCGGCTCGCCAAGCTCGTGTATGCGCTTGTGTTTGGTGATATACCCGTATGTCATACCAACATCCGGGTAGGCGGTCTTGAGCCGGTTGTACACCGTCCAACGCATGATTCCCATGAAAGCCGCATCACGAAAGGATGCGGCGCGCTTTATGGTTAGCTGGATTTTCTCCTTGTGCAGCAGTTTGTGGCAGGTTTCACACAGTGTCACTAAATTACTCGGTGCATCCCCTCCTGTTTTTCTGGTTTCAAGGTGATGTGTATTTAAGATCTTGTCTTTACTTTTCCCGTGACAGTGCTGGCACTGGTGGTTGTCGCGAAAGAGTACATATTCCCTGACATTCCAGGAATCGAGCTGTTCGCCCTGCTGGTAGTCGGTACCTTGCACCTGCGGATTTTTGATTTTCTGGATATCAAAGGCTGCTGTTTCAATAACAATCCGTGCGATGGGGAGAATGAAAGAAACGGATTTGACCAGATCCAGATGCTGCTGCACCTTTCGCTCTACCGAAGGTGCCAGCCAACCCTTATTCTTGCTTTTTACGCGGTTGTTAAACCGGGCGGGGCGATATCTGGTTTTTCTGTTTCTTCTGGTACGTCGGTTCTGCCGTCTTGTTGACAGTAAGTCTATTATGTCAGTTCTTAACTGCGCCTCCGCTGCGTAAAGCTCTTTGCTGTTACTTGCAGCGGAAAGGCCGACTGTTTTGCTTCCTGCGTCAATGCCAAGTGTTATTGGTTGGATATACTGTTCACTGTTGTACAAAAGCTGTATGGTGAACGGCGTCCTCCTAAAAACTTTGGCCTTGCCCTGCCCCAGCAAATGTTTGACTTTTCCGTGCCGACTGGTCGGCATTAAGGGTTGCCCGTCTTTGCTTATTACATAGACCATGTCGTCACTTCCTTTCTTTTGGCAGTAAAGCCATAATGCCGGGCATACGCCCGGTTAGGTTTCCCATCGCCCAAGTTATCGCAAGGTTTTTCGATAGCAGCACTGTTCCTACCCTCAGAACTGTTTAACCACTATCCGCAGAGCGGCGAACTTGGGAACCACATTCGCCGGTGCCTATATATTCTTGCGTAACGTAGCCCTTTCGGGCTTAGGCTAGTCAACTCAGGCTCTTTCAAGCCTCTGGCTTCAGCCAGGGGTTATTGACGCGTGGATCTTCTTCACATGTGTATTGTCGAGTGTCTTCATGTTTTTTATCAGGATTCCGTGGACCGGATACGACAATCATAATATGGCCCTGGGTAAATTGCTACATGATATATACGAAATTTATAATATTCCCGTAATTCATTGGAAAACGCAAACATTTCCAATACGTTCGCTGCATCAGATTCAATCAATTTCTTCAATTCCCAGATCATCCACCATCGATTTCCACATCGCCTCAATTGCATCATACAGAAACCGGGCCGTTTCAACATATACTTCAGAATGCTGGCCAAAAGGGTCCGGTACATCGGGCATATGCGCAGCGGTTCCATTATCCGGCATGTAAATTGATTTTTTTACAAAATATTCGGAAAATGAATATATTTTTCCGGAATGAGACGAAAAAAGCCGCCGGAGAATCCCTGCATGTTCACTGGTTACGGCAAAAACCATATCGCTTCCCGCAATGATTTCCTCTGTTGTCTTTCTTGACTTATGCCCTGACAAGTCCGCCCCAAAAAGCGACCGCACCGCCTCGACGGCATGTTCGGCGGCAGGACTTCCGTTATCCGCAAAAATTCCCGCTGAAGAACCATGAACAAGAGCTTTTGTCTTCGGGCTTCCGATTTTCGAAAAAGGACCCCGCCGGGATGCCGTCATATTGAATATCGCCTCTGCCATAGGGCTTCTGCATGTATTTCCGGTGCAGACAAAGAGAACACTAAGAGGTATCTGAGCGGCGGAATTATCAAGCGGATCCAGTTCTTTTTTTTCACCTGCGGCCTTCTCAAGACGGTTCATGTAAGCTGTCTCAAGACCGTTCCCGATAAATCCCGCCGCAAGGATCACGGCGACCCCTGCATTGTCGAGCGATCGTATACCATCAAAGAGACCCCGGGCAGCGCCGTCTATGTCCGTATTTTCTCCGAATATATAGAAGAACACACGGGCAAGACACCTTGTCGGAAGCTTATCCTTCAGAAAGTCACTTTCCCCGTTCCCACAGAAAACCCCGATTGTTTCCCTGTCATCCGCCGAAAGGGCAATCATAGCCTTTTCGAGAAAGGCATCAGCACGTTTGTTTTCGCGCGGCATTACAACGGAAACAATGGCGCGGGGCGCATAATGCCGGTATTTCATTCCCGGAGCACGCGGCGTCTCATCATTATTTGCATGATCACGTGTTTCGACAGTGTCACCGGGTACCGTGATGCTGGCTTTGCGGCACGCATCGACAATCATCTCAATGGTTACCGCACCCGGCCGTAATATTACCGGACACGATCCGGTTACATCGACAACCGTAGATTCCAGGCCCACTTCGCAGGGGCCGCCGTCGACAATACATGGAATTTTTCCTGCGAGATCTTTTACTACATGCTCGGCACGTGTAGGTGAAGGACTGCCGGATACATTGGCGGAGGGAGCCGCGACTGCAACGCCTGACAGAAGGATGAGCTTTTGTGCGATTGGGTGGGACGGCATCCGGATGCCGACCGTCGTAAGTCCTGCACTGACCAGATCGGGAATCCTGGCGCTCTTTTTCATAACAAGCGTAACCGGGCCCGGCATGAAGGCATCCATCAGACATTCTGCCAACGGAGTCACCTCCAGGACGAGTTCCTGAATATCGGCTTTCCGGGCGACGTGTACAATCAGAGGATTATCCGCAGGACGGCCTTTTGCCTTGAAAATCTTTGCAACAGCATCCACATCCGTTGCAGATGCCCCAAGTCCGTATACTGTTTCTGTAGGGAAAGCGACCAGTTCACCGCTGGCTAGAAGCGATGCGGGGAAAATCAGATCCTCGTCCTTTTCGGGGTGTATGATTATGGTTTTACCTTCCGCAACTACAGGGTACAAAGGCAGTTCATTCATTCTTCACCCTCCTGCCCCGGTGCGGCACCAAGCGTATGTTTTTTGTCAGCAATGATAAGGGCACGGATTATTTCACTGATATCACCGTTCAATATTTCCTCAAGCCTGTACAGGGTGAGACCGATCCGGTGATCGGTAACACGGCCTTGATGGTAATTGTAGGTACGGATACGCTCGCTTCTGTCTCCGGTACCTACCTGTGATTTGCGTTCCTGGGCAATTGCCCCGTTATGTATGCTGTTCTCCCTCTCCATCAGACGGCTCGTCAAAACAGCCATAGCCTTGTCTTTGTTTTTATACTGGCTGCGCTCATCCTGGCACTGGGCGATAATTCCTGTTGGAATATGCGTAATCCGGATCGCGGATTCCGTACGGTTGACATGCTGCCCGCCGGCTCCCGAAGCGCGGAATCTGTCTATCCGCAAATCACTCGGATTAATCTCGAACTCAACCGGATCGACCTCAGGAAGTACGGCCACGGTGACCGTGGAAGTATGTACCCGTCCGGAAGATTCTGTCACGGGAACTCTCTGCACGCGGTGCACACCGCTCTCATATTTGAATTGACTGAAAGCACCCTGGCCTTCAATCGAGAACACGATTTCTTTGTACCCGCCAATTTCCGTCTCATTACTGTCGATGAATTCAGTGCGCCATCCCTGGGACTGGGCATAATTACTGTACATCCTGAAAAGAACACCGCAGAAAAGAGCTGCCTCTTCTCCTCCGGCTCCGGCTCTGATTTCTATAATAACGGACCTTTTGTCATTGGGATCCTGCGGGGTAAGCTTCTCCCTGATTGCTTCTTCCAGTATGGAAATCTGTTTTTCCAGAAGATTGGTTTCCTCCCTGGCCATTTCTCTGATTTCTTCGTCATTTGCCGCACGAAAAATATCCTGTACTTCCAGGGCTTCTTTCTGTGCATTTACCAGCTCATTGTAAAAGGAAATCACGGGCTCAATCTCAGAGAGCTCACGACTGAGTTTCTGGTATCGCGGCTGATCGGATATCACAGTCGGATCCGACAGGGAAGATAGAATCTCCTCATATCGATTGTTCATTTCTATCATTCTATCATCAAAAACATTCATGTTTTTATGTTCCTTTTCTCAAACAACTTTCATAAAGTGCGGAATCTACACGGAATGATTATAGCATGACCTTTAATCTCTATGAAGATTTAGGAAAAACGTATATGGCATATCTCGTACCTTTTGCTATAATTAGTTCGGTATGATTGTCCGGGGATTGTTCCCGGACATGAGAGGTACAATATTTATTACTCACTGAAAGGGGATACATACATGCTTAAGACACATGAAGTTGAACAAATGACTTGTATCGCAAAGGGGCCCAATCACGGATCGGCTCCGATTCCCGAAGAGGGAAAATGGGTTCAGTCCAAAGATGTCACTGACATCTCCGGCTTTACACATGGCATTGGCTGGTGCGCACCTCAGCAGGGCGCCTGCAAACTTACTCTTAACGTTAAAGAAGGTATCATCCAGGAAGCACTCATCGAGACTATCGGCTGCACAGGAATGACGCACTCTGCTGCAATGGCCGGAGAAATCCTTCCAGGCAAGACAATTCTTGAAGCACTCAACACGGACCTCGTCTGTGATGCAATCAACACGGCAATGCGCGAGCTTTTCCTTCAGATCGTCTATGGACGTACACAGTCTGCATTCTCTGAGGGCGGCCTTCCGATCGGTTCCTCACTTGAGGATCTCGGCAAGGGACTTCGTTCCCAGGTCGGCACGATTTTCTCCACGCTCGACAAGGGCCCCCGTTATCTTGAGCTGACTGAAGGATACATCCTGAAGCTTGCCCTCGATAAAGGCGACGAGATCACCGGATATCAGTTCCTTAAGATCGGACCAATGATTGATCAGATCAAAAAGGGCGTAGACGCCAATGAAGCCTACCAGAAAAATATCGGGACATACGGACGTTTTGCTGATGCACCGCGCTATGTTGACCCGAGAAAAGAATAAGAGCGAGGAAAGGAGATATTATCATGGCACTTTTTGAAAGTTACGAGAGAAAAATTTCCCAGGTTAATGCCGCTCTTGCTGAGTATGGCATTTCCTCAATCGAGGAGGCAAAAGCAATCTGCGACGCTAAGGGAATTGACCCATATAAAATCTGCAAGGATACCCAGGCAATTGCGTTTGAGGATGCCGCCTGGTCCTATGTAGTCGGAGCCGCCATCGCCATCAAAAAAGGATCCAAAAAAGCAGCAGAAGCCGCCGAAGCAATCGGTATCGGCCTGCAGGCTTTCTGTATTCCCGGTTCTGTTGCCGACGACCGTAAAGTTGGAATCGGACACGGCAACCTGGCCGCTATGCTGCTTCGCGAAGAAACAAAATGCTTCGCGTTCCTTGCCGGCCACGAATCCTTTGCTGCCGCTGAAGGCGCAATCCAGATTGCCCAGTCTGCAAACAAGGTTAGAAAAGAACCCCTTCGCTGCATTCTGAATGGTCTTGGCAAAGATGCTGCCTTTATCATTTCCCGTATCAACGGATTTACCTATGTGCAGACTAAGTTTGACTATGCCACCGGTAAAGTAGCAATCGTCAAAGAAGTTCCTTATTCTGACGGACCCCGTGCGAAAGTTCGCTGCTACGGCTGCGACGATGTACGTGAAGGCGTTGCCATCATGCATCTCGAGGGCGTTGACGTATCCATCACAGGAAACTCCACCAACCCGACACGCTTCCAGCACCCGGTTGCAGGTACCTACAAAAAGGAATGCATTGAACAGGGCAAGAAGTTCTTCTCTGTTGCTTCCGGCGGCGGTACAGGCCGTACGCTTCACCCTGACAACATGGGCGCAGGTCCTGCTTCCTACGGTATGACTGATACCATGGGCCGCATGCACTCCGACGCACAGTTCGCAGGCTCCTCTTCTGTTCCCGCACACGTAGAGATGATGGGCTTCATCGGCATGGGCAACAACCCCATGGTCGGCGCCACCGTCGCAGTCGCTGTTGCAGTAGAAGAAGCAGGCTAATTGTAAATTGATAGAATTTTCAAGACCTAAAAAAGCTCCGGGATCACAGGATTCCGGAGCTTTTTTTGTGTTTATAAATGATCGTTACGAATAGGTACCACAAAAGGGAAAAACTTTATCAATTTCTCTTGATATCACAGCAATCAATTGCTACTATTATGTCACACGATATATCGTCTCACATAATAGCCGAACAGAGGTGATGGATGTATGCCTTTTGAATCCGGTCCAATGACAGAAGCCATGTACTATGTCCTTCTAGCATTGATGAATCCCAACCATGGTTACCAGCTGATGAATTCCATTAAGGAAGTGTCAAAAGGCAGGGTCAATATGGGTCCCGGAACATTATACGGTGTCCTTTCCAGAATGCTCAAAGAGCGTCTCATTATTGTGATAGATGATGACGGCCGCAGAAAAACCTACGCGATTACTCCCGAAGGCAAAAACGTTCTTTTGCAGGAATATATACGACTTATGAGTCTGGTCGAAGACGGGGAAAATCTGAAGGGAGTATTGGAAGATGGGAACAGTTAAGCGAAAAATGGAATTTATTAGTATGTATAGTATCGGGGCTTACGAGAGCTGGCTTTCCGATCTGGCCGCCAGTGGACTCTTCCTGAAAAAATTCGGTTTTATGAGCTGCCTGTTTGAGAAGGCCGAGCCGGCTCGAGTGGAATACCGTATCGATATTTCAAAGGAAAGGTTGTCAAAAGATCGAATAGTCATGTACGAAGACTGCGGATGGAAATATATCGCAACCAACAAATGGGTACATGTTTTTTGTGCGGAATCCGACACACAGACGACAGAGATCCACACGGATGCAAAGGAACAGGGATTTACACTTGTCGAACTCAACAGAACGATGGGTATTATAATGCCATTAATGGTACTTCTTGTATCTTTCGAAGTCGTACTTTGGAGTTATATACTGTTCTTAGGCGGCACGCCGTTTCTGAATATGCTTTCAAATGGTGAAACTATGTTGATCTTTGTTTTTTTAGTGATCCTCATGTTTTTTGTGTTTTTGAAGCAATTCTTCGATATCCGTGCGCTAAAGAAATCACTGTTTTCAGGTAAAGCGATTAATCATCATGCATCGTGGAAAAAACACAAATACTATAACAATGTTGTTATGCTGATCTCGTTGTTTATCGTAGTTGTCAGTCTGATAAGCCAGGGTTTCACGGCCACTAATATTATTCGTGCTGTTACTGATACCGCGCGGGTAACAATGACAGCGCAGACGAAATTGCCCTGTCTGCGCTTAAGCGATCTTGAGAATCTGGATAACGCTGTCACGGGCAATGAATTTTTGGTAACAAATGACGCAGCAGATGAGGTTGGAACGGTTGATGATCTTCCCGGAGATACACTGATTTATTATGGCAGTGCAACAACGGATAGCAGTCTGCTGGCAATGACACAGATTGAAGTCACGGAATCTGCCGCGACTGGTGATGAATCATTTGCTGCTGTTTTGGATACCAAATACTACAAGCTGACTTTTGCAGGCATGGCAGACGGGACGCTTCACGATCTGATGAAAAGAGACCTTTATACATATACCGAAGAAATGATGCTGGATGTTAATATTAAGAAAATGGATTTCGATGGACTGGATATCGTATATACAGCTAAAGCTCAACGTTCAATATTCATCTTCGCGAGCAAAGGCAATATCGTGGTCAGTATGCAATACTACGGAACAAAAAGCGAGCCGGAATTGATAGCGGCCCTTGCTGAAAAGCTGAACGAAAATACATGAACGCGTAGAAAGTGATGCAGATTTTTTGAATTGCAAACAATAAATTGAAATTCAAAAAGGCATCTATTTGCTGCGATTAAAATTCCATTTCGGAAGCTATCCGTTCTTCTGCTCTTTTTCAGGCCGCTTTTCCGCTCTCTTTTCCGCTTTTCTCTCCGTGACTTTTTCCGGTGGGCTTAGCGTATCCAGAATTTTCTGCGTCATCATGATCCGCACCCTCGCTTCGAGCGCCATGCGCAGGGCCATAAGAGCCAGTTCCTGACGATAGACATCCTGTCCTGATTTTTCAGGAATCTGCGAAGCAAGAAGATCAGCAAGCTGCGGATCCAGGTCCCCCCGGCTCTTTTCGAGGGCAGTCTCCTGTGTACGCAGGAAAAAATCATATATCTCACGGTCGTCTTTTTGGATATGAGTAAATTTCAGAAGAGCGGACAAGTCCGTTATCGATAGAACAGGCTTCAGGGAGCAAAGGATTGACAGAAGTGCAAGATGTCCCTGCGGATACTTCTTGTCCATCACACGAGGCAGGAGACCGTCCTTAGTGTAGTTGTTAATCATCGGCTGGGTAAGCAGCTTATCCTCCTGCGACCTTCTGTAAAAGGTAAGCTGACGGTCCATAAGTGTAAGGACCTGATCCATATACAGCCCGATATCAGGCAGGCGGTCCCATTCCATAAGTTCCGTTCCCGACAAAGAGGCAACCCAGCTTTGAAGATCCTCAACAGAAGAATGCAGCGCAGCAGCATCTGATACAAAAGAAAGTGTTTTCTCGTTTTCTTTATTATGATTCTCGCTTTTGGACATAAGATCCACTCCCCCACACTCAAAAATATAATTTGATCATATCACAACGTCTTGTTTGTGTCTTTAGATGAATCGACGCGGGTACAGGATTTTTCGAGAGTTCTTCTGGATACCACCATCATGTGGCCGCATGTTACGCAGGACAACGAAATATCAGCACCGACCCGCCTGATCTCCCATGTTTTTCCGCCGCAGGGGTGTGCCTTGCGTAAAGTTACTACATCGCCTTTGTCAAATGGATACAGGAAAAATAAACCCGGCATATTTTCACTCCCCTTTATCAGATCTATAAGAACCGTTCTGTGCAATTGTTACACGCGGCTGACCGCCATAATCCCGAAAACACAATACATTGGCATACCCGGATTCGCGGCAAAGTGCTGGAACACTCTCTCCCTGATCATATCCGTGCTCGAAAACAATCCATCCCCCAAGCGCCAGATATGGGTGGCACCCGCGCAGAATCCTCCGGTAGAATATAAGTCCGTCGTCCCCGCCCCTAAGCGCGATATCAGGCTCATAATCCATTACTTCCGGCATCAGTGTCTCCATTTCATTTGATGTGATGTACGGCGGATTCGAAAAAACCAACTGTGCTTTTGTGTTTTTCCACAAATCAGAAAAATAAGATATATCAGGAAAAATGTCACAGTTACATAATGTCAGGATTTCACGAATTTTATATAAATAGATGTTGCCCTTAGCATAATAAAGTGCATCATCTGAAATATCCGTCAGAATACCGCTGACGCCTATGTTCCTGGCGATCAGATCCAACGCAAGGGAAATGCCCAGGCATCCTGTTCCCGTACACAGATCCAGAAAATGCAGAACACCATCAGCTTGGGGTGTGAATTCCAATATTTTGTGGTCCTCGCTGATACATTGCCCCCACGGCATCTGCATATATCCCAATAGGGCCAATGCTACTTCAACAACCAATTCGCTGTCCTGCCGCGGAATGAGAACACCCGGCCCGACATGGATAATGTTTCCCCAAAAATAAGTTGTTCCCAGAATGTATGCAAGGGGTTCCCTCTCCAGCCTGCGCAGAAGGATGTCCTCAAGGTGTCTGATGTTGTCATGAGAAAGAAAGTCCTCCATCGTTTCGGAGGCGCGTGAGACGAAATAGGCTCGGTTCTTGCCGGTTACCAGAGACAACCAAAGGTAGAGCTCGGATTTGGGAGCTTCTACACCCGCTCTTTCAAGAATGGCGGGGGTGCTCTGCAGCCAGTCAGAAAGAATCACCAGTTGTCCTCGCTTTTGTTTTCGGGAAGAACAGCCTGCATAGCCGCTATGGCAACCTCAATCATACTGTCATCCGGCTCGCGGGTTGTAAACCGCTGC
>Ga0209429_10002576_pt1 | contig 10616 bp, 9 predicted proteins | sample BarGraNGADG00212_3_FD_184493 | JGI IMG/M metagenome (GOLD analysis project Ga0209429, IMG submission 184493) | Arctic peat soil microbial communities from Barrow, Alaska - Barrow Graham LP Ref core NGADG0004-212 (SPAdes) (version 2) | ecosystem: Environmental > Terrestrial > Soil > Wetlands >... | reverse complement strand
GGCAGGCAGGACAACTGATTGTCTTTAATCCACATGTTGAACTGTATCATCACGAGTCAGTGTCCAGAGGTCATGAGGATACTCCTGAAAAGAAAGAACGGTTTTTATCGGAAATCCAATATTTTTCTTCCAAATGGGGAAAGGAACTTGCAGCCGGAGATCCGTATTATAACCCTCATTTTGACCTTGAACGGGTATCGTTCAGCATTTCCGGAAAGTGACGGATGTAAGTATGACAGAAATTACAATTAGCATAGTCACGTATAATAACGAACAGACGATAGTCCGTTCGCTCGATTCGCTTTTCGCATTCTGTCCTGCGGATATTTCTTATAAGGTGTATGTCATCGACAATGGTTCTACCGATCAGACGATTGCGAGTCTTGCACGATTTTCCGATCGGATTACTTTGATTCGATCAAAAAAGGGGAATATTGGCTTTGGCGCAGCGCATAATCTAATAATGCAGCAACTGGATTCCAACATGCATCTGATTATGAACCCGGATATTTTCTTTGTGGATAAGGAGTCCATAAAAGTCTTGTACCGCTATTTGGCTGACCACCCGGATGTCGGCATGGCGGTACCTGAAATAGTAGATGAACAGGGACAAATTCAGTATCTCTGCAGAAGAGAACTTGCATTTCTGGATCTGTTTCTACGGTTTTTCCCAGGACATTTATCCCGCAAACGGGAAGACTACCATACAATGAAGGACAAGGATTATACACAGCCATTCGATGTTGAGTTTGCGTCAGGGTGTCTGATGGCAGTGCGAACCTCTCTGTTTAAGAAATTGGGAGGCTTTGACGAAGCATTTTTCCTTTATGCAGAGGACGCAGACTTCACAAGACGAGTCAACCAGACAACCAGGACAGTCTATGTCCCGCAGTCCGTTGTCTGCCATGCCTGGGAACGGGCATCCTATCGGGATCCGGTAAGGACTCGTATCCATCTCAAATCTCTTCGGCACTATTTCCGGAAATGGGGTTTTCGATTCAAATGAGATCAGTTGCAATGGCGACTTACCAGGGAATACCATATATTATTCAACAGCTGAATAGTATTATTATCCAATTGGCCGCTGATGATGAAGTCGTGATCTCGGATAACGGTTCGACTGACGGGACTCTGGAATATCTGCAGTCAGCCGCCGAAAAAGATACCCGCATTCGCCTTCTGTCCTTTCCCGATCCAAAGGGCGTCCTGCCCAATTTCCAGAATGCCCTTGCGCACTGCAGGGGAGACATTATCTTCCTCAGTGATCAGGATGATATCTGGAAAGACAACAAAATGGACCGGATCAGCAGTCTCTTTGCAGCCAATCCGAAACTTCTGGCAGTTCAGGCCGATGCTGAGCTGATCGATGCGGACAATCAGCAGACGGCGGCTTCATTCTTTGCGGTTCGCCAATGCGGTCCCGGTGTCTGGAAAAACTTTTGTAAAAACACGTGGCAGGGCTGCAGTATGGCGTTCCGCAGAAGCCTCCTGGTGGTCGCGCTTCCGTTTCCAGGCAAAATCCCCATGCATGATGTGTGGATCGGAATGCTGGCGGATCTTGCAGGAGAGGTACTTTTCCTTCCGGAAGTGCTTACCTCCTATCGCCGCCATTCTGACAACCAATCCGGTGATAAACCGGCAGGTTGGCGTAAAGTTATACTCTGGAGACTTCATCTTGCACGGGCAGTTCTTGCGAAGATGCCTGCGGCAAGACGGTTAGAAAAAAGAATGAGAACAAAATAACGGCTAAGCATATCCCTCATTAGCAGGCTGACTGACAATCTTGACAATATTTATGCAAATCGAGCATATTTTCCGAGTATATCTATTGAATGCTTTCTATTGTAAAGAAACGCGAAATAGAGTAAAATATTTCCGATAATGAATACATTGAAAATCAAATAATTTGACGGTTGAAGGGCGATAAGAATAAAATGATATTTCAAAAAGCGTCATCCATAAGTAAACCAATAAAGGTGTTCGTTCAAGTTTTTATTGATTTTCTGATTGTTGTGGTCTCGTATTATTGCTCGCTGCTTCTTCGGTTCGGCGGCTCCATTCCACCGGAATTTGTGAGAACTTTCCTGCTGACAATTATCCCGATCGCAGCAATCTATATATTACTGTTCTATTTTTTTACGCTCTACCGCAGCTTGTGGGAGACAGCGAGCATAGAAGAGATGATACGGATCCCGTTTGCAACACTGTTTGCAACAATAGCCGCTTTTTTTCTTGCTTCCGTGGTCAATCGCAAGCTGCCCATATCCATATATATTGCTGCGGGAGTCCTTGTGATGATTCTTTCCGAATATTCAAGGCTCAGTTACCGTATCCTGCGTAGAATCAACCGGAGATTCTCATCCGAAGTATCCCAAAGAGCGATGATTTTCGGTGCCGGAGAGATGGGGATGCTTGTCCTGCGGCAGCTTCTTGAGTCCAGCAGCATTGGAATTCTTCCGGTCGTCTTTGTCGATGATGATAAAGCAAAGCTCAATTCATGGATCCGGGGCATTAAGATTGCCGGTGACAGGTATGATATTCCCCGGCTTGCCAAGGAACTGAAGATTGATGTCATAATTTTCTGTGTATCAGACGCAAGCGATGAGGAAAGACGTGCAGTGCTTCAGATATGTATGGAGACGAACTGCTCTGTCAAGACGGTGCCGAGCCTTAAAGAGATAATGAGCAGCGGAAAAGGCCGCATCCTGCGTGATATTGAAATGACTGACCTCCTTCCCAGGCCGGAAGTAAAGATAGATGCAAAAGGAATCAGGGAGTATCTGACTGGAACTTGTGTTCTTGTGACAGGTGGAGGCGGATCCATTGGCTCTGAATTGTGCCGGCAGTTAGCGGTTTTTGAGCCTTCTCAGCTGGTTGTTTTCGACATCTATGAGAATAATGCATATGAACTCCTGATTGAGCTCCATCGCAATTTCCCCGACTTGCCGATCACTGTTGAGATCGGTTCAGTCCGTGACATTAAGCGCCTCGAAGTCGTGTTCGACAAATACAGACCCAAGGTAGTGTTCCACGCCGCGGCCCATAAACATGTGCCATTGATGGAAGTGAGTCCCGCAGAGGCGGTCAAAAACAATGTATTCGGTACATATAATGTCGCCCTGACAGCTGACAAATTCGGTGTCCAGCGGTTTGTGCTGATATCGACTGACAAAGCTGTCAATCCGTCGAGTGTCATGGGTGCGACCAAGAGACTGGCTGAACACGTGATCCAGTATATGAATGCTATCAGCAAGACAAAATTTGTTGCTGTCCGGTTCGGCAACGTCCTGGGATCCAACGGCAGTGTAATTCCTCTGTTCCAGCGGCAAATTGCCCAGGGCGGACCTGTTACCGTCACACACAAGGATATAACACGATACTTTATGACAATTCCCGAGGCGGCCAGACTTGTATTACAGGCAGGGTGTCTCGCCGAAAACGGTGAGATCTTCATTCTTGATATGGGTGAACCGGTCCGGATCGACGACGTAGCGCGTGCATTGATCCGTATGTCCGGCTATCGACCGGATGAAGATATTAAGATCGAATACACAGGCCTTCGTCCCGGCGAGAAGCTATATGAGGAACTGTTTCTTGATGAAGAGAAGCCGGATCATTCCGATCTGGAAGGCATTTTTATTGGTCGTTCGCGCCATCCTTCCCCGGAGGAGACCAAAAAGAATCTCGAGTGGCTTAATGTACAAATGGAAGCCAATAATGATGTCAGAAAATGCCTGCAGGCTCTTCTGTCAACGTATTCACCGGATTCATGCGAAATTGCGAAGGAAGAAAAACTGTTATGTGAAGAGATCGCTACACCCTTAAACAATGAAATCATACTATAATATGAAAACCATGTTAATTTCGCTAACGATAACCAGAAGAGCGTAAATATAATTGGGGCAGTGTGCGAGTTGGCATCAAAAAATAATTGTGGTAACATTATTGCGCTGTTAAAATGCTGTGAATATTGGGAAACGTGTTGCCATATTCGATGCAAATAGAAAAACAGGGGAGTGGAAATGCGTTACAGAATAATCAAGAGAATGATAGATATTATCCTGTCATTTGTTGGAATGATTGTTTTGTCGCCGCTATTCATTTTCATTGCCATCGCTATTAAAATAGACTCCAGAGGTTCTATATTATTCAAACAGAAACGTGTAGGAATTAATAAGACTCATTTTGAAATACTCAAATTTCGCACCATGCGAATAGATACACCGAAAGATACACCAACACATTTACTTAAAAATCCGGAACAATATATTACGAAAATGGGGAAGTTCCTTCGGAAGACAAGTCTGGATGAGCTTCCGCAAATCTGGAATATCTTTGTAGGGCAATTGAGTATTATTGGACCGCGGCCCGCACTCTGGAATCAATATGACTTGATTGCGGAACGTGATAAATATGGGGCGAATAAATTAACCCCAGGACTGACCGGATGGGCGCAAATCAATGGCCGTGATGAACTGTCGATTGAAGCGAAAGCAAAACTTGATGGTGAATATGTTCAGCGAATAGGTTTTGCTTTTGATGCTAGGTGTTTTTGGGGGACGGTCAGAAGTGTTCTTAGAAATGATGGGGTTGTTGAGGGCGGCACAGGAACGTTGGAGCAAAAAAAGATTGCTGATTCGAAACATAATCAACAGGAAGACGCAAATAGGGAGACAATTTCTCGATGAAGAAAATATTGATAACAGGCGCAAACAGCTATATAGGCGCTTCTTTTGAAAAATGGTGCTCTCAATGGCCGGATGAATATTCAGTGGATACAATGGATATGATAGATGGTTCATGGAAGCAGAAATCATTTGCTATTTACGATGTCATCTTTCACGTTGCCGGGATTGCACATGTCTCCTCAGATCCGAAGATGGAAGCATTGTATTATAGAGTGAACAGGGATCTCACAATAGAAACGGCTCAAAAGGCTAAGTCGGAAGGTGTTAAACAGTTCGTTTTTATGAGCAGTATCATTGTCTATGGCGACAGCAGCAGCATTAACAGAAAGCGTATTATTGACAGGAGCACTGTTCCTCAGCCGGCTAACTTTTATGGGGACAGCAAACTTCAGGCCGAAGCGGGAATACTTGTACTGCAGGATGACGCCTTCAACGTCGTTGTACTGCGCCCCCCTATGATATACGGCAAAGGCTCTAAGGGTAACTATCCGAGATTGGCCAGGATGGCTCAAAAGCTACCTGTCTTTCCAGATGTACCTAATGAAAGAAGCATGCTTCATATTGATAATCTTTGTGAATTTATTAGGATAATGGTTGAAAATGAGGAACATGGGCAATTCTATCCTCAGAACAAAGAATATGTTCGAACGTCAGAAATGGTGAGGCTTATTGCAGAAACTCATGGGAAGAAGATAAGACTTACACGATTTTTTAATCCAGCTTTGAAGTTGATGGGTAAATTTGTAGGCCAGGTTAATAAGGCATTTGGAAATTTAGTATATGAGAAGAGTATTAGTGAATACAAAGAGGACTATTGGATCAGGGATTTGAAAGAATCAATTAAGTTGACTGAAGAGTAAAGGTTAATCCGTATTCGTTTTATGGAGATGTGTAATGAAAAAAGCCTTGGTAATGGCATCTGTTGCCTCAATGATCGATCTATTTAATATGGAAAACATAAAAATTCTTCGGAGTAGGGGTTTTGAAGTACACGTAGCGTGCAATTTTGAAAATGGAAGTATCACAAGTCAAGCACGGGTAGACGAGTTTCGTGATGAATTGGAAAATGCGGGTATTAAAACATATCATATCCCCGTGCCAAGAAAGATATCCAGTATTAAAGATATAATAAAATCATATCACCTAATTAGAGAAATGTGCTGGGAAAACAAATACAAGATTGTTCACTGTCATTCGCCAATTGGCGGTGTTATTGTCAGGTTGGCTTGTAAGAATGAGAGAAAATTTGGTACGAAAGTTATCTATACTGCGCATGGGTTCCATTTTTTTAAAGGTGCGCCGCTTAAAAATTGGTTACTCTTTTATCCACTTGAACGGTGGTGTGCAAGGTATACGGATGTGCTTATCACAATAAACAGAGAAGATTTTAATAGAGCCCAAATGTTATTTAAAGCAAAAAAGGTTGAATACATTCACGGTATTGGAATCGATACCCGAAAATTCGGAAATACTGTAATTGATAAACCGTTAAAACATCGAGCCCTTGGAATCTCGGAAGACGCATTTGTATTGCTGTCAGTCGGTGAACTGAACAAGAATAAGAATCAAGCTATAATTATCCGTGCGCTTGCAAAATTGAACAATTCAAATATTCACTATTTTATCGTTGGACACGGTGATTTGCAAAACTCTCTTTTTGAGCTGGCGGATTCGCTTGGTGTTGCGCAAAATGTTCATATTTTAGGATATAGAAATGATGTGATCGAATTTTGTAAAATGGCGGATATATTTTGCTTTCCATCGTTTAGAGAAGGACTTTCCGTTGCACTAATGGAGTCGATGGCGGCTTCCTTACCAGTTGTCTGTTCAAATATTCGTGGAAATAATGACCTAATCGAGAATGGAAAAGGTGGCTTTTTGATTAAACCTGATGACGCAGATGGATTTGCATTGGCAATTGAAAAAATATTCAATGACAAGACCTTGCGTTATCAGCAAGGTCTGCATAATTCCGAGGTTATAAAAATTTATGATGTTGCCTCCGTTAGGACAGAGATGGATAAAATTTATGGGGGGCAGGATCTTAAATGAAAGTTATGCATGTACTTAATACTTCTTCATTTTCTGGTGCGGAAAATATCGCAATCACTATTATAAATTCAACTAAAGAAACGGTTGATTCTTGTTATGTTGCATTTGATGGGGACATAAGAAACATTCTCAATAAAAACAATATTCAATTCATTCCGATTAAGAAAATGTCAATTTCGGAAATCAGAAGAGCTGTTAAGTTGTTTCGCCCTGATATATTACATGCGCATGACTTTACTACAAGTGTTGTTGCTGCATTGTCTTTTGTTAAAGCGCCAATTATTTCGCATTTACATAACAATACTCCTTGGATCAAAACAATATGCCCAAAGTCTATTATGTATTTGTTGGCATCATTCAGGATTGTGAAAATTTTGGGGGTTTCACAATCAATATTTGATGAGTACATATTCGGGAAAATCATCAGCAAAAAGGCAGCAGTTATTCCAAATTCTATTGATACATCTGCCATTATTCAAAAAAGTAAATTAAAGAGTAGCAATAATTCTATTTATGATATTGCCTATCTTGGAAGACTTTCACAACAAAAAAATCCACTCCGGTTTATTCGAATCATTGAACAAATGCTGTCAGTCAGACCAGAATTAAAGGCTGTAATGATTGGGGCGGGCGAGATGGAAGCAGAATGCCGCAGTCAATTATTGGCTAAAGGATTGACAGACATGGTTGATATGCTGGGCTTTCTTGAAAACCCATACCTGATTCTAAGTAGAGCCAAAATGCTGGTTATGCCCTCACTATGGGAAGGGTTTGGATTGGCGGCGGTAGAAGCGCTTGCGCTGGGGGTTCCTGTAATTGCATCACCGGTCGGTGGTCTGGTGGATATTGTAACAGAAAAATGCGGGAAATTATGCCAAAGCGATGATGAGTTTGTCACAGAAATAAGCCGGCTACTTGATGATATGGATTATCGTAAAACAAAATCCGAAAACGCTTTTAAAAGAGCGGTGGAAATGGACAATAACGAAAAATATATGAATGACTTGCTCGAAATCTATAAGGATATTTGCCGCTTAGTGTAACTGTAACACGATTTGATAAGTGTTTATTATCAGTTTAAAGATATGAGGAGGAATAAAAATCATGACTGAAAGTACGATGAAAAAAGATCAAAGCATAGCTTTGGTGCGTGTCGTTGCCATGCTTTCAATAATATTATGTCATATATTCAATGTGTTCAGCCGATTGGCTTTTTTAGGTCAAATATTCAATGTCGGTGTCTTCACTTTTTTGTTTGTATCCGGGTTTCTATATGGTAAAAAAAATATAGACAGCGTAAGTAACTGGCTTATTAAAAGAGCAATGAGAATCCTAATTCCGATGTACATATTCATGCTGTTTCTTTTTGGATTTCGTCTGATAATGCTGCATCAACTAGAGCCACTATCATATTTGGCATATTTTTTGAACATTCAGGGCTTTGTTGGAAGTGTTACCGGAGGGGATCATTTATGGTTTTTAACTGCAATAATGATATGCTATTTGATAACCCCTTTTCTTAACAGGATAAAACCTAAAGTAATCGCTTTTACCAAGGCTGAATTATTTGTAAGTTTGCTTGTGATGGTTTTGGTTCAAGTTTTGACATCCTATTTTTCGAATAGATTGATCGGCGTTTATTTGGGTTATGTAATTGTATATGTATTTGCTTATTTCTTCAGCTGTTTATGGAATAGAAATATTAGTAATAAAGGATTCGTCATATATACTGCAATGTCCATTTTTGCACTAGTTCTTCGAGTGGCAGTAAGGCAAGTTGCAGACGGGAGCTTCCTATATGCAAATTTTATCGTCATATATACGCAGGCCGTATTTGGAATTTGGATATTCATATGTATTTGTTATTTCAAAAAAATCGCAAACAGCAATATAGTTAGCAAAATAGCAAATCATCTGGAACAAGTCACATTTGAAATTTATATAGTCCACTATATGTTTATTGTTGGTCCATTGCAAGTGATTCGACTGACTCAGTATACTGTTGTAAACATTGTTCTTGTTCTTGTATTATCATATGTATCAGGTGTGATACTGCATGAAATATGCAATCTGGTTTATAACTTGACCATTTATAAAAGAATAGTGAGAATAGGAATGCCAAGGTAATATTTTGGCCACCCGGCATTTGAGTATTCATAAAAATGTGGATTTATCTCATCAAGCAGCATGGAATGAATAACGCTTCGATTACCGTAATACACAACTATGTAATAGATGATAAACAATTATATATTTATTTTATTGCTGTCAAGGTATAATAAACGAAAAGAAAATGAAAATATGATGTAGAGCAATTACAAAATTAAAATTGTGAGGAGTGGATAATTTGTATTTTTATATATTTTTATTTGCTTTTTGTATTGGGATACTTATTCTTAATAATGATATTAAGAAAGAACAGAAGAAGTATCTTGAAATTGCAACCCTTTTTGTTTTGTGTGTTGTATCCGGAACACGATATAATTTAGGGGGCGACTATGGTGTATATAAAGTAGTATTTGATAGTCTGCCTACCCTGAAAGTGTTTTTTGCAGATTTTGCACATCTGCATGAGCACTATGTAACTTTTGGATTTGAAACAGGATACTTATTGCTAAACAGTCTGGTAAAGACTATCGGAATGAATTTCTATGGGTTTACACTAATACATTCTGTGATTTTTTATATCTGCTTATATATTGGTCTTAAGCGCTATGCCAATAATTTGAATTTGCTGATTATTGTGTTTTTATATAAATTGTTTTTTTACAACACCTTTATTAGTATGCGGCAATCCATTACAATCGCCATTTTCTTGATCGCCATGCATTATATTGAAGAGAAAAAGCCCGCAAAATATTTCGCTCTTTGTACTCTTGCCGTGTTCTTTCATACAGCTGCGCTGATTCTATTTCCCGTATATTTCATTAGGAGAATAAAACTATCAAAAGATAAAATGATTCTGGCAAATGTAATCTTTGTACCCACTATTCTTATCAGCCTTTTGAATGTTCCTATCATGAAGCTGTTCAGTTTTGCCATTGCTCTTTCGGGTAATCCGATAATCGTTATGAAAGCCAACAACCTTATCTCTGTTGCCGCTGCATCACCAATAGGTATTTTTCATACCCTGGAGTACCTGTTGCTTATGGTATTTGTAATTTACAATTACGAAAAAATAATCAAAATCGATGAGCACGCTGAGTTTATTCTAAAGTTATTTTTAATTCTATTACCCATTTTTACATTATTCAGAGGATACGAAATATTAACACGAATCAAGGACTATTTTACATTCTCCTATGGAATTATTCTCGGATATTTATGTCTGATGGATAACAGGAAGTACCGGTTATTGTTTCAGATTGGAACAATCATTGTTTGTGCATATGGGTTTTTCAGATTTATTATCCTATTCGGCAGCGGCGGTCTGATGCCATATGAGAGCTATATTACTAGAGGAATATCTATTTTCGGGAATTGATTGCCAGCACTATTAATGGAGGACTTGATGAGAAGAATAACGATATTTACACCAACCTTTAATAGGGCTAGCACACTTCCGAGACTATATGATTCGCTAAAAATACAGACATCACAAAATTTTCTTTGGCTGATTGTTGACGATGGCTCTACTGATGATACAGAAACTATGGTGAAGGAGTGGATGAACGACGGAATCATTGAAGTCAGCTATACAAAGCAGGCTAATCAAGGGAAAAGCCAGGCACATAATGAGGGAGTCAGACAAACTATGACAGAACTGTTTACATGTGTAGACTCTGATGACTTCCTTGCTGCTACTGCAGTTGAACGTATTTTAGAATACTGGGAAGAGCACAGAAATGAAGATGCTGTTGGTATACTGGCATATAG
>Ga0209429_10002574_pt1 | contig 10619 bp, 8 predicted proteins | sample BarGraNGADG00212_3_FD_184493 | JGI IMG/M metagenome (GOLD analysis project Ga0209429, IMG submission 184493) | Arctic peat soil microbial communities from Barrow, Alaska - Barrow Graham LP Ref core NGADG0004-212 (SPAdes) (version 2) | ecosystem: Environmental > Terrestrial > Soil > Wetlands >... | reverse complement strand
ACATTCCCGCGTGGTGAGCGCGACAGCGAGAACGGGTGCGCCTCGAGCCACATCCCTGGTGTGAGGAATCTCCACAGGAAGAACTGTCCGGCCTTGGTCTTCATGCGTGACAGGCCGCGACCCACCATCCATACGGAGATGGTGCCGTCCGAGTTGTGGTCAACTCTCTCGACCGTGAGGTTGTGCCTCGCGAGGGTCCAGAGGGGCTTGATGATGCGGTAGAGCAGGAATCCGCCGACGCTCAACGTCCACAGCACCGCCCAATACCACCTGGCGAACGTATCTGTGGCGGACATCGCGATGCCCGAGAACGTGGTGCCGGAAGTGAACTGGTGAGGGATCGACAGCCCGACCACAAGGTAAGTGAGCAGGTGGACGGCGTGCCAGCTCTCGTACTTCCACTTGCGCCTCACCGCCGCGAGCGAGGTCGCGACGACGGCGATGAGTAGCCAGAAACCGATGACCGACAGCGTCATCTGCGTGCTGAAGTGCAGCAAGAAGTTCCACGCCTGGTTCCACCAACCCGTGTGGGTCCTGGCGCCATAGCCCAAAATCAGGGTAATGACGTGTGCCGCGATCATAAAGAAGCCGATGCGCCCCAAACGCCCGTGCAACAAGGCGGCCCTGTCGTGCCCAAGCCGACGTTCCACGGCAGGGATACGCGCGATCACAAGGAGCTGAACCATCATCATCGTGGCGGCCACGATTCCCGTCGCGCGGCCAATGGTCGTCAAGGAGTCGCCGACCGTCTTGATGGGCGCGCCCGCCGCAAGCATGAGCGATATCGCACCCACACCTGACAACCAGAACGCGGTCTCGAGCGCATCTCTCCACGCGGAATCGGTCTCCGCCCTGTGTTCGAGGTCCACCCACGGAGTGGCGATTCGGGGTCTCATGTCGAGGCTCACGCAATACCCGCCGCTTGCATCGCCGACTTGACTGACGACTCAAAGCCTTGAGTCGTGTAACTTGCACCGGACACGTAGCCCACATTCGCGGTCTGCTGCTGCAATACGGCGCTGATGAGGAGAGGCAACGCGTATCCGCTGATCTGTTGCGAGGTCCCGTCGCTGTTGCCGCTCTGAAGCATCGAGACGTTGGTGATCTTGCCCGCCGTGACCGTGATAGCGACTTGGTAAGTGCCGTAGCGGGTGCCAACGGCACTACCGTTGAAGGTGCCAGATACAGGGGCAGACGCCGGCGCCGGCGCCGGTGCCGCAGGGGCGGGGGCCGCCTTTGCTGGGGCGGGGGCCGATGACGTCGCGGGCGCCGACGATGTCGCGGGGGCGGCTGGGGCGCTCGTCGAAGCCGAGGGTGTCGACGAACTCGCGGTCCCCGTCGCCGCCGCCGACGGCGCAAGTGTGGACCCCGCCGCGTTATTTCCCAGGGCATTGATCGATGTGCCGCCCGGACTCGAACTCGTTGCCGCACCGACGATGCCTGCTGCCCAACCGGCGCCAAGCATCATGGTCGACACCGTGGTGACTACAGCTACCGCATTCCGCTTCATGATTCCTCCTCGTTAGAGGCGCCCTCACCGGCGCAATATGACAAGCCTGCTGGCCAAACCTCACAGACTGCGCAGAGCACGTTCAGAGAACGGGTAGACCTCCCAGCATGATCCCGGAGAGTGCGAAAAAGGTCGAGATGTCCTGGCGAGGATCACCTCGGAGCAACACGAGATCGGCCGGGTCTCCCTCGGCGAGCACCGGAGCGCCGAGGAACCGACGCGCGCGCCACGTCGCCGCGGCGACCACCTCCGCGGCGGGCATGCACATGGCCATCTCTGCGGCCTCGCGGGCCAGGTCGCCATGCGCAATCGACGTTCCCGCGTCCGTGCCTACCAGGAGCGTTACCCCGGCATCATGCATCGCGCCCACGTGCGCGTACCTACGCTCATGCATTCGCCGCATACGCGCAGCGAAGACTGGGAACCTCTCCTCCGCTTGGCCAGCGAACGAGGCGAAATTCGCCACTTGCAGAAGGGTCGGCACCACCGGAACGCCCGCCGCCGCAGCGCGCTCGATGTGCGCGGCGGTCATTCCCGTGCCGTGCTCGATCGAGTCGATTCCGGCGCCGAGAAGTCCATCAAGCGACTCAGTGGCAAACGTGTGTGCCGTGACCCTTGCCCCCTCGGAATGCGCGGCGGCCACCGCGTCGGCAAACTCCGCGTCCTCCCACAGTGGTGTCAGGTCGGCCTCGTCACCCACGTCACGATCGATCCAGTCGGCGATGATCTTGACCCAACCGCCCGATGCACGGGCCTGGGTCGCGGCCTCCGCCGCGAGCTGGCCGGGCTCCACTTCGACCGCGTATCCCTTGAGGTATCGCTTGGGTCGGGCGATGAAGCGCCCCGAACGCATGACCTTGGGAAGGTCCTCGCGGCCAGCCAGTGCGTCGAGCGAACCTGCGGCACCCGTGTCGCGAATGAGCAAGACGCCGGCATCGCGCTCGATCTCGGCTTGCTTGACGATCTGATCGCCCTCTACGAGACCCGCGGGGCCCACGGCGAGGTGGCAATGCATGTCAACAAATCCGGGGAGCACCCAACCGTCGACACGCACCACGTCGGTGTGGCGTGGCTCCTCGTAGGTCATCCGCCCACCAACGACCCACGCACGGCCAACCACCACGTCCTCGTCCGCGAGGATCGGTCCGGTCAGTTCGTAGGCGGTCATCCGCGCAGATACTTGCCAAGGCTTGGCAGTTGCGACGCATCAAACTCGGGTTCGGGCGCTTGGGGCATACCGAAGGCGCTGCCAGGAATTGGCGCGGCGTCGGCACGGTTGCGCAACGCCCTCTCCTGCTCGGCGCGCTTGGCCGGGTTTCCCGACTTGCCCTTGACCTGGCGCGGAGCGACCTGCTTGCCCTTGGACTTCTTGCCGCCAGGCATTCCGCCGAACGCGCCAGGGCCGCCGCCCATGCCTGGCATGGCAGGCATTCCGCCGCCGCCAGCCATCGCCTTCATCATGCGCTGCGCGTCCTCGAACCTCTTCACGAGCGAGTTGATCTGGGCCACCGTCGTGCCCGATCCCGAGGCGATGCGCAGGCGTCGCGAACCGTTGAGGGCCTTGGGATTGTCGCGCTCGTGAGGGGTCATCGACTGGATAATCGCCTCGGTCCGCGTGAGTTCGCGCTCGTCGAGATTCTCGATCTGCTCGCGCGCCTGTCCCATGCCGGGGAGCATCGTGAGCATCTTCTTCATCGAGCCCATGTTCTTGAGTTGCTGCATCTGGCTCAAGAAGTCGGTGAGGGTGAAGTCCTCTCCCTTGGCCATCTTGTCGGCCATGCGGGCGGCCTCGGCCTGGTCGAACTTCTGCTCGGCCTGCTCGATGAGCGTGAGAATGTCGCCCATGTCGAGAATGCGGCTCGCCATGCGCTCGGGGTGGAAGACCTCAAATTCGTCGAGCTTCTCTCCCGTCGACGCGAAGAGGATCGGCACGCCGGTAACCTCACGCACCGAGAGAGCCGCGCCGCCGCGGGCGTCTCCGTCGAGTTTGCTCAGCACCACGCCCGTCATCGCGACGCCAGCCTGGAACGCCTTGGCGGTTGCCACGGCATCCTGACCGATCATCGCGTCGATGACGAACAAGACCTCGTCAGGGTCTACCGCCTTGCGAATATCACCGGCTTGCTTCATCAGTTCCGCGTCGACGCCAAGGCGTCCCGCGGTGTCGACGATGACGACCGAATGCTGGCGCTTGACCGCCTCCTTGATCGCATTCTTGGCGACCTTGACGGGGTCTCCCTTGACTCGCTCATCCGCACGAGTCACTCCGCGTTCGGGAGCGAAGACCGGCACTCCTGCGCGCTCGCCGACGACCTCAAGCTGCGTGACGGCGTTGGGTCGCTGCAGGTCCGCGGCTACAAGCAGCGGCGTGTGACCCAGGCCCTTGAGGTGGTGGGCAAGCTTGCCAGCGAAGGTCGTCTTGCCTGCACCCTGGAGCCCCGCAAGCATGATGACGGTGGGGCCCGTCTTGGCAAAGCGCAGGGGCCTTGCGCTGCCGCCCAGGATCTCGACGAGCTCCTCGTGGACGATCTTGACGACCTGTTGGCCGGGATTGAGCGCCCCCGATACTTCCGCGCCGACGGCGCGGGCGCGAATCCGGTCCGTGAAGGTGGTGACGACAGGAAGGGCCACGTCGGCGTCGAGCAAGGCGCGCCTGATCTCCGCGACGGTGCCGTCAATGTCGGCCTCGGTGAGCCTCCCCTTGCCGCGCAGGGTGCGGAATGTGGCTGTCAGTCGATCCGACAAGCTGGCGAACATGGCTCTCCCTTCGGCGTGAGCGGTTCGACTAGCGTACCTGTGGCTCCGGCCCTAGGGACGCCCGCACACGCGAGGTGAGGCTCTCGATGAGCTGTTCGCGCCACGCCGTCCATGCCTTGGGGCTCGCCGCCCTTGCATCGGCCTCCGTCAGCACGCGCAGTGTCTCGAACAGGTCGCGTCGACCCCCGAGCCTCTCCATGAGATCCGTCGCGACCGAGGGATCGGCCGCATCCCGCGTGGTCGCGAAGTCGGCGAGAGTGAGGTGCTCGCGTACCAGGATCTGCACGTCGGCCGCCATCTCCTCGGACAAGCCGATGTGGGCCGCGATCCCAGGAATGAGCGCGGCGCCGTACGCCGAGTGATCAGTGACGCCCGCCTGCTTGCCGATGTCGTGGAACAGCGCCGCGTAGAGCAGAAGGTCGCTGTCGCTGACCTGACGACGCATGCGGCCGGCAAGCACCACCGTCTCGACCTGATGGCGATCGACGGTGTACACGTGGAACGGATTGCGTTGCGGGCGGTTGTGCACCGGCACCCATTGCGGAATCCACCGAATAATCTGTCCCGCCACGTCGAGCGCTTCCCAAACCGACACCAGGTGCTGGGATGAACGCAAGAGTTCTCCAAAGTGCTGCCGCACGTCCTCCGGCCACGGCACTGGAAGCTCGGGGCAGCGAGCGAACGCCTCGAGAAGGCTCGGGGTGAAGGCCAATCCCTTCGAGGCGGCGGCAGCGGCAGCTCGCACAGGCAGCGCCGCGTCGTCCTCAGCGACGTAGTCGGGTGCGAGGGCCAATTCTCCGTCGACGTCAATGAGGCCAGGCGCGACGTACACGTGACGTGGGGCGCTTCCGCGCCTCTTGGCAAGGAAGGCTCGCGAGCCGACACCCGACTTTTCGAGCGCGCGCCTTGCGCCTCGCTCCGTGGTGTCGACAGCGAAGGCGATGACGCGCCCGGCACCTGCGACGGAGGCCAGTAGTTCGTCGACGTCGTCGTAGCCCAAGTGCTCCGCCACGTCAGGGGCGATGTGCCTCCCCACAATGTGGGTCGCGCGTCCGGTCACCAACTGCACGGCGTCGCGGACGTCGAGGAGGTGGTTTGCCGCCTCGTCAACCGAGCCGTGCGGCTTGTCGGTGAGCCACGTCGCGGACAGCGCGGTCAGGCTCATGAAGTCGCGCAGACCCCCGCGAGATTCTTTGATGTTCGGCTCGATGAGGTACGCCAGCTCGCCAAAGCGCTCGGCGCGAACGCGCGACGCGGCGAGAAGATCGGGAAGGCGCTTGCGCGCCGCGGAACGCCAGTCTGCGAGGATCGCCGACCGTGCCTGCTGGGCAAGAACCTCGTCTCCCGCGATGTGCCGCAAGTCGAGAAGTCCCGCCGCCGCGGCAAGGTCCTTGGAGGCAACCTGCCTGCATTCGACGAGTGACCTGGTGGAGTGATCGAGCTGAATGCCCGCGTCCCAGATCGGGTACCACAGGCGCTGGGCGGCATCCGCTGCGGCCGCCTTGCCCTTGGAGGTTCCGTCATGAAGCAACACGAGGTCAAGATCGGATTGCGGCCCGGCTTCTGCCCGCCCGACGCTCCCAACGGCGGCGAGCGTCAGGCCCTCGACGCCATCGACCACCATCGCGAAGTGTTCGGCAAGCCGCGTGTTGATGAGCTCGGCGATTGCCTGCCGCCGCTCTCGGCCGGGACTGTGAGCGAGCGCTGACGCCAACTCTTGCCTCTCACGCTTAAGGTCCCGCACCCCCAGGGGATGCGGGACCTCAGCGTGAGAATCATCCCGGACTACGTCCGATTGACCCATCGTTTATTGAACTCCTTAGAGAGCGTCGGCGCCGTGCTCGCCAGTGCGAACGCGAGCCACGTCGTCAACGGGAATGACCCAGACCTTGCCGTCGCCGATCTTGCCCGTCTGAGCGGCCGCCACGATTGCGTCGGTCACTGCTGCGGCATCGGCGTCCTCGACGAGGATCTCAAGACGAGTCTTGGGAACCAGGTCGACGGTGTACTCGGCACCACGGTAGACCTCGGTGTGGCCCTTCTGACGGCCATAGCCTGCAGCCTCAGACACGGTCACACCCTTGACCCCGACCGCCTCGACGGCGGCGCGGACCTCATCAACGCGGTGCGGTTGAATAATTGCGGTAACCAGCTTCATCGTTACTTGGCCTCCTCGTAGGCGGTTTCGCCGTGCTCCGCGAGGTCAATACCCGCGACCTCAACATCTTCGCTTACGCGAAGCCCCATCGTGTACTTCAATGCGTAAACAATTGCGAGCGTCACGATGAACGAGTACGCAACCGCGACGCCGGCGCCGATGAGTTGTGACCAGAGCTGCTCCAAACCGCCTCCATACAAGAGGCCGTTCAATGCGCCCTTAGGCGCAAAGGTGGTGCCCTCATCCAGGTGAGCGAAGAAGCCGATCAGGACGGTACCCAAGATTCCACCGACAAGGTGGACGCCCACGACGTCAAGAGAGTCGTCGAAGCCGAACTTGTACTTGAGGCCGACCGCGTAGGCGCACACCATACCTGCGAGGAGGCCGATGGCTAGGGCTCCCCAGGTGTCCACCGAGGCGGCCGCGGGGGTGATCGCAACGAGACCCGCGACGATGCCTGACGCGGCACCGAGAGACGTGGGGTGACCGTCACGGATCTTTTCCACGAGCAACCAGCCAAGCATGGCCATCGCGGGAGCGACCGTCGTGTTCAGGAAGGCGCGACCTGCGGTCGCGTCCGCTGCGAACTCCGAACCGGCGTTGAAGCCGAACCAGCCGAACCACAGGAGAGCGGCGCCGAGCATGACGTAGGGCAGGTTGTGCGGCTTGAAGGGCTCCTTGCCGAAGCCCTTGCGGATGCCGAGCACGAGGGCGAACGCAAGAGCCGCGGCGCCCGCGTTGATGTGGACGACGGTTCCACCTGCGAAGTCGATCACAGGGGTCGGCGACAACGAGCCAAGCCAACCGCCATCCCACACGCCGTGGGCGACGGGGGTGTAGACGAGCGTGATCCAAATGATCGTGAACACGGTCCACGTGCTGAACTTGAGGCGATCGGCGAGCGAACCAGAGATCAGGGCCACCGTGATGATGGCGAATGTGGCCTGGAAGGCCACCATGACCAGGAACGGCACACCAGCACTGGCCGCGAGGCTCGTGCTATCGCTCACCCCATTGAGCCCAAAGAAGCCCTTGGGGCTACCTACGAAGTTCCCCAGCAGGCCGCTGCCACCGTTGAAGGCGAGTCCGTACGCGTAGACCACCCAAATGACGGCGACAGTTCCGATGCTGATAAAACTCATCATCATCATGTTGAGCACGGACTTCGTGCGAACCATGCCGCCGTAGAAGAACGCCAGCGCGGGCGTCATCAGCAGCACGAGTGCGGTCGCAACGATCATCCACGCGGTGTTGCCAGAATCAAGCGTGAAATCCATTGTTTCTTCTCCCTCCGCAGACCGGACGGCCAGCAGTGATGCAAGACTCCCGCAGTATGGTTTCGCCTGCACCTCCCCCGTGTTTCCGTACCGTTACGAAATCGCCGCCCAGGTAAAAGTCGTGTTGCGCACGAGGGGCGGGGGCCCTGCCCCAAGGTTGGGGGGCACTATTCGACTTGTTGCGGGTCGACGTAATACCACTTGCCGTCGACGCGCTTGAAGCTGTAACACCACGTCTCGACGACCTCCTTGCCTGTGTCGACGCTCATATGCGTCTCGTTCGTGGTGACGACGGCGGTGTCTTGAACCTGGTTGACGTGCGAGACGCTGATATTCCAGTCCTGGTAACCACCGACCCACGAGTAATCGGCGCCGTCGCAGTAGTCCGCCAACGTCCGACCGGTGGTGCTGTCGAGCGACGCGCGAAACTCGGCGGGGCAGTCCTTGGCCCGCCAAGCGCTGATGAGGTCATTGAGGGCCGCTTTGGGGCCGGACTCCCGCTGTTGGGCAAAGATCACAAGGGCCGACACGATCGTCGTGGCGATGAGGAGAGACACGCCAACGCCGATGCCGACGAACAACCCCACCCGTGACTTTCCGGGAGCCCCCGCAGGGGCGGGGCCGCCCGCAAGCGGGTAGGTCATGCCATAGGGATCCCCAGCCGTCACCGCCCACACCGGAGGCGCGGCGTGTGCAGGCGCGGCAGAGGGTGCTGGGGCGACGGGACACCCGGCCGTCCCGCTACTCGATGGAGTCGACCAGCCACTTGCCGTCCACCTTGACGAGGTGGTACGTCAGCTGGCCGTTTCCCATGGAAGTGGACGTGACCGTTCCCGTGACGGTCCCGGTGGATCCGCTCGTCTCGACTCCGTCAAGGCTGATCGAATACGTCCCTGCCTTGACATCGGGAAAGTACGAAGAAGCGGTGGCATCTTCGCACGTACCTGGGTAGCCGTCACCGTCTCTGAAGTCGGCAGTCGTAACGTCAAGGTATCCCTTGCAGTCGCCAGAGAAGTACGCGGTGTTGAAGTGATCCGCGGCGCTCTTGGGACCCGCGGTGGCCTTCCCCACGAGCATGACGACGGCGACAACGGCAATGATGCCGAGCACGACGAGTCCTCCGCCGATGCCAACGATCCAGGGCCAGACCCGCCGACGACGGCCTGCGGATGCGACGCCAAGAGGCTCTTGCGACGGCAGCGCCGCGTAGCCGTTCACGGGGGGCGCAGGCGGTGCCGAGGCTAAAGGCGGCGCCGGGGGTGCCGAGACGACGGAAGGTGCCGGCGGCGCGGGAGGAGCGGCAAGCGCGGGAGGCGCATCGGCTAAAGGCGGCGCCGGGGGTGCCGAGACGACGGAAGGTGCCGGCGGCGCGGGGGGCTCAGTGGCTACCGGGGGTGCCGGGGGCGTAGCGGCTACGGGAGGACCCTGTGGTGCGGGAGGAGTAGCGAGCCCCGCGCCGGGAGCCGTGTGCTCGGTCCAAGCCGAACCATCCCAATACCGTTGCGTTCCGTCTGGCTGCGGGTACCAACCTGCTGCTGCCTGAGTCATGATTCCGCCCCTTCGTCGCCGCGTTGCGGCGCTCAACAGCACGGTAGCAGTTGCGGAACTCGGCCGTATGGCCTTGCGGCTCGATTCCTGTGCGCGCGCCCTTCGCCGCGCTAGTCGCCGCGCCCTTCGCCGCGCCCTTCGCCGCGCTAGTCGCCGCGCTAGTCGCCGAGCTAGTCGCCGAGCTAGTCGCCGCGCTAGTCGCCGAGCAACCCGTCGACAAAGCCCTCGGGGTCGAAGGGAGCAAGGTCGTCGGCGCCTTCACCAAGACCCACAAACTTCACGGGGACGCCCAGCACCCGTTGAACCGCGAGCACGATACCGCCCTTGGCGGTGCCGTCCATTTTCGTGAGCACAATTCCAGTGAGCGGCACGGCCTCGGCAAACACGCGCGCCTGGGCCAGGCCGTTTTGACCCGTCGTGGCATCGAGGACGAGGAGCGTCTCGCTGATCGGCGCCACCTTGGTGACCACGCGAGCGATCTTGCCGAGCTGATCCATCAGTCCAGCCTTATTTTGCAGTCTTCCGGCAGTGTCGATCAGCACAATGTCGGAGCCAGCGCGTTGCGCGGCCTGCGTCGCGTCGAAGGCGACCGATGCGGGATCGGCTCCTTCGACGTCGGCCCTGATCGTGGAGACGCCCACGCGAGTTCCCCACGTCTCGAGTTGGTCCGCCGCGGCCGCCCGGAACGTGTCGGCCGCGGCGAGAACGACGGAATAGCCCTCGGCAACAAGGACGCGCGCGATCTTGCCGACGCTCGTGGTCTTGCCCACACCATTTACTCCGACGACAAGGACCGGAGCGAGCACTCCTGCGCCGGCGACGCCCACACTTAGGGAGCGGTCCGCCTCGGTGTCAATCGCCGCTAGCAAGGCGGCGCGCACCGCCTCTTTGGGGCTCTCTTCACCTCCGGATATCCTTGCGCGAACCTCCGCAATGATGTTCTCAGTGACCGCCGCGCCCACATCGGCGAGAAGCAACGCCTCTTCGAGTTCATTCCACGCGTCCTGGCCGAGTTCACGACGTCCGAAGAAGCCGGCCAGCCGCTCCCCCAGCGCACCGCCTACGCGCGAACGCCTCAGCGCGAAACGCGAATCGACACTCTCGGGCATCTCGAAGGCGACGGAACCGCCGGTCGGGTCGGTCGCTTTGGGCGCCTCGGTCGCGCCCGTTGTCGCCCGCGAATCGGGCGTGCTTGGCTTCGTCCGGTCGCCTCGAGAACGCGATCGCCAGGTGGCGAGGGCCGCTCCCACGATCGCCACGGAGGCGACCACGACGACGGCGAGGTCTGCTTGGCCAGGAATCCAGGAAATGTCCACGTCTCTAGTGTCGCAAATGCGTGTGACGTGTCGGCCTCTGGGCGCGCCGATGA
>Ga0209429_10002572_pt1 | contig 10627 bp, 11 predicted proteins | sample BarGraNGADG00212_3_FD_184493 | JGI IMG/M metagenome (GOLD analysis project Ga0209429, IMG submission 184493) | Arctic peat soil microbial communities from Barrow, Alaska - Barrow Graham LP Ref core NGADG0004-212 (SPAdes) (version 2) | ecosystem: Environmental > Terrestrial > Soil > Wetlands >... | reverse complement strand
ACTCACCGACCTGATGGACCTGACGTCCTGGCCCGCTGGGATGCGCGTGATCGTCCGCAAGGAACGACCCCACCCCGGCGCCCAACTGCGCTTCGAGGACGTCGACGGCATGCGGATCACCGCCTTCGCCACCAACTCACGCACCGGCCAACTGCCCGACCTGGAACTGCTCCACCGGCGCCGGGCCCGATGCGAGGACCGGATCCGCATCGCCAAGGACACCGGCCTGCGAAACCTACCCCTGGCCTCCTTCGCCGCCAACCGGATCTGGTGCGCCGTCGTGGCCCTGGCCGCCGAGATCACCGCGTGGATGCAGATGCTCGCCTTCACCGACACCCAGGCCCGCCGGTGGGAACCCAAGAAGCTGCGCTACCGGATCTTCACCATCCCCGCGACCCTGGCCCGCACCGGGCGGCGGGTCTGGCTGCACCTGTCCACCCGGTCACCCTGGGCCGAGCTGACCCTGACCGGGCTGGATCGCCTGGCTAACCTCGCCCCCGGCTGACAGCCGCGAACCCGTCCCAACGAGCCCGCACGACCTCCGGACCTGGAACCGGCGCCCCACCCCGGACGACACCGAGGCGCCATGTCACACCCTCACACCACAATCAACACCCGAAGGCAGCAGAACCGCCACCGATCTCGACCACGACCACCCCGTGAAAGATCGAGGCTAGGGTGGAGCCATCCTGACAATGGAGGCCCCCATGACGTTCGCGGAAGCCACTCGCTACTGCTTCAGCCACCTGACCGACTTCAACGGAAGGGGTCGGCGTGCCGAGTTCTGGTGGTACTACCTCGCGCTGCAGATACTGAGCATGGTCGTGGTGACGGTCATGATGGTCATCCTCTTCGTTGTCATGGCGGGAATGCTGACAGCCGCGTCAGCGGCGTCCACCTCAGACGGTTCGGCGGCGACGGCGGTGGGAGGGATGATCGGCGTGGGCATCTGGTACGTGGTGTACTTCCTGATCCTCCTCGCCGTGAACTTCCTGTTCGTCGCAGCGCATGTGCGCCGCCTTCACGATGTGGGCCAGTCCGGCCACTGGATGTGGCTCGCCCTTGCTGGGCTTGGCTTGGTTCCCCTCATCATGTGCATCCAGGATGGCCAGCCCTACCCGAACCAGTGGGGACCTGACCCCAAGGAGGCGGAGCGGGTTGCGATGCTGCAGTACTGGGGTCCTGGGTATGCGGCTCCTGGGTATGCGGCTCCTGGGTATGCGGCTCCTGGGTATGCGGCCCCGCAGTACGCCGCCCCCCCAGCGCCTCCTGCGCCTCCAGCGCCCCCCGCCCCTCCCGCCGTCTAGGTCCGTTCTCGCGGACCCCGCCGTCGTCGGGCCCGCAGCTTCGTAGTCCTTAGTGCGCGAAGCCCCGCCTCCCTCTCGGGGGACGGGGCCTTCGGCTTCGGCCAGGCGGCCAGGTAAGAGCTAGCGGTTACCGCTCGCGCGTGCCCGCGATGAACTCCTCGAGGTGCTGACGGCCGAGCGTGTCTTCCATCTGCACGGGGGGCGACTTCATGAAGTACGTCGCTGCGGACAGGATCGGTCCGCCGATGCCGCGGTCCTTGGCGATCTTGGCGCAACGGATCGCGTCGATGATGATGCCTGCGGAGTTGGGCGAGTCCCACACCTCGAGCTTGTACTCGAGGCTCAAGGGAACCTCGCCGAACGCGGAGCCTTCGAGGCGGACGTAGGCCCACTTGCGGTCGTCAAGCCATGCGACGTAGTCGGACGGGCCGATGTGCACGTTGCGCGAGCTCTTGAGGCCCGCGAGCGGGCCCTCGGTCAGGTTCGATGTGACGGCCTGCGTCTTGGAGATCTTCTTGGACTCGAGGCGCTCGCGCTCCAACATGTTCTTGAAGTCCATGTTTCCACCGACGTTCAGCTGGTACGTGCGGTCGAGGCGCACGCCACGGTCTTCGAACAGTTTGGCCAGCACGCGGTGCGTGATGGTGGCGCCGACCTGAGACTTGATGTCGTCGCCGACGATCGGGACGCCAGCGTCCTCGAACTTCTTGGCCCACACCGGGTCCGAAGCGATGAACACGGGCAAGGCGTTGACGAACGCCACCTTGGCGTCGATTGCGCACTGGGCGTAGAACTTGTCGGCCTCGTCAGAACCCACGGGGAGATAGGAGACGAGCACGTCGGCCTTGGTGTCCTTGAGGACCTTGACGATGTCAACGGAGGCCTCGTCCGACTCGGTGATGGTCTCGCGGTAATACTTGCCGAGGCTGTCGAGCGTCACGCCACGCTGAACCTGGATGTCCGTCTTCGGGACATCACAGAACGTGATCGTGTTGTTCTCGGACGCCTTGGTCGCCTCGATGAGCTCCTTGCCCACCTTGAGCGAGTCCACGTCGAACGCGGCCACGATCTCGATGTCCGAGATGTGGTAGTCGCCCAACTGCACATGCATGAGGCCGGGAACGGTCTCCCCTGCCTTGGCGTCTTTGTAGAACTCGAGCCCCTGAATGAGGGACGTCGCGCAGTTTCCAACGCCGATGATGGCGAGACGCAACTTAGCCATGTTTCCTTGTCTCCTTGTCTAGTCCGCGGATGCGGGGTCGTCCTTGCCGCGGGAAGCGGATCGTTCGTTTTCAATCAATTGATCAAGCCACTCGACCTCACGCTCAACGCGCTCGAGTCCGTGCCGTTGAAGTTCTGCGGTGTAAGCATCGTGGCGATCGCGCATGGCGCGAAGGTTGACCGAGAGTTCCTCGAGTCGCTCGGCCATGCGGCCCCTGCGCCCTTCGAGAATGCGGAGCCTCGTGTCGGAGTCCGTGCGGTCAAACATCGCAAACCGCACGTCGAACGTGTCGTCGTCCCACGACGATGCGCCGGCGGAAGCGAGCTCGGTCGCCAATCGCGCCTTGCCCTCGTCCGTCAGCCGGTAGGCGATGCGGGAACGGCGAGACGGGACCGTCAGAGGTTCCCCTGCGTCGACCGCAATGAGGCCATCGACGACCATTCGCTTGAGCGCCGGATACAGGCTGCCGTAGGACACGGCCCTGAACGGACCGAGTTGGGCGCCGAGGCGCTTGCGAATCTCATAGCCGTGGTAGGGCTTTTCGGAAAGGGTGCCGAGAATCGCGAGGGTGAGCACGTCGGTGCGTCCCATGCTGTTCCTCTCGTTTAGATCCCTTGCGGGCGCCACACGGGGAATCGACCCCGGCGTCGCCGCGCGTCGATGATCTTCGATGTATCGACGCGGTGTAGCAACCAGTTGTATCGCGCCGATACATCAAAGCGCAAGTTGAGACCGAAAGACACCGCGCACCTGACCACGCTCCCGACGCCCCAAACGTCGGCGAACGGAGCGGCGATGGTGCGTTATTGTCTGATCTGGAACGGCTCTTCGCGCGGGGGTGCGCGACCGTTTACCTGAGGAGGGTTCTGATGATCATCTTTTTCGGCTGGGGCAAGAAGGGCAGCGAGGTCGCGCTCAGTCCCACGCAGCGACTCGTGCTGAGGTACACCTACTTCCACGTGTTTTGGTTCCTGACTGCCACGTGGGGTCGCAGCTATCAAGTGGCGACGTGGACCGAACAGGGCTGGGCGCTTCAGCCGGTCACCGCCGCTCATGCTGACGCCCTGTGCGGGGGCACCGCCCCTGACGTGTCCGCGTGGAAGCAGTACTCGCTCATCGGAGCGGCGTCGCTCTTTGTCGTCGTGATGGCGCTCTCGTTGACCTTTTCCGGCTGAGGTCCTCCCCGGTTGAGGGATTCACCGGGGCGCGACTTTCGCAAACGGGAGTCGCCGCGCGGGGGAACCTTGGCCGCCAGGTCCCCGTTCGTACACTGACATGGTGAGCGAAGAAGACAGACGGCCGCAACGCAAGAGCACCCGCCCCGTTCAGGGTGAGGGGCCTCAGTGGCGCGCCACGGGCGCGTCTGGAACGGGGCCGCATCGGCCAACGCCCGCGTCGGGTGCGCAACCGCAACGGCGATCCACCGCATCAGGTCCGCAGCCAACTGGCCGCGACCAGAAGCCGGGTTCGATCGAGCCGCGTGCGTTCGAGCCGCGGCCCTTCGAGCCACGAGCCAAGGGACTGCGCGCCTACGACGAAACGGCGTCGGCTGGCAGGACACGCCCCACGACGGGCACGACCTCAACCAACAGGACACGCCCCACGACGGGCACGACCTCAACCAACAGGACCCGCCCGACGACCGGCTCGACCTCAACCAACCGAACCCGCCCGACGACCGGCTCGACCCCAACCAACCGAACCCGCCCGACGACCGGCTCGACCTCAACCCGTGGCGCGGGAAGCGGCGGCGGAAAGAAGGGCGGCAAGGGCGGGCCTCCGCGCGATCGCCATGGCAAGCCGATCCCCCGCTGGAAGTATCTGCTGCGCCGCATCGGCATCGGCGCCTTGGCCACGGGCCTTGCCGTCTTTCTGATTGGCTTCGTCGGGCTGTTCATCCGCTACCAGACGCTCCCCGTGCCCAAGCCTGACAACTTCGCGCTTTACCAGTCGTCAACGATCTACTACGCGGACGGCACCACGGTCATGGGACGGCTTGGCCAGGCCGATCGGCAGATAGTGAACGTCCTTGACCTGCCCAAGTACGTGCGCATGTCGTTCGTCGCGGCCGAGGACCGCAGTTTCTACACGAACCCAGGCGTCGACATCGCGGGTACCACCAGGGCACTCATCAAGACGGTCGTCTTCGGCAAGAAGCAGGGCGGGTCGACGATCACCCAGCAGTACGTCGAGCGGTATTACGTCGGCAAGACGACCACGTCCATCAAGGGCAAGATCGACGAGGCGCTGCTCGCCCTCAAGATCGACAAGCAGCAAGGAAAGGACGAGGTTCTTGGCAACTATATGAACACCGTCTACTTTGGCCGCGGCGCGTACGGCATCGAGGCCGCGGCCCAAAAATACTTCGGCAAGCCCGCCGCAGAACTGACGGTATCGGAGTCGGCGATGCTGGCAGGGATACTCCCCGCGCCGTCGCGCTGGGATCCGCGCCTCAATCTCGCCCAAGCGACCTTCCGTTGGAACTACGTCCTTGACGGCATGGTCCAGGGAGGGACCATCACCCAAACCGAGCGCGACGCGATGGTCTTCCCGACCACCATCGAATACGCCAACAACGACATCTTCGCCGGCCCCCAGGGCTACCTGTTGCGCACGGCGCTCGATGAGGTCACGGCGATCACGGGCAAGACCCAAGAGGACATCGAGACCCAGGGCCTGAAGATCGTCACCACCATCCAGCCTGCCGCTCAGCAGTCGATCGTGGCCGCCGTGGCAAAGATGCCCACCGACGCTGCCCCCAACTTGCGCGTCGCTGCGGTCACGATGGATCCCACGACTGGCGCGATCACCGGCATGTATGGCGGCGCCGACTACCTCACGATTCAGCGTAACGCCGCCACTCAGGACATCGCCCAGGCGGGATCGACGTTCAAACCCTTCGCCTTGGTGGCGGCCCTGGAGAGCGGCATCTCGCTCGACTCGGTCTACAACGGCGACAACAACAAGACCGTTCGTGGGTTCGACTCCCCCGTGCACAACTTTCTGGGCGAGAACTTCGGCAACATCAACCTGATTCAGGCGACGGCATTCTCCGTCAACACGGTCTATACCCAACTCAACGTCCAGGTGGGTCCAGACAAGACTCGAGACGTCGCGATCAGGGCGGGGATCCCCGAGGGGACCGCCGGTCTGGACGCGAATCCGTCCAACGTGCTTGGCGCCGCTTCTCCGCATGCCATCGACCTGGCTTCTGCGTACTCGACCTACGCGACGGGCGGACTCAGTACGCAGCCCTTCATGGTCGCGTCGGTGACCGACGCCCAGGGCAACGTCTACTACGAGCACCAGTTGACGCCCAAGCGCGTCTTCGCGGAAAACGTCATGGCCGACGCGACGTATGCGATGCAGCAAGTGGTCAACGAAAAGGGCGGATCGGGTCACTTCGCCTCCGCGCTTGGCAGGCCCGTAGCTGGCAAGACGGGCACGTCAGACGCCAACCGCTCGGCCTGGTTCGTCGGCTTCACGCCCCAGCAGGTGGGCGTCGTCGCCATGTACCAAGTGGGACCGAACGGTGAGGCCGAGCAGATCACGCCCTTCGGTGGTTTCACGCAGATTACCGGTGGGTCGATGCCCGTGCGGATCTGGACGTGGATGATGGGGCTGATCGTCCAGGATCAGCCAGTGGTCGACTTCCCTGCGCGCGCGAACGTAGGTAAGGCGAACACGTTGACTCCGTCTCCTTCCGCGACGCCGAGCCCGACTCCCAGCCCCAAGCCGAGCCCCAAGCCCACCCCGAAGCCCACCCCGAAGCCAGGCCCCACGCCCACCCCGAAGCCGTCGCCGATCATCGAGCCGGTTCCGAACACGAAGCCGCTCCCCGTCCCCGTGACGTGACCGAACCGATTGATCTTGCTGGAGGAATTGATGGACTCATTCGCGCCTGAACCAGTGGTGGACGTTGTCTTCGTCGGCGCCGACATCGGCGTGTACGCGATGGCCCGCGCTTTCCATGAGCGCACCGGAAGGCGATCCACCGCCGTCACGGGCAACTCACTCGCGGCCGTCACTTACTCCTCGATCCTGGACATAGTTCCCCTTGTCGACGCCTTCGACGAGTCGGAGGTTGTCGCCACGCTGACGAAGTTTGCGAGGCAAAGCCGTCACCATTTGATCCTCCTGACCAACTCCGACCACTTCACGGGGATCATTGCCCGACACGAGGACGCGCTCAGGCAGTTCTACTTTCTGCCGGCGCCCTCGAAGGAAACCATCGACCTTGTGGCCGACAAGACCTCATTTATGTCGATCTGTACGCGCCTCGGCATCCGCGTACCCACGGGCATCGCCGTTGATCTGCGATCGGTCGACTGGGAGGACCCGTCGCTCGAGGGATTTGCCTTCCCTGTCGTGGCCAAGCCCGCGGTGTCGGCTGACTACGCTGGCGTGAACTTTGTGGGCAAGAAGAAGATTTACATGCTCGAGAACGCCAACGAGGTCAATGCCCTGTGGCAGACCCTACGATTGGCTGGCTATCCGGGGAGCTTCTTGCTTCAGGACTACATTCCCGGCGGCGATGACGCGATTCGGTCAGTGACGGCGTATGTCGATGGCAGCGGGGTGGTCACGATGGAATGCGCGGCTCGGGTGCTTCTGGAGGAGTGCACGCCCCAGAAACTCGGCATCCCTGCCGCCATGGTCACCATTGTCGACAAGGCCTTGTTTGACGGTGTCGAGCGCTTCCTGTCGGCGGTCAAATACCGTGGCTTCGCCAATTTTGACGCGAAGATCGATCCCCGAAACGGGGAGCCCGTCTTTTTCGAGGTCAACACGCGGATCGGGCGCAACAACTTCTACGTCACGGCCGCTGGGGTCAACGTCATGGATCCCGTGCTCGACGATCTTGCCGGTCGGCACGACGGCGTCACCCGTGTGCCAGAACGCGCCATTCTCTACACGACTGTGCCGCTACTGCTGCTGAGATGGTTTGTCGCCGACCCCGCCCTGTGGCAGTTGGTGAAGACCTTCAAGCGGCAGGAGATCGCGCGGCCTCTCATGTATCGGGGCGATCGGTCAGCCAGGCAACGCGTCAACGCTTGGCTCGTGGAATGGGCGCAGTGGCGGGCCTACTGGCGTTTCGGTAGGCACGCGTCGTGAGGGCCAGTGCCCGCGGTCGCACGACCGACTACCGTAGTCGGCCGAGGTCCGACGCGGCGTCAGCGCCGGGCAGTCAGCGCAGGGCAGTCAGCGCAGGGCGCGCACCGCGCGCTTGGCGCGCAACATCCCCGCGAGCAGGGCGTACGTCAGCGGCTTCACCGGCACGTCCCATGCGGGTTCGATCTCGCTCTCGGCGCCCCACTTGCGCTTGAAGAGGCCCACTCCCGCAAGGCTAGGAGCGAGTTCCGAGTCGACGCCGCCCATGTCGAAGGTGCGGATGCCCTCGGCGCGCAGGGTCTCGAGGACCTGCCACAGGAGCCGCACGGTCGCGTCGACCTCGCGGGCCTCGCTGTTGGCCCCCGCGTAGACGTAGTTGGCGGCGCTGTCATAGTCGGTGACGATGGCCCACGCGATGGCGCGGCCGCGCTCGTCGTCCCCATCCGTTCGTCGCGCCACGAACACGCGGGCGTGTGGCGCCAGCGCCTCGAGCATGCCGCGGTACACCTCGGCGTCAAAGATTCCGAAGCCATCGCGTTCGGCAGTCTCCTCGTAGATCGCGTGGAGTTCCTCGAAGTCTGCCGTGGCCTCTTCTGTCTCGTCGGCCACCGCGATGTCCTCGTGCTTGAGCGCCTGGCGCACCGTGTAGCGGAACTTCTTGGACAGCGACGCGAGATACTCCTCGGCGGGCGTCTGGACGTCGATGACGACCGTGCGGTCGTACGTCACGGTTTGGAGCAGCGGGAGCAGGTCCTTGGACGCGTGCTTGGCGTGCAGGCGCAGGAACACCACTTGGGGCCACTCGTCCTTGCTGTGGAGCACCAGCGCGTCGCGGACGGCACGCTCCGTCTCCGGAGTCGCGTCGACGAGCATCAGCGGCGCATGCCTGGCCCACACATACGGAAAGCCCCGCACGGAGTATGTGGTGAAACTCACGAGCGCCACGGGGGCCCCACCCGCGGGTCCGACCGCGAGCCTGGCGAGGTGGCGACGCCCTTCGGTCACCGCGTCGAAGCGATCCCACACGGCCGCCTGCTCGATCGGCACCGTGAGACCGGCGCCATGGGCGAGGGCCTCAAAGGCGTCGGCGTCGAGGGTCTCGCAGCGAAGCGTCGGGTCGTTTGTCACCCGACGAGCCTACTGTCGCTGTGGAGCATTTCCCGTGGACACCCGCTACCTGTACTCTTGTTGATCGTGGTTTGTGCTCGCCCACCTGGGCGGTCCGCCACTACTAGCGTCACCCTCCTGCTACGGAACGTCCGTAGCCGCTTGAGTCCAGAGGAGGTGGGTTATCAATGCGCAAGTACGAAATGATGGTCATCCTTGACCCCGAGGTAGATGAGCGTACGGTCAAGCCGTCGCTCGAGAAGTACCTCGCCGTTGTCACGAATGACAAGGGCACGATCGACAGCCTTGATGTATGGGGTCGTCGCCGTCTTGCCTACCCCATCAAGAAGAAGACCGACGGGGTCTACGCAGTCATCCACTTCACGGCGGAATCGCCCACCGCGAAGGAACTTGAGCGTCAGCTCGGTCTCAACGAGACCATCCTGCGCCTCAAGCTGCTGCGTCCCGACGCTCACTAGCAGTCACACCCACGACACGACAGGGACATCTCATGGCAGGCGACACCCAGATCACCGTGATCGGCAATCTGACCGGCGACCCCGAACTGCGCTTCATTCAGTCCGGTGCTGCAGTGGTCAACTTCACGGTGGCGTCCACCCCCCGCACGTTTGACCGTCAGTCGAACGAGTGGAAGGACGGGGACACCCTGTTCATGCGCTGCTCCTTGTGGCGCGAGGCCGCTGAAAATGTGGCCGAGTCGCTCACCAAGGGCATGAGGGTGGTCGTAGTTGGCCGCCTCGTGTCGCGTTCGTGGGAAGCAAACGGTGAGAAGCGCACCGTCATGGAACTGCAGGTCGATGAGGTTGGACCCTCGCTGAGGTACTCCACCGCCAAGGTCACGCGCACACAGCGCGGCGGCTCCGGCGGCGGTGGCTTCAGCGGCGGCGGAGGCGGCGGAGGCAACTTCGCAAACGCTCCCGCCGGTGGCGCCGACAACGACCCGTGGGCATCGGCTCCGTCTTCGGACGAGCCCCCGTTCTAGACAGCACGACGCGGTTTCCCCGCTTCGTAGCCCCTCTTGTTGATGTAAGGAAAGACAGCAATGGCAAAGATCGACACGCGCAAGCCGCGTAAGAAGGTCAACCCTCTTAAGGCCGCCAAGGTCACGAAGGTTGACTACAAGGACACCCCCCTGCTCCGCAAGTTCATCTCTGACCGCGGGAAGATCCGTTCGCGCCGCGTCACGGGTGTGACCGTCCAGGAGCAGCGTCAGATTGCGCGCGCCGTCAAGGTTGCTCGCGAACTCGCGCTGCTTCCCTACGCCGGTTCCGGCCGCTAAGGGGGATTGATATGTCGAAGATCATCCTCACGCACGAGGTCTCAGGGCTTGGTGTCGCAGGCGACGTCGTCGAGGTCAAGGACGGCTACGCCAACCACTTCCTGGTTCCCCGCAAGTTGGCCACCCCGTGGTCCGCTGGTGCCGAGAAGTCCATCGAGGCGATGCGCAAGGCTCAACGCGGCCGTGAGCTCGCAACCATCGAGGAGGCCCAGGCCGCGCGCGACGCGCTCCAGGCAAAACCCGTGGTCGTGACGGTCAAGGCTGGCGAGAGCGGACGCCTGTTCGGTGCAGTCAGCACCGGCGACATCGCCGACGCCATCGGTTCCCGCGCCAAGGTGGACAAGCGTCGTATTCACGTCGCTTCGCCCATCAAGGCACTGGGCGAGTACCAGGTCAAGGTGTCGCTGCACGGGGACTTGACGGCTACCGTCGACGTCCACGTCGTCGCCGCCACCTAAAGTAACGACGCGCCCCGGCGCCGGCCGACCCCTACCAGGGGTTTGGTGGGAGCCGGGGCTTTGTCGTTCCTGGGGTGCTATTCGGCGCGTCCGTGACGACTCGCCGACGCGTTATCCCCAG
>Ga0209429_10002571_pt1 | contig 10631 bp, 11 predicted proteins | sample BarGraNGADG00212_3_FD_184493 | JGI IMG/M metagenome (GOLD analysis project Ga0209429, IMG submission 184493) | Arctic peat soil microbial communities from Barrow, Alaska - Barrow Graham LP Ref core NGADG0004-212 (SPAdes) (version 2) | ecosystem: Environmental > Terrestrial > Soil > Wetlands >... | reverse complement strand
TTGATCGCCGCTTCTTTCGTAAGGCTTGAGAGGGCGGGCTTGAACTGCGACATCGCGTACTGTTTCGCGTAACGCTGCGGGTGAGCGATAGGAGCGAGCGGGTTGTAGCTCTTGTTCTTCTTTTTCATTTACTGGATTGAAATTTAAGATTAAAAATCTGGATTGTATAGCTTCGTTTATTTTGCTCAGATAATTACAAGTCGCTATGAATCTAACCGTTGCCTGATACTTTTCCATTGTTCCTCGTAAAGCAAAGAACATACCTTCAGTAGCATAATCAAACTCATCCAAAAATACTACTTTGTAATCTGAGATACGATCTGTTTTATTTAGATTCATATCCTTGACTTGACAAAAATCTTGAATCTTTGTTCTTACAGTTTCCACACCTCTTTCTGCAGAAGCATTTATGTATAGTGTAGAACGCTCTTTTGCTAATAAGCGAGAACTTGTAGTCTTACCTGTCCCCGGAAAACCTACGAGTAGAAAGTTTTGAGATAAGTCATTATTAAAGATTTGAGCCTTTACTCTATCTAACAGAATTACGTCCTCTAATTTCTTAGGACGTAATATTTCTGTTAGTAATCCTTTGATCTTAGGCATCCAATAATCCTTCGATTATATCGCTTTTTATACTGTCGTAGATAATTTCGATTGTATCATTATACTGAATGTACAAATTTAAGAAAATTTGATGAACGATATCTTCAGATTTTCTTAAATGTTTCTTTTCATTATCAATTTTAATTTTGGTTTCTGAATATTTTTCTGCTTCCTCTAAGAATATTGTAATTCTTTCAGCGTAGCTCATACCAACACCAGTGTCCAAAAGACAAAATAACAAATCACAAAATTCTTCAATTTTATAAAAGAATCCAGATAACATAATATCAATTTCTGGTACTAAGTTATTCATTTTTAAATTATCAAAATCAGATTTCAATAATTCCAATTTTTCTAAATTAGACAAAACACTATTTTCTATAGTTTGTTCTATTCTTAATTCTTTAGATCCTCGAGGTTTTTCTTGTTGTTCTTTACAACAATGCTCAGACGTTTGACCTTCTTTACAGTTTTTAGTATAGATATCATCTACGAAATTTGAGATATACTCTATTGTTCCTGTAAATGGATTGTCTGTTTTGGGTGTGGGTGTGGGTGTTTGTTGATTTTTTGCTTCAGGTTTTACACCGAAAACTTCTTCGATAAATTTTTGAAAATTCGAGAAGTCTACTTTTAATTCTGTCATTTTTTTAATCCAACTGTTTGAAATTTATTTCTTTTTATTATTTTTACAATTTATCTATCTATTTTTAAAGATTCTTAATCTGAAAAAATAATTTGTGTAGGAAGTTCAGAGAACAAAGATTTTGCTAAAAAGTTAGTCTCATAATTTTTAATCATAATGCCATTAATACTTAATTTTTGATCTTCTGTAAATTCTTTACACAATTCATTAATGTCTAAAATCTCATCCAATCCAGCATCTGTTATTTCTGTAAACAACGGAATATATTTTAGATCGAACGGAGAAATTAAACTTAAATAGTCATTATAACTTTTATATTTTTTATCTTTAATACTTCTAACGTCGTATATAAAAAATGTTCCTACGTCTTCTTTATCTAACATCCATATACCTAACAATTCTACAAGTTTGTTCTTTTTGAAAAATTCTAAAAATTCTTTTTGTTTTCTAATCTGAGCGTAAAAATTAGAACAATCATCTTCTAACGAAAGTTCTCTATATTCTGTTTTCGATCTTAATTTTTTACCGTCGTACCATATACAAATATTGTCACCTACATACTTTGGAAATATGCTATAAGATTTGTCTTTCTCTAAACGGTTACATACTCTCTTTATTGGTTGATATATTCGATGCATTCTCTACCCTTCTTTATTTTTATTAGTTACTTGTTTATCTGTTGACGAGCCCTTAAAAATTCGTCTTCTGCACTTTTATCGTCTGTAATATTATCTAAATTTATAAGATCAGAATAATCATCCAACCATGCTTCTGCTTTAGATCCATTTCCTTTAAAATATTTCTTAAGCACATCGAATAAAATTTTATTAGGTGAACTTTGAGATTCATTTAAGAATTCTTCAACTGTGTTGACATATTTTTTCATTTCTTTTTCTTTTTTAAAAGTTACTTGAGTCATCAAAAGCTAATTCCCATTGCTTGTAAGCTTTACTTAAATCTTTAATTATGGTTGGAAGATCTGAAACAGCAATTGTAAAAGTTTCGTCTTCTTCGAAACTAATATAAGGTGTTAAATCCGAATTTAACCCGAACATAAAAGTTTTAAAATTATCATCATTATCAAAAACATTTGTAGCTTTCTCCACATTTTTCTTTTTCTTTACTGCTGTCAATAGGTTATCAAAAATTTCTTGAGTTGTCGAAATGTATTCAAAAAAATAAGATTCGACTGTAGTTTTAATTTTTGGTCTTGCTTCTATCGATAGGTATTCGGGTTCGATAAACAGTGTGGTTTTACCCGAAATTGAACCTACACACGGTACTGAAATTTTATACTTTAATGATCCTGCCATTTTCTTACTTCTTTTTATTTTTGCTGCTTAAAATTAAACAAACGTTTTGAATTTATTTTTATTGTAAAAGTTTTTAAATTTAATTTCGCCAACTTCCACCAGAATTTTCTTCGTCATCTTGAACTTGTTGATCTTGTTGTGCTTTCTGCTCTGCGGCAATTGCTGCTGCTTCTGCTTCGGCAGCTTTCTGAAGAAGTTCTAACTCTTCTTCTTTGTATCTGGTATTTAATTCTAAATCATCCGTAGATAAACCAATGTATTTTTCAACTAAGAATTTACCCGAGAAGAAAGGTGTATTAGCATCCATCATAAACTGTTGCATAGCAGTTACGAAATCTACCTTTCTTGCCATTATATCCATATTCTTTAAATCTTCGAATATGTTATTACTATTAAATTTTAAACCGAGATTTTCTTTGAATAAAAAATCATCTTTTAGATCTGGAAAATCTAAAATCATTTGAATATATAATGGTTTCAAAATTAATTCTTGAAAAATAGATCTCAAACGATTTACCATTTTGCTAAATTGTAATTCCTCAGTTGTAACAGAAGAAGCATTTTGATAATCATAATTAGAATCGTGACTTTCGAATCTGTTCATAGGAATACCAGATTCTACACGCATTTTATTTCTAAAATATTCTATAATATCTACGTCTTTTAATTCTGGACCCTCACCTGAAATGGTTTCAATTTCAGGTTGTTCTCCATCTGCAGATGGTATTAAATAATTTTGATAGAAAGGAATGTTAGCACGACCACCTACAGACAACTCACCCGAATAAGCATCTAATGTAATCTCTTCTTTGTACTCATTTTTAATTTCTTCTAAATCCTGTCTTGCATCTTTTCTACTTTGTGAACCAATTGGCATTATCATTTTCAATCTATACGTAGCGTGCATAATGTTCCAAATAATTCTTGTATTTTCCATTATACGCATTAGATTGAAAGATCTCATAAACTTTTCTAAATACGAAACTCTTTGAACTTGGTTTGCTTTATTGTACGAAATATAAATAATCTGAGAATCTAACAACTCACGAGACATCTGATTATCTTCTTCGTACTGTCTCCAAATTTTTCTATACTTTCCGTCTATCATCTTAACGTCTGGACGTATCGAAACTGGATCTAAAATTTGGAAACCTATAATCTTCGTTTGTTCTTTATCATATACAATTTCTAAAACTAAAAAACCTTCTATTAGAAATTGCTTAAACAACTGCCAGCCTTGAACACTGTCTGTAAGATAAAGCATATTATAAATTCGTTTAAAATTAGTATTGATATTTTCTAAAACATTATTTATCTTTTTATTTTTTGGATCTATATATGGTGTAATCAATGAAAGATCTGGTGTACAAAAGAAATTCTGATTATCATAAATTATAGCTTCATCTGCTACTGTGTCCAAAATACTTTCTATTTCTCCGTTGACAGCAAAGTTCAATAAAGTATCACGCTTCGATCCGTATTCCTGGTCAAAATATGCTATATATTTTCTATCACCCATGTCAGTAGATTTAAGAGCATATAACATTTCTTTGTCTTGAATGTTACCTCTCATCTCCGCTTCGATAGGAGAGATAGCAAAACTATTTTTTATGATTTCGTCGTTAAATTCTAATCCGAAACTTCCAAGTTTCTTAATAAAACTTCCGAAAAATCTATTGTTCTTCTCGTCTTGTCCTCGCTTTATAAAACCAGCCATGTGTCTTTCTCAATGTTTCTTTTTGTTTATAAAGTATTTATTCAATCTTCAATTTCTACTTCAAACCAATTTCTTAATGTTCCTAAAAGCGTATGGTTTACCTTTTGATATTCAGTCCATTCGTCTGGTTTAATATCGTTAAACCGTTGGAGCATAGACACGAAAATTGGTGTTTTTCTTGACCATTGCGAATATCGTTCATTAGTTATAAATACCCTAACTGTTTTCACGTTAGACGCTTCATTTAGAAATTCTTCAAATTTTTTAATGTGTTCTTTCATTTGTATTAATTTCTAATTATTATATAAAGTATTAGATAATATAACCTGTAGAATAATCTTCGGATGTTATCGTAGATATGATCCATGTTTTTCTACTCGATATTCTTTTCATGTTAGACATTTTGGGTAATTTAAATCCTCTTGGAGCATCTGAAAAATCTATCTTTTTACCTGTTATGTCCATTAGAATACAATATCCATCACTCATTCTACCCTTTATGAAATATTCTTTACCAAAATATTTTACTTTATCGAATTTTCTAAATCCACGAATCTTGCCAGTTGGAATCTTCATTTGTGATCTAACACCTTTTGATTGTTGATAGTCGCCTGAAGAAACACATTTTTTAAACAAGACATTATTGGTTTTAAATGTAACTTGGTTTCCACGTGATGCTATAGCAACAGCATCGTAGTAATGCTCTTTTGGTAATCCAAGTAATTGTCTATTTTCTTTTGTTATGTAACCGAAAGTTTCTTCGGATTCTACACGCTTTAGCAGTTGCTTTCTTATAGAATTCATTTGTGTAGCATGTTTTAGATTTCCTTTGGTCTTACCGGATTTCTTTAGTTTAATTGTTCCAGCGTGTATCTTATCGTGACAAGTCTTACACAGACATATCAAATTTTCTTGCTCATCTGAACCTCCGTTCTTTCTGTACATTATATGATGTACTTCTAACCTTGTATTTTTTGCTTTACATTTCTGACAAGTATAAGAATCTCGGTTTAAGACGTAAGCTTTTGTGTTAGCAAATCCATAGTTAGTGCCTTTTTGATACAATGTCTTATTCTGTAGAACTCCTGGATTCTTAAGTGAGTGTGCATCAAATGTTGCTGTTTCTATGATTACTTTACTGATTGGTAAGATGGATTTTACAAACTTAATTTCTTTCAAGTGAGAATCGATCTTGCTTGTCATTGTTGGTGAGAATCTGTCTTCCCGTTTTGAATTAGCACGGTTTAACCATCTTGGTTGCCTGTATCTATTTTTACGATTACGTCTAGTTCTTCTATACACTGATCGTTTCTTCATCTTCTCAGTAACATTGTTTCTTACTTCAACTTGTGCCATGTAAACGATCTCGTTTTTAGTATTTAAAACGGCACTACCTACGTATCTACTTCCAGTGTCTATACCCAGAGTTAGGTCTTGTGTGTAACCAGTAGAATCATATCGCAATTTAATAGTAAACGGTGTTCTTCTGGTACATCTTGCTTTGCCTTGTTTTAACAACAGTCTTGCAATCACATTACTACAAGGCATTAAAGGTTCGTTATTTTTATTGATTACGTATACCACGTTTTTTATTTTTGTTTGTAAATTAAAAATTAATTAAATACTTCACATTATTTGTGAGTCATGCGTATTTTTAGTCTGTGACCAACTAAAAAATCCGAATCTTCACCTCGACAATGATAAAATAGCTTTTTACAATTACATCACCTGGCTTTAATCCTCAACCATACTTAAATGTAATCGACAGTGCAACGGTCTGGTGCGTCAACCGTAGGTGTCTTGACTATTCTATCGTAGCATTCGTTTCTGAATGCTTGGTCTGTTACGCTTGGTCCTCATTTCTGAAAACAATAACCTTTCAAGGTTATTGGTTAGCGCACGTATCTTGCTGTCACTTCAGACATACTTGTCTTAATGAAACTCACAGGTTCGATAAATCCTATCTTGTACCAATCAGAATAATTGATGTTGTGGATATTGTCAGCTTTTTCTATCCTGTAAGATCTTAATGCTAAATCTGTTTTGTCTCCATACTTCTTTCTAAGTAACGCTCTGAATGGTGTTAAAGCATCAAAATTATATGGTAATATCAATCCTGGTGAATACCTTCTGTCCGTTTTCATTTTCTTTTCGTCTGCTTCCAGTAAAGATTGAAACATCTTCCAATACTCTTCCAAAATATATGGTCTAATTATATGTGGAAAGTAATGTAGATTATATCCTAACCAAAGTTCAGAATTCTTTTCTGGTAAATCTCTACGTTTTAGCATTAGCGTAATAGGTCTAAAATCGTAAAAATCTAACGTGGATTCAAATATAGGATCGTAGTCGAAAGTAAACAATCTACCCGGTACAAAATTTTTAAATTTCATAGCAGTTTCCATTGTCTTCAATCTTGCCGACTTTGAATAAAATTTAGACAAAAAATCATAATGGACTTTCACTTGCATGCTCGTCCATCCATTAATCGTTAAGAATCTTTTATAGTCAGGTACTACTCTCACTAATTATTTTTTATTTTTAGATGTTACTTATCGTGTCAATAGTATAAATGTTAGAATAAATGGTTCCGCACAAAGTATTTCCTACTAATCTCGCTTGGATTTCACATTCTTCTAAACTAAAAGTGTTCAGGTCCACTCCATTATATACTAATCTCATTATATTTCCAGATCCCAACGTTCTATCTATAATTCCCGAGTTGTTGACAGCATATATTAGACAGTATCTTGAACTATCTCCGGGTTTAGTAAAAGTATAAATGAAATTATTACAGTTTGAATTTATCGTTAGATCCGTTCCTGTATGATTAATAGCCTTAAGGATATACCTGGAATTTACAACGTTAAATTTATCAATGTTTATTTCCTTTGGAACTATCCCGTCCAATTCATTTAAACTGGAAGGATTAGTTTTCGGAATAAATGTAAACTGAGTTTCTATACCACCTTTCTTCAATATGATACCAGATAAATCGTCTGTTATCTTAAATATGAAAGCTATATTAGAACTAAAATCTGAATAAACCAAACTTTGATTAAAAATAGAATCGTGAAAAATATTTTTAACTGTTATAAATCTTTTTTGCATTTTACTATCTTTTTATATCTAATTCGATGGTGAAGGACTCATTCTAATTCCTGCTGGTTCAGATACTGTTGCTGTATCAGACATTCCTGTGTTATCCATAGCGTCTTGTTGATATTTAATCTGCTTATGTTTTATTGGATCACATGGACCACACCAGATCATAATGTTTCCGGTGTTTATTTTATCTATCAATGGTTTAAACCCAATTTCAGATAGAGTATAACCATCTGTACCCAAACCGTTGGTACCTAAAGATGCATTTAGAACGGCTAATATCTCGTCGCTTGCTGATAATTTTAAATAATTGACTTTCGCTGGTAACATCTGTGGGGCATCTGGTAAGATATAATCCAAACCAGGAACAGAATTTATAGATCCGGTGTCTATATTTCCTAAACCTAACTTAACAACTCCAGTTTCCCATTTTACAGGTGTCTTATTGAATCCACCAATGTAAAGATTTCCTGCCTTACTCTCAAACGCTGTAGCATTACCAAACACGCTATCTCCACATGCTGGATGAAATGGTGAATCTATAGAATTATATGGTTCAGCTTGAGATAATTTATAAAGTTCGTCATATAACTTTTGAGCTAATATTGCTAATTGGTCACATGGTATATTAGAACCGCCGTAATCTTCTATATCTTGATAAAACTTATCGTAGCATTCTGCCAATGCTTGCCATGGATTATACAATAGATCTGCTGGATCCAAAAGAGGTGTTATTCCCACTACGGGCCAATCCTGATAAGCAACAGGAGCTTCTCCTGTTTTGGTTACTGTACCATTTCCATTTAAAAGACCAGAAGAGCCTGTTGTAATTAAATCTGCTAAACTGAATGGTTCTACAGTATTATTTTTTGAAACTTCTATCGATATGTAATTGCTTAACTTAGAAGTACCAGATGTTCCACCCGTAGAATCTACAGTTTTAATTTTTTCGTATGCTTCTTTAGGAATTTGCATTGACCACGCGTCTATTATCATTCCTCTAAGTTCAGCTGTTCCGTCTTCTACCAAATTAGCATAATCTTCTGGCATGTTATAACCGGAAGACTCCGTGGTATTTGTCCTTGCGGCGTAAGGTATTATATCTTTTCTTCCTGGTCTTTCGTTAGAATTTGCTCTATCTAAAATTGTACCTATGGTAATCGTTTTTGCTTGTGTACTCATTGTTTTTATTTTTATTTATTTAAAAATGTTTAGGCTTGGAGATAATTCGTAATGTCCTCTATTTGTCAAAAATACTTCTTGATAATTTGGGCAATCTATATCTTCTACTGGTTCAGCGTTGTTAAATCCGATTAATGACAACTGTATATCTTGCCAATTGGTTATTCCGTCTATATCTCTACCTTTAAAAATTAATTCTAATAGGCTATTGTCTATAAACCATTGTCTAATCGAACCTACATTATAATTCAAAGTTCTTCCTGCAAATATTAAATAAATGAATTCGTTATTTCTGAGTAATACGGGTTCTGTATAAGTAACAACCGGTAAAAAATCATTTAAAGTCGAATATGTATCATTAAAATCTATATCTGTATCTAAGAATATTGAATCATTTACATTGTATTTTGATATCTTATTCAGTCTAATTTTCTTACTAACGTAAAATTCTCCGGTTGTGCCAGACGTTCCATTGTAATCTGTAATATTAAATTGTCCGCCTTCTAATGATAAATCGAACGTTCCAGTATTTCCAAGATAACCATAAGTACCGGTTGAACCTGAAAAACCATCTACTGTATCTGCACCTATAACAGAAAATCCATTTGTTCCGTTTGTGCCGTGGTAAAGAATTCCATTAATATAAGCGCCCACAATATCTATCATTCCAAAACTTCCTGCTGTTCCTTTGTATTCATATACACCTGTGTCATATGACTGCAGAAAATTTGGTTTGATTAAAATGTCATATTCAATTGGCATCTTAATAGCATAATATTCCCAATTTGTAAAAGTCTTTTCAATTTTGTCTGATAATATATTTCTTAATGTTATTTTTCGATTATACATTCCGGTTGGTATCTCTGGTCGTAAACCTATACTATAAAAAATATTATAGATGTAATAGTAAATACATGGATCATCTGGATCTATATTACTTCGTAAATTAAAACCAGTTAACGTTCCACTAACAGTTAAATTGTCAGGTATACCGGATACAAAGTTACCGTATTGAGATACTAAAATAGGATCTATCAATGCTGTAATCGAACCTTGATTCTGTATTTCTCCTAATTCGTTATAATACTTTCCTCTCGCTATAATGTGCCAACTTTTGTTGGTCTCAAAAAACAAAATTCCACTGCCATTGGTTGGTAGTAAGTTTTCTACTTTATAAGATAATGAAGTTTGGTCTGTGCTTCCATCTATAATAGTATTGAAATCTATATCGTTAATTCCTAACCTTTCAAATACAGGGCAATAATTATTTATACCCCAGACATATTGCTTGGTTATATTATCACCGTTCTCGTACAGTATTTTAGGGATTACTATACTGTAAAAATCCCAATCTATATAAGAATGATAACTATTAAAAATGTTATCTCTGGTTAGTGTAAAACTTCTTGTCATCTTTCTTTAATTTTCTTTATTTATTTTAGGAAATTGGTTCCCAAACTTTCTTTAGTAAAAATTCTAATTTTTCTGGATCATAAACCAATGTAAAAACTTTTGGTCTTGAGTTTATAATATCGTTATTTTCTAATGGTGTATTTTCTCCACAAATGTCTGATTCCCCACTTAACTCTGTAACATATTTTCCAATTCCACAAGTTCCACCTGTTGGGTTAAATCCAGCATAACCAAACGAATTATATCCTTTTAAATTTTCATCTCCTGGTAGATATGAAAATGCTTGAACATTATTTTTATCAATTCTATTTCTATTAATTAACACTATATAATATTTATAAGTAGGTACACCATTAATAGTGCTCGAATAAATCTTAACAAATTTAACAAAATTATTATATGTAGAACCTGTTAAAAGATCATCTGAAATAAAGTCACTTGTAATATCTAAACCTGTTCCATTAATCGTTGAAATTCCGCCTAAAAAGATTTCAAAAAATTGTTCATATCCTAATCTTTTGGATAATATATCTTTATATAAGTATAATAATTCAGCATTTTCTAATGTGCTATAATTTGTAAATATATCATCAATTGAAATTGCAGAATTTACTATTCCAGTTGTTCCTGCTTGGTAAAATTCACCAGAAGA
>Ga0209429_10002570_pt1 | contig 10634 bp, 9 predicted proteins | sample BarGraNGADG00212_3_FD_184493 | JGI IMG/M metagenome (GOLD analysis project Ga0209429, IMG submission 184493) | Arctic peat soil microbial communities from Barrow, Alaska - Barrow Graham LP Ref core NGADG0004-212 (SPAdes) (version 2) | ecosystem: Environmental > Terrestrial > Soil > Wetlands >... | reverse complement strand
TGTGAAAGGCGACAACGCTGATGGCGATGATGACGTTGCGCTTCATGTTGCGGTGAGAAGTGTCCTTGTTCATGCGGTAGGCGTCCACTGCGAATTATGGCGCGGTGATGCCCTGAACCTGTCGCCGAGAGCTGTTTAAAGCTTACGCGGGTGCCACTTCACGGTTTTTGTGGTGGCCGACCCAGAGGAGCAAGCGCCGCAGTTCGAGCTGCAGGTGCCTGTCGCCGTGGTCTGCTGTAGCCATGAGGCTATAAAAGCGGGTAGCGGACAACCCAGTAAAGCCCGTTTCAGCGGTCGCTTGAGTACGTTCGGTGCAAGCGTGAGAAGACAGTATGCGGCACAGCCTGCTATCACCACAGAGACCGTCAAAAACTGGAAAATTTCATACAGGAAATGGGTGTCCATGGTCATCAATTCAGGGTGAGTGCACTGACAACACGAAACGTGATGAACGACGCAATGTAGGCCAGGGCGAACAAATAACCCGCCATCAAGGCAGGGTAGCGCCAGGAATTGGTTTCGCGTTTGACCACCACCAGGGTCGAGATGCATTGTGGTGCAAAAACGTACCAGGCCAGCAGGGAGTAGGCTGTGGCAATCGACCAGCCTTGGGCAATGATCGGGCTGAGTGCCTGGGCGGTTTCTTCACCTGCGGCTGACAATGAGTAGACAGTACCCAGTGCGCCCACCGCCACTTCGCGTGCGGCCATGCCCGGTACCAAGGCAATGGAAATTTGCCAACTGAAACCAATCGGTGCAAAAACGACTTCCAGCGCATGGCCCAGCATGCCTGCAAAACTGTACTGAATGGCGGCACCGGTTGCCCCATCAGGTGGAGCAGGAAAGGTGGCCAGGAACCACAGCAGCACCATCACGGCAAAAATGATGGTGCCGACACGTTGCATGAAGATGACCGCTCTTTGCCACAGTCCCAGCAACAAGTTGCGCAGATTTGGCATACGGTAAGGAGGCAACTCCAGCATCAACGGCTGATAACTGCTTTTCATCCAGGTCCGTTTGAAAACCCAGGCAACCGCCATGGCCGACAGAATGCCGGCGGCGTACAAGCCAAACAGGGTCAGGCCCTGCAGGTTGAATGCGCCTACATCACGCTGCGGAATGAACGCCCCGATCAGCAAGGCATAAAGGGGCAGCCGGGCCGAACAGGTCATCAGAGGCGCGACCATGATGGTCGCCAGCCGGTCTCGCCAGTTCGGGATGGTGCGGGTGGCCATGATGCCCGGAATGGCACAGGCAAAGCTGGACAAAAGGGGAATAAAAGCCCGGCCAGACAAGCCGACCTTACCCATCACGTTGTCCAGCAAGAACGCGGCGCGTGGCAGATAACCCGAATCCTCCAGCAGCAGGACGAAGAAAAACAAAATCAGGATTTGCGGCAGAAACACCACCACACTGCCCACCCCCGCTACCACGCCGTCTACCAGCAGGCTTCGCAGCATGCCTTGCGGCATCTGGGCCCTGATAAAGTCACCAACCGCTGCCATCACTTCCTTGATGGCGTCCATAGGTACGTTGGCCCACGAAAAAACAGCCTGAAAAACCATTAGTAACAGAGCTGCCAGTAGTACCAGGCCCCAGACTGGGTGCATCACCACAGCATCAATATGGTGATTGAACCGTTTAATTCTTGGCGCCAGAGGCGTCACAAGGGACAGGATGTGATTGATTTGCTTTTGCAAAGTCAATTGATCTGGCGGCGTCTGGTGTAGAGGCGAAATATGCCCAGTGCGTAATGCCTGGTTTTCAAGTGCCTGTCCGGCGGCATGAAGCAAGGCTTCACGTCCATTTTCTATCGAGCGTCCCCACCAGTGCGACAGCCAATTGCCAAACAGGCTGTTGTCAATTGCCACGGTTTCAACCACAGGCAAACCCAGTTCGGCGGCGAGTTTTTGCACATCGATTTGCAGGCCGTGCGTTCGCGCCACGTCCATCATGTTCAAGGCCACTACCATGGGCTTGCCTAGTGCGCGCAACTGCAGCACCAGTCGCAAATTCATGCGTAGATTGGTGGCATCCACGACCGCCACGATGGCGTCGGGAGGTATCTCGCCAGGACGAAGCCCCATCAGAACATCATGCGTCACAGTCTCGTCGGCTGTGCTGGGATTCAGGCTGTAGGTTCCCGGCAAGTCGATGATCGACAAGGTGCTTCCATTGGCAATTTTGGCACTACCCTGCTTACGTTCTACCGTGACCCCGGCATAGTTGGCAACCTTCTGGCGCCCTCCTGTGAGCAGGTTGAACAGTGCTGTTTTGCCGCAGTTGGGGTTGCCAACCAGCGCAACGTAAGGCTGCCTTGAAGCCGTGGACATAGTGACCGTGTTCATGCTTGCCTCGCCATGACGCCATCATCGACCTCAATGCACGAGGCCTCAATGCTTCGAAGTGCGAAAACGGTTTCTCCAATCTGCACTGCGATAGGTTCACGCCCGCCCGGTCCACGTCGCAAGACGGTTACGTTCTCTCCAGGCAAAAAACCCAGTTCACTCAGACGCTGTAATAAACCAGATCTACCAACCACACCCTCAGGCTCGATCAAGCCGAGAATGGTTGCGCTGTTGTTGGCCGCCATTTGATCAACGGAATGATGGATTGTGGGGGTTATGCCTGTATTCAGTGATGTCGATAGCATGGGCGTTGGATTTTGGATGGGACACGGCGCTGTGGAAAAAATTGCTGACGGGCCAGCGAACCGATGTCAGTATACGCAAAATCCATGCAAATGACAATGATTCGCAATAAGGTGCGAATTTTTACCCAGAAAATCTGCTTGATGCAGATCAGTAAGCCAGCCGTTCCGGTCTGATTTCCTGCAGGATGGTCGTCGCGATCTCTTCGATGGACTTTGTCGTGGTTGACAGCCAGCGGATACCGGAGCGACGCATCATGGCCTCGGCTTCAGTCACCTCCATGCGGCAGTTTTCCAGTGATGCGTACTTGGAGTTGGGTCGGCGCTCGTTGCGGATTTCGCTCAAGCGTTCAGGCTGGATCGTCAGACCAAACAGTTTGTTTTGGTGCGCTTTAAGCGAAGGTGGTAAATGCCGACGCTCAAAATCCTCTGGAATCAGCGGGTAGTTGGAGGCTTTGAGACCGTATTGCATTGCCAGATAGAGTGAAGTCGGTGTCTTTCCGCTTCGACTGACGCCCACCAAAATGACATCCGAATGCTCAAGGTCGCGGTGGGACTGACCGTCGTCATGGGCCAGCGAGAAGTTGATGGCTTCTATGCGCGACTGGTATTCCTTGCTCTTGCTGGCATCGCTGAAGCGGCCAATGCGGTGGTGAGACTTGAGCTGGAGTTCGGTTTCAAGAGGATGCACAAAGGTGCCAAACATGTCCAGCAACATGCCATGGCAGCCGTCCGTGATGACTTTAAGCACCTCCATATTGACCAATGTTGTAAAAACAATGGGCCTTTTTCCGTCCACAATCCCCGCGTGGTTGATCTGGCGCACGGCCTGATGGGCCTTGTCAATGGAGTCAACGAATGGCAGTCTTACATGATGAGATTTGGTCTCAAATTGAGCAAGGATGGCGTTTCCAAAGGTTTCTGCGGTGATGCCGGTGCCGTCGGAAATAAAAAACACAGTTCGGTTGGACATGATGGGTAAGGGGTAAGAGTTCGGTTGGCTTTCAGCCTTCTACAAGGACGACCTGCATTGTGATCTGGTTCGCAGCCTACAATAATGACAATCGAACCCAATTTTTCCATGCACTGCACTGACCGACTAGAACAACGACAAAGTCAGCCTGCATGCATGGGCATTGCCAGCGCGCCAGAACGCTTGGTTTCATGCATCGACCCGCTTTTAACTTCTGGAGCTTCCCCATGTCTGCACTTTTCGATCCGACCGCCTTGGTCGTACCGTTTGAAAACCTGAGAATGACCGACGTCGAGGCGGTTGGCGGCAAAAACGCCAGCCTCGGCGAAATGATTTCGAATTTGCCGTCAGGCGTCAAAGTACCAACTGGTTTTGCGACAACAGCGCATGCCTTCCGCGATTTTCTGGCCTATGAGGACCTTGGTGGCCGGATCAATGCCCTCTTGAGCACTTTGGATACCGAAGACGTGAGGGCGCTGGCACAGGTCGGGGCCGAGATTCGAGCCATGGTTGAGAAACAACCGTTTCCAGCTGATCTGGAACAGGCGATTCGTGACTCTTTTATTACCCTGAGTTCAGGTAACCCGCAGGCTTCATTTGCGGTACGCTCGTCCGCCACCGCCGAAGATTTGCCAGATGCTTCATTTGCAGGGCAACAGGAAACCTTTTTGAACGTGATCGGTATCGACGAGATACTTCACAAAATCAGGGAAGTTTTCGCCTCTCTGTACAACGACCGGGCCATCAGTTACCGTGTGCACAAAGGTTTTGCGCACGAGCACGTGGCCTTGAGTGCGGGCATTCAACGCATGGTGCGTTCTGACTTGGGTGCGGCAGGCGTCATGTTTACCATCGATACCGAGTCCGGTTTCCAGGACGTAGTGTTTATCACCTCCAGCTACGGACTGGGCGAAACCGTGGTGCAGGGCGCTGTCAATCCCGACGAGTTCTACGTGCACAAACCGATGCTCAAGGCGGGCAAGCGCGCCGTGATCCGTCGGAGTCTGGGATCCAAATTGATCCAGATGCAGTTCACAACGCCTGAGGAAAAAGCCGCCAGCGGCAAGCTGGTCAAAACCACGGATGTGCCCACCGAACTGCGCAACCGCTATTCGCTAACTGATTCCGATGTGGAAAAACTGGCGGCTTATGCGTTGGTGATTGAGCAGCACTATGGCCGAGCCATGGATATTGAATGGGGCAAGGACGGGTTGGATGGTGAACTCTACATTTTGCAAGCCCGTCCGGAGACGGTGAAGAGCCAGGCGGCAGGCAAGGCTGAGTATCGTTACAAACTCAAAGGCAAAAGTGCTGTGATCGTCGAAGGGCGGGCCATTGGCCAGAAGATTGGTACCGGCCCGGTTCGCATCGTGCACAACATTAGCGAGATGGACAAGGTGCAGCCCGGCGACGTGTTGGTGACGGACATGACCGATCCCAACTGGGAGCCGGTGATGAAGCGGGCCTCTGCCATTGTGACTAACCGTGGCGGACGTACCTGTCACGCCGCCATCATCGCGCGCGAACTGGGTATTCCTGCCGTTGTGGGTTGTGGCCATGCGAGCGAGGTGCTTAAGGATGGCATGTTGGTGACGGTCAGCTGTGCCGAGGGCGACACTGGCTTTATTTATGACGGTTTGCTGGAAACCGAAGTTACCGAAGTTCAGCGCGGCGAAATGCCCAAAATCGCGGTGAAGATCATGATGAATGTCGGCAATCCGCAGCTTGCGTTTGACTTTTGCCAGTTGCCCAATGAAGGTGTCGGTTTGGCTCGCCTTGAGTTCATCATCAACAACAACATAGGCGTGCATCCCAAGGCGATTTTGGACTATCCGAATATAGATGCAGATCTGAAAAAAGCGGTTGAGTCCGTCGCCCGTGGTCATGCTTCGCCGCGTGCTTTTTATGTGGACCGGGTAGCGGAAGGCGTTGCCACGATCGGCGCAGCATTTTGGCCAAAACCAGTGATCGTTCGCCTGTCGGATTTCAAGAGCAATGAATACCGCAAACTGATTGGTGGCAGTCGTTACGAGCCAGAGGAAGAGAACCCAATGCTCGGTTTCCGCGGTGCAGCGCGTTATCTCAGTGCCGATTTTAATGAGGCATTCGCGATGGAGTGCGAGGCGCTCAGGCGTGTGCGCCTGGATATGGGGCTGAGCAACGTCCAGGTGATGGTGCCTTTTGTCCGAACACTTGGGCAAGCCAAAAAAGTGACTGAACTGTTGGCGGCTCACGGCCTTAAACGGGGTGAAAATGGTCTGAAAATCATCATGATGTGTGAGATTCCAAGCAACGCAATTTTGGCGAATGAGTTTCTGCAATACTTTGATGGTTTCTCGATTGGGTCCAATGACTTGACGCAGCTCACCTTGGGACTTGATCGTGATTCCGGCCTGGAGCTTCTCGCAGCAGACTTTGACGAACGCGACCCCGCCGTGACAGCACTGATCAGCCTCGCTATCAGTGCTTGCAAGGCGCAGGGTAAGTACATTGGCATTTGCGGACAGGGCCCCAGTGACCACCCTGATTTTGCTGAATGGTTGACAAAGGAAGGTATTTCATCGATTTCCCTGAATCCGGATTCCGTGATTGCCACCTGGAAGCGGCTGGCTGGGCAATAGCAAACACCTATGGCCAGTGGCATCACAGGATGTCATGATGAAGCGATGATGAACCCGGCGGTGGAGGCGAGCGAATTCAAACCTGTTGCAGGCGGTTTTCGCGTGCACGGATGGCTTCTTGCGATTTGGTTTGTGGCGTCGTTCGGCGTCGTGTTCTTCGCGCGCGATCTGCAGATGATTGTCGGTAGTTGGCCTTTGGGCTACTGGTTTGCTGCGCAGGGTAGCGTATTCGTTTTTATCGCCATCGTTACTGTGTTTGCCTGGGTTGCCAACAGGCGGGACGGAGAAGTTTCTACAGGCGACGTTGCATATATCGCCTACAAGCGCCGACTTCATCGCAAATTCGCCACTTACGTCGTGTGCTTGCTGTTGTTCTTGTTGGCCCTCGCCTTAGCTGAGAAGTGGGGGCTGAAAAAATCGTGGGTTGGCGCCATTTTTCTGTTCGCCACGGTCGGCCTGTACGCTGTGATTGGCATTTATGGCCGCACTTCCGATGCCTCCGAATACTACGTTGCCGGACGCAGCATCCCTGCTGTTTATAACGGAATGGCGACGGCCGCAGACTGGATGAGTGCGGCATCGTTTATCAGCATGGCGGGCGGGCTTTATCTCCAGGGCTTTTCTGGCACGGAGTCTCAGCCCGGAGGGCTGGTCTATGTGCTTGGTTGGACGGGGGGCTTCTGTCTGGTAGGACTTCTGGTCGCGCCCTACCTGAGGAAGCTGGATCTGTACACAATTCCGGATTATTTTGGGGTTCGGTTTGGTGGTCGCTGGCCACGGATGATTGCGGCTTTTTCAGCGGTACTGTGTTCTTTTACTTATGTTGTGGCACAGATTTATGGCGTAGGGCTGATTACGTCCCGTTTGACGGGTGTCCAGTTTGAAATTGGCATTCTGCTGGGGTTGGGCGGCGTTCTGGTGTGTTCATTTTTGGGGGGGATGCGGGCGGTGACTTGGACGCAGGTGACCCAGTATGTCGTTCTGATTCTGGCTTTCCTGATTCCTGTTTCATGGCTGGCCTACAAGCAGCTTGGCAATCCATTGGCACCGTTCGTTTACGGTCAGCAATTACAAAAAATTACTGAACTGGAGCGGCAACTTATCCATTCGCCTGCGGAGTTGCAGGTGATCAATGAATACGCCCGTCGTGCACGGGATTATGAGTTGAAGTTGCAAAACGTGGATGCGTCACTGGAGAGTGAACGCAACGCCATGAGGGAGAGAATTCGTTTTTTGAACGAACGACGCGCTGATGAATCGATTGTCGTTGCCGCAAGACGAGAGCTTGCGGCCCTGCCCAGGGATGCAATATCTGCCCGCGAGCGCTGGACGCGAGCCATGCAGGACAACCTTGATCGAGCGAAACCCTTGGGTGGCATGCCGCTGCACGCCAAACCCTTTGCAGGCGACCCGCAGGGGAGCGTTGATGAACAGCAGGCATTTGACGTTTCCCGGCGCAACTTTTTGGCACTGATGTTTTGTTTGATGGTGGGTACGGCTGGTTTGCCCCACCTGTTGACCCGTTTTTACACGACCCGGACTGTGGCTGAGGCGCGAACTTCTGTGGCCTGGTCGCTGTTCTTTATTGCGCTGTTGTACTTGGCTGCTCCGGCTTTGGCTGTCCTGGTGAAATTTGAGGTCATGAGTCATCTAGTTGGGCAAAATTTTGATTCCTTGCCCGCATGGATCGCACAGTGGGCAAAGGTTGACCCGACGTTGATTTCGGTTAGTGATGTCAATGGTGACCACATCCTCCAGTTCGCGGAGCTCAAACTGGGGGCCGATATTGTGATGCTGGCGACGCCTGAGCTTGGAGGTATGCCCTACGTCGTGTCTGGTCTTGTGGCCGCGGGTGGCCTGGCGGCAGCGCTCTCAACGGCGGATGGCCTGTTGTTGACTATTGGTAATGCACTGGCGCACGATTTTTTCTTTGAGGGAGAAAGTGACCAGGCGGGTGCAGTGCGAAGGGTGATGTTGTCAAAGTTTGCGTTGCTGGTGGTGGCCCTTGCCGCTGCCTACGTGGCCGCTCAGCGCCCAGCCGACATTCTTTATCTTGTGTCTGCTTCATTTTCTCTGGCCGGGGCGGCATTTGTGCCCGCGATGGTGCTGGGAATATTTTGGTCCAGGACCACAAGAATGGCGGCTGTCGGAGGAATGGTGGTGGGTCTCGGGTTGACGATCTACTACATGGCGGTCAATGCCGCACCCGTCAGATCTGCTTTGGGCTTGAGCGGCACAGGTTTGTGGTTTGGCATCCAGCCTGTTTCTGCCGGTGTATTTGGTGTTTTTGCGGGCGTCGTGGTCACCGTGCTGGTCAGCCTTCTGCCCCCCCCTCAAGCCTTGTCGACTGATTGATTCCACTGCTCTGCCCACGATGGCATATAATCTTGGGCTTCACCTTGCCACACCTCAATTAGACGCTGAGGGTGGTTTTTTCTGCCCAAATCCGGGCCATCCACAAGGAGTATCAATGCGTCATTACGAAATCATTCTCATGATCCATCCGGATCAGAGCGAGCAAGTTCCCGCCATGCTGGAACGTTATAAAGGCATGATCACTGCCGGCGGCGGCAAAGTGCATCGTGTTGAAGACTGGGGTCGTCGCCAGTTGATCTATATGATTAACAAGCTTGCCAAAGCCCACTATCTGTGTGTCAACATCGAGGCCGATCAGGCGGTGATGGCGGAGTTGGAGCACGCATTCAAGTTCAATGATGCCGTGTTACGCCATCTGACAGTTTTGAAGAAAAAGGCCGACACCGGTCCTTCTTCGATGATGAAAACTGTTGAGCGTGAAGACGCCCGCAAGAATCAACAGGCTGAGTACCAAGCTTAACGGCATTTTTGCCAGCGAGGAATGTGAACCACGTTGCCAATCAGCTTGTTCTGGCTGCCTGTATCACCGAGCTTGATGCCCTGCGTTACACCCCAGCTGGATTGCCAGCGCTGAATATGAGACTTGAGCATGAGTCTGACATTCAGGAAGCCGGGCAGACAAGGCAGGTCAAGGCAGCAGTGAAAGCGATAGCTTTTGGTGCAATGGCTGAGCGGCTTGTCAAACAAGCTATAGGCAGTGCTTGGAAATTCAGCGGTTTTGTGGCGACACCTCGTAACGGCAAGCATGTCGTGTTTCATATTCAAGAATTTCAGCAAGATTAGCTAATTCGTAAAAATTTAAGGAGTCCATCATGGCCGGACCAAAACGTTTCAATAATAAAGACAAGCGCCCCAAGCGCCCAGCCCAGAATCTGCTGTTCAAGCGCAAGCGCTTTTGCCGCTTTACCGTGACTGGCGTTGAAGAGATCGATTACAAAGACATCGACACGCTTCGTGATTTCATTGCCGAAAATGGCAAGATCATTCCTGCTCGCCTGACTGGCACTCGTGCCATTTTCCAGCGCCAGCTCAATACCGCTATCAAGCGCGCGCGTTTTCTCGCGATGCTGCCGTACAGCGACCAGCACAAGATCTAAGGAATACGACCATGCAAATCATTCTGCTCGACAAGGTCGTGAACCTTGGCAATCTCGGTGAGATCGTTCGTGTTAAAGACGGGTATGCCCGCAACTTCCTGATCCCTTCTGGTCGTGCCCGTCGCGCCACGGAGGCCGCCAAGCAACAGTTCGAAGTCAAGCGCGCCGAACTCGAAAAGGCCGCCGCAGTCAAGTTGGCTGAATCGCAAGCTTTGGGTGAGAAACTGGCAGGCACAATCTGCAAGTTGACACAAAAAGCCGGCGTCGATGGTCGTCTGTTTGGTTCCGTGACCAATGCGGATATTGCTGAAGAGTTGACCAAAGGCGGCTACAAAGTTACCAAGGCTCAGATTCGTATGCCTAATGGTCCGATCAAGATCGTTAGCGACAGCACAGTCAGTGTGGCATTGCACACAGACGTGGTTGTTGATATCACCGTCTCAGTGTACGGCGAAACAGCTTAAATAGCTGCGCACCGCTCAGAAGCCGCCGGGGTGCAAGCCCAGGCGGCTTTTTGTTATTTGTAACGCGCTTGTCCCGCAATTCCCACAGTTTGTGCACAGCTTTTAAAAGGCTTGTGCCCAGCATTTCACTCGACGCCAAACAAGCGCTGGCGTAGTATCAAAGACTCAAAGGAAACCTTCATGTCTGCTGTACTTTCTGCTGTGGGTGACGACTACGGTCAAGACCGACAAGTAGCGCAATTGCGCATACCACCGCATTCCATCGAGGCTGAGTCCAGCGTGCTGGGTGGGCTGCTTCTTGACAACGGTGCGTGGGACCGTGTAAGTGACTTGTTGGCGGATGGCGATTTCTACCGGTACGAACACCGAATGGTTTTTGGTGCTATTGGCGCCCTGATCAATACATCCAAACCGGCCGACGTGATCACAGTGTTTGAGCAACTCCAAAATCAG
>Ga0209429_10002568_pt1 | contig 10638 bp, 21 predicted proteins | sample BarGraNGADG00212_3_FD_184493 | JGI IMG/M metagenome (GOLD analysis project Ga0209429, IMG submission 184493) | Arctic peat soil microbial communities from Barrow, Alaska - Barrow Graham LP Ref core NGADG0004-212 (SPAdes) (version 2) | ecosystem: Environmental > Terrestrial > Soil > Wetlands >... | reverse complement strand
GCAGGAAATAAAAGAGGATGTAGATACTATAGATGCCCGAGTTAACAAATATTTCGCAGAACGAAAGCGCCGAGGAATTAGCGGAAGCGATCTATTACGCGACGATACTGACGAATCCGTACATACCGACAACGCCGAAACCGATAACGCCGACAGCGAAACAGGCGACGCTCCTAAAGAGTAGCGAACGCGAGATACTCTACGGAGGCGCTGCCGGTGGCGGTAAGAGTTACGCCCTTATGATGGCCGCGTTACAGTATGTCGAGAAACCCACATATAACGCTTTACTGGTGCGTAGGACGTATGGTATGTTAGCGCAACCCGGGGCTTTACTCGATATCGCCAAAGAATGGTTAACGGGTAAAAATGTAAGGTGGGATCACGTCGATAATATGCTAACATTCCCAAGTGGCGCACAGTTAAAGTTTGGATACTTCCGCAATGACGCAGATCGTGACCAATACCAAGGGGCTAATTATCATTTCATTGGCGTCGATGAATTAACGCAGTTTGAGGAAACGCAATATACGTGGCTTATGAGCAGGAACCGTAAACCCGCCGACGATAACATACCGTTACGTATGTGGGCTAGTAGTAACCCTGGTGGGCGAGGGCACCAGTGGGTTAAGCAACGGTTTATCGTAGAAGGGCCAGCGCATGGCCGCAAGTTTATCGTGGCTAAGTTGAGGGATAACGATTACTTAGATTATAATGAATACAGCGCGACGTTAAACAACTTAGACCCGATAACACGTCAGCAATTATTACTAGGTAACTGGGACGCAATAGCAAGCGGCGGATTCTTTAGGCGGCAGTGGTTTGATATCGTTAATGAAGCGCCAGCGTCTGCCTTTGCTGTAAGATATTGGGATATGGCGGCATCCCCTGAATCACTATCTAACCCGGACCCCGATTGGACGGCAGGCGTTAAGGTAGCGATATACGACGGCACGTATTATATTCTTGATATACAACGCACGCGGGAAACCCCGCAGCACGTGGAGAAGTTGATTAAACAAACCGCGCAGTTAGATGGTCAACAGGTCCCCGTTATTATTGAAGAAGAACCCGGGGCGTCAGGTAAGCAGGTAACTGATTATTATCGCAGGACAGTATTGCCGGAGTATAATTTTAGGGGCCATAAACCTAGTGGCCCTAAAGAGACTAGGATAGGTATTGTATCGAGTCACGCGGAGGCTGGTAACGTAAAGCTCGTGGAGGGCCCCTGGATAAATCAATTTTTCGATGAGGCTGAGATATTCCCCGAAGGCGCACACGATGACCAACTCGACGCGATAGCCGGCGCTACAGCGATATTACAAGCGAAGGCGCCACGTAAGCAGGTTAGGTGGGTATGATTAATTTAGAAAAAAAATATCAGATTATCTATGCTGACCCCCCGTGGGATTACCAGGACAGCGGGTATACTGGGGGTATACAACACCATTATAAAGGGTTGCATATAGCGGATATATGTCAACTACCGGTTAGGGCGCTAAGCGATAAAGATTGCGTGTTATTTTTATGGGCTACATACCCCATGATACGTGAAGCGTTTTTAGTAATCGACTCTTGGGGATTTAATTATAAATCTATAGCGTTTCAGTGGATAAAAATTAGGAAAGATGGAGAACCGTTAGTAGGTTTAGGGCGGTGGACGCGAGGCAATACGGAACCGTGTTTTTTAGGTGTTAAAGGTAAACCCAAGCGGATCGCGAAAAACATATCTCAAATTATACAATATCCACGCGGCAAACATAGTGAGAAACCCCCGATAGTAAGAGATAGAATAATACAACTTATGGGGGAGTTGCCCCGTATTGAACTATTCGCCCGCGATAAAGTAGATGGATGGGATACATGGATGGATAGAGATAAAGAATGAGCGGCTATTCCGGTGCTACGTATGACTGCAATGGACATACATACGTCCGTGTATCTAGTGTCCTAGGTCTTCTTGATAAAGGGTACGGGCTTGATAAATGGAAGCAGAATACTATCAAGGCTAAACTAAGCGATGATTATTATAAACTATTAGCTAAGGGCCACGATATTGATATAGAACTACTAGCCGATGCAGCCCTTAAACACCCTAACACTGTACGGGATGCGAGGGGAACGCAGGGTACAAACATACACGACGCCCTCGAGGCGTTACTCGATAAAGATAAAGACCACACGGCGTTTATGCCTGAGTATCAAACGCTCTTTGAGAATGCTCAACAATGGATACTAGACTCTAAGTTAGAACCGATACATATAGAGGCGCGGTTATGTTCGCACGCGCACGAGTATGCGGGAACGTGTGATCTAATTGCATATCAGGAATATGACGGGCGCAAGCAGGTCGTTATAGCCGACTTTAAAACGGGATCGAGTGTGTATGATACAGCTACCCTACAACTCGCTGCCTACGTTAACGCCTGGGTAGAGATGAATAAAGATAACCCTGCTATGTGGCCGGAATTAGCTTACATAGTTCACGTTAATAGAGACACATACAAGTTTAAAGAAACTAAGCATATGCACCGTTATAATACTAAGACTAAACGATTCGAGATAGAAGAGGCGTTTGCGGTGTTTAAGGCGTTGAGGGCTTGCTATAAGTGGCGGAGTGGTAAATGACGTTCGAAGATGAACACGAGGAAGTTTTTGAACATATAAACCTTCCATGTGGGGAATACTGTATAGCACATTATTGGCGGAAGAAAAATAAATGACAACATATTGCAATAGAACCAAACTGAAATTAAAAGTTAAGGAGTTACTTCCCGCTTGTAAATTTGGTTATTGTATTTGTTATCTTGACGCAAAAATACAATATTGCTACGAGTGTGATGATTTTGCATATGAAGGCGATATAAAATGAATATGTCTAAAACAGATATGGAATTAGTAATAGAACGGTTAGTTACTCGGGTAAATGAATTAGAGGCGCGCGTATCTCGGGTGGAATGGGGCCTCCGTGATGATACAGCATATAAACCAATAATAAACGCCTGGGGTTCGAGGTAGTAAAGAATGGATAGAGTAGATAACACGTATAGAGCATCTAGAACGATTATTGTTAACGAGAAAAGCGACGATAAAGATACAGAGATACACGAACTACGCACACGAGTCGAACAGCTCGAAAGGATATTATTCGCGAAACGTCACGGGTGGGTATACACGCCGGAGATGCTGTTTAAATGATGACAGATAATAAAGTTCCAACGTATGATTTAGTGGTTGATAGAAGCGATGCCGATAGGACAACATTCACAGTAGTACGGGACGGCAAACCTATAGGGCAAACACAAGTCACTAACGCGTTAGTTCGAGATATAATTCATAACCTTTATTGGGGCATTATAGGTAACGAGAAATGAGGGATGGCGACGCTCTAAGGTTTACAGGCGCAGGATACTGTCGCGTCTGCGGTTGTAATCAACCTATAGACTTGGTAACGCTAAGGTGCGATGTATGTCATACGAAACAAATAGTAGACCCTCAAACATAGGCATAGAAATATGCAACCAATGCCTCCGCAAGATAAACACGCGGAAGGAAGGGTATTACTGCGGCAACCGCGACGATAAACATTACTACGTACATGCCGCGTGCTTTAAGGAGTGGATGAGTCGGAGCCAATAGATGGTAAACAATAGTAGGCGCCTCAATATCGGATTTAGATTACGCCAACCGCACAGGCGACGGCGACTAGCGCCATATATTAGGTATGATACATGGTTTAAGGCGATGTTTAGAGAGGATACAAATAAATGACTACGCTTAAAGCGATTAAATTTAAGAACTACACTAGCACCCACGTAATAATTCCGATAGAACATTATAAGAACTTAGTTTCAGCAGTAGCAGGATACGATACAAAAGTTAAGTTAATGCCTACAAAACTTGATGAACTCGAAGAGTGCGTAGAAGGTGAGAAATGACTACAACAAGTAAAACACTAACACTAGCCGATACAACGCTTCAACTACTACAAGAGGTACGGAAGCGCAAACCCTGGTTCGCTGACGAAACCGACGATGGTATTATATTCCATATACTAACGGAGTGGCTGAATAAGGACGGCGAACAGTCGTTAAATGAGTGGATACGTGAGATGTTTTAGATTGGCTCTAGATGCTATAGACCAGATAATACACGGTAACACGCTCTCCGTGTTGAACACGTTACCCAGCGAGTCAATAGACTGCGTTATAACGAGTCCACCTTATTGGGGCTTGCGGTCGTATTCTACTAACGGGCAGGTATGGAGTGGTGATAATGGTGGTGATAATAATTGCAAGCATGAATGGGGCACCGGCGCATACTGCCAACTATGCAACGCATGGCGCGGTGAACTCGGCCTCGAACCAACCTTCCAACTCTACATAGAACACCTACAAACTATATTCGACGAAGTGTATCGAGTGTTAAAAAAGACGGGGACGTGTTGGGTAAATTTGGGCGATTCTTTTAATGGTAGTGGGAATAAACACACAAACGGGAAAGAAGTATCAGCATCACCGGCGCATAAGGTAGATACTATTCTAGTTAAATCACTATGCAACATACCTTTCCGCTTCGCTATCAGTATGACTGATAACGGCTGGATACAACGCAATACAATAATTTGGCATAAGCCGTCTTGTATGCCTAGTAGCGCCAAAGATAGATTTACCGTGGACTTTGAATATGTTTTCCTTTTTAGCAAATCCAAGAAGTATTATTTTGAGCAACAGTTTGAGGCGCAGACTATAGAGCCGCGTTTTCTAGATAAAACTCGATATACGGGTGAATATAATTCAAAAGCGAAACGCAACCCTAATGATATAAAAGCAGGTAAAACAGCGACGGCTATGTTTTTAGATAAACCAACCACCTATAGAGTCCCAAACGGACGCAACAAACGCACAGTATGGCGCATAAACCCGCAACCCTTTAAAGACGCGCACTTCGCAGTATTCCCCGAAAAGTTAGTTGAGCCGATGATAAAGGCGGGGTGTCCGTCGGAGGGTATTGTATTAGACCCGTTCGTCGGTAGCGGCACGACGGCGTTAGTAGCCCGTAAACTAAACAGGCATTATATTGGAATCGACTTAAACGAAGATTATGTGACTATGGCAAATAAACGATTAAGTGAGGTATTGTAATATGGATAGATGGGATAATCAGCAGGAACCTATAGATATACTCCTAAACATAGACGACGAAGAACTAGAACCGAACACCCATAACGTACGAATAGGCGCGCTTATATTCTTTATATGGAGCGTTGTTATGATGATGTTGGGTATTGGTATAGGGCGCTATCTGTTATAAGGACTATAAAAAATGAAAGAAATATGGTATGAACGTAATCCACGAGAATTATATTATAAATATTTTTATAAACACGAATGTTATCTTATCGCGGACTTATGCGATGAGGTAGTCGACGACGAGGTAGACTTAACTGGGTGGAATAAAGAAGTTAACCTTTCGTTTATGTGAAAAATAAAAAAGGAGAATAAAAACAATATGGTAAATAAACTAACGAAATTAGTAATAAGAGTAATACAACCACCTATCTCTATATTCGAGATAGGCAGCGGTAAAGAGATAGAGCGCACATACGCATACGAGTCCGCGTTCGCAAACTCGGAGCACTACTTCTTTATGGTTCCCGATGGGCGGTATAAGGTTCTCCAGGGTGAACTTGTATGTTGTTACGATGTAAAGGGCGGTAAGGTTAAGGACGTAACTGAGGACACGGACGATATTAAGGTAGCTGAATCCCGCGCCGGTGAGAAAGGGGTAACGCTTAAAGATGTATTAGCCGAACAGGCTAAACCTAAACCCAAAGATAAGAAGGATAAGAATAGCGTCACGGGAATTATGCACGTGGGCGAAAAGTGAAAAATGACAGAAATAACTATGATAACCGCTAATTTTATCTTGGAACTGCGGCAACTTATACCGCGATCCAGTGGGGTGATGGATGAACTAAGAGACAATATTTTCAATGCAGTATGGGGATACATAGGCGAATCTGATAATGGTAATAACCGTTAAATATGTTATGTACATTTAATATAGTGGACGCCACGCTAAGAGCGACAGCCGGAAGTCGCGGGCGTATATATTGGGGGTTCAATTCCCCCGGTGCCCTATGTTGAGGTGGGTACGGTAGAATAAGATGGACGAACTAGATATATTTTTTATCGGAAGTATGGTATTCTGTTCTATCTGCGCATTTTTATTAGGCATCGCGTTCACGCTATTAGCATGGGGTATGTAGTAAATAAAAAGTAACATATTTACTTTTAGAGCCTGTATATATAACACGACTGTGACTTGGTGGGTATTTTCTTTTAACTAGAGACTTGGTATCACGAGAAAGTATGGCACAACAGATAACTACTAAAATTAATAAACGCACACTACGTTCCCGCATTAAAAGCGCGCTTGACGTATTGCGCGATCAGGCATTATCGAATCAGGATAACTGGCCGTATAACAACGTAACGATTATCGAGGGGCAACCCCTCCAAGTATCTAAGCGGTTTAAGGACTACGCCAACGAAGGCTACGCGGGTAACGTGTGGGCGTATCGTTCCGCGCGTAAGATAGTGGATACCGCTAGTGATATAGACTGGTTAGTTAAACGCAACGTAGCTGGCCCGGAAGGGGGAGAACAGGAGGACGTAGAACATACACCTCTTAACGATAGGTGGACGCACCCTAACCCATCGAGTCAGAACCAAACGCAGCATGACTTTATAGAGAATATATTACTCGATCTGCTTATAGGCGAAGGGCACGCGTTTATACATCGCGCCGCCCCACTAAACGAACTTACTATCCTACGTCCGGACCTGGTTAAAATTATACCGGGCCCGCGCCGCAGTGTGCGGGGTTATGAGTATATGGTGGACGAGGCTAAGAATATAACCGAGAAATACAAGCCCGAAGAAGTATTACACATTAACCTTATCGACCCGGCTAACGAGTTCGGGGGCGTCTCGCCTGCGCACGCGGCAGCACGTTCTATTGACCTTAATAACCACGCGCGGTTATGGAATGACGCGAAGATACAGAATACTACAGGGTTGTCGCACGTATTCCTCACGGGTGACGTGCCGTTTACCGAAAACCAAATAGCGCAGGTTAAAGAGACTATAGACGAACAGTATCGAGGGCCCTCAAACGCTGGTAAAATGGCGGTCGTAGAAGCTAAATCAATAGAGCCGTTAAGTAATACACCTAAGGATATGGACTGGATGGGTGTAATGGAGTTAAGCGCTATCGAGATCACCGTCGCGTTCGGCGTCCCTTATGTGCTACTCCACCCGGAAGGCGCGACATACGAGAACCTGGATCACGCGAAGCGTCAGCTATTTACCGAAACGGTATTCCCATTACTCGATAAACTGAAGGATTCGTTTAATAAATGGTTATGTCCTTTATATGGCGCAGACCTCGAGTTAACGTTTGATAAAGAGAACGTAAGCGCGTTACAAGAGGACGTTGAGAGTAAGGCGGCGTGGGTTATGCAGTTAGCGACTAATAGGATTATATTAGTTAGCGAGGCGCGCGAGATGCTAGGATTAGAAGATCGCGAGGACTGTAATATTTGGCTTGAGCCTTCGGCGCTATTAGCTACGGACGTAAACGCGCCATTACAGGGTGAAGTAGACACGGGCGCGCCGGCGGTAATACCACCCCTAGATATAGCGCCGCCGGAACCTACACAAGTATTACAAATGGTTGGGGAATTACGTAAGAAGATGGCCAAACGATGACGTGTTTAATAGCACCGTATAGTTACTGGTTTAAACCGCAGGTGATACACGTAACGGATTCGATGTTAAAGGACCTATTACCTAAAGATGAATATGATGCGCTGTTTAAGGGGATTGCCTTGGATACCGCAGCATACCAGGACTTAGAGGCTAAGTTAGACCGGCTCAAGCGACATAGGATTAAATAATTTGTATAATCTTCGCAACCCTAAACAACGCGCACGTTACCGCCGCGCCACGTTCAAACGTCGAGATAGTAACTTTGGGGCAGCGGAGCGTATTATACGTTCAGTGTTTAAAAAGGAGCGGGCTACCATGCTCGCTGCTTTACCCCGCGTTGGTAAAGTAGATATAGGCGAATGGACTAAAGCGTTTAAACAAGTATGGATACTTGCCGGTGGGGATGCCTGGCGTTATAACGAGGAAACGTGGGGTGGCGCGCAGAAGCCTAAGAAAAGCGCGGCAGTATGGTATTATAAACAAGTGCCTATAGCGTTACAATATAAACAAGCGCCTGCCGCGTGGTTGGTCCACGTTGCCGGATACATCGACAGCGTAGGTGGCGACAATATAACCGAGATATCAGCCACTACACAGGATAAAGTAAAGAATGCTATCTTTGCTGGTATGGAGCGAGAAGAGGGCATGCCAGATATCGCCGCTAGGATATCGGATTTATATGATGGCTTCGAGGGTTATCGCGCTACGATGATAGCGCGTAGCGAAGTAGTAGACGCTAGTAATCAGGCGAGTATGGCGCAAGCGCGCGAGGCGGGGTCTACGCTTGACTTAATGTGGGTTGCGACACTGGATGATAGGACTAGAGAAGAACACGCCGAGATGGACGGTGTGACTGTTGCGTATGACCAGGAGTTTGACTGTGCGGACGGGACTACGATGCCGGGTGAGGCGGTTAACTGTCGTTGCGCGATAGGATATGCGGTACCGAGTGAGCCGGTAGCGGAAGCGGCGGCGGAAGGTATACAAATAGAAGGTTTACACGGGGAATTTTCTAGCGATACCGAGAATAGCATAATGGCGCTTAGGGATGACCCACTCCTTAAAGAATTAGGTTTAGAACCAAAGATAGTAGCTGAAGCAGAAACCGAGCGCCGGATGTATTGGGTTAAAGGTTTAGATTATGAAACACTATATGCGAATAGCAAATTTGATAGGGGTAGTTATAACCTAGCGTATGACGTAGGGCACGAAATGATAAAAGAAGGGACGACCCCGGACTTAGTATCTTATTATGCTAAAGATTTAAACGAAAGTATGAGATGGAATATGGAGCATGAATACTTCCACTTATGGAGTGGTAAAGAACTTGCGACAACGGGTGGGGGCGGAGTATCAAACGTTTTTTCGGATGATAAGGTATTAATGCAACTTGGGCGTAACCTTAGTACATATGCCGCAGGCAATGAGAACGAAGCAGCAGCGGAGGCGTTTGTCGCGTGGCGTCATGGTTACGCAGATAAATTACCAGAAGCCGTTGTTAAATTCTTTAGACTTAAGTTTGGGGTGGGGTTTGAAGGAACGGGTATATAAATGACAATAGAGACACCGTTATGTGGGCTTTGTAAGCATCGAACAGGCTCATGGTCGTGCGATGCTTTTGATATTATACCTCGTGAAATAATGTTTAATAAATTCGATCACCACAAACCATACAAAGGCGATCACGGTATACTATTCGAGGGTATAAGGAGTGATGAAAAATGAATATTGACGAAGCGTTATTTATTTCTTTAGCTAATAAACAAGCTTCACTGGATAAAATTGTATTACGGTTAGATCGTATCATCGAATTATTACAAAAGGAAGGTAAATTATGACAGGCGGCGACTGTAAATATTTTAGCGAGAAACAATGAGCGACAAAACAGATAGAATATTATCCGAGCGCAATTTAAAAGAGTTACAATGGCTATATGATACTTATTACAAAAAGCGGGAGCCGGAGAAGACGCTAGAGGAAATACTATTTGATGTGTTAACAGACCCCGGCGAATGAAAAATAACTTTGAATCCCTACTCGTTCGCTCTTTAACTCATTACTTCTCTACTAATCACATTGACGCGTTTACTGAACGCAGGCCACAAACGCGCTATAAAAAACAATTCGTAGATATCGTTATCGACTCCCTTTCCGTTGGTTACTTGGCTATCGAGTGTAAATCTACTTCAACTAAATACTTATATTTCTCTACGCAGTTTCATACCGAACAGGGGCTTAACCATACGCACCAGGTCGAGACTATCTCTTGGTATCTGGCTAAGACGGGGCGTACTGGATATCTCGCAGTAGAGTCTAGGGCCCCTAAAGGTAACAAGTTTTACCTTATACCCTGGACGGACGTCGCCACACGCTTTAATTCCGATTCTAAAGGGTATAAACTGGAAGAGTTGCGGGGTTATCCACGTGCTTTAAAAGATAAAAGAACGAAGCTTTACGATGTATCTTCATTATTCCACGCTGATAGTTCGTAATTATCTATCTTTTCTACTTTACCTGATAGTTCCACACGGGTAACGCACCACGGGCACAGGACGTATCCAGCTACAGTTGTATGCCTGATTATAGGTTTACTACATGCAGTGCAACGTACAAACGTGCTTTATACTTAACCGCTATATTTTTATAGGTTGTTATCGTGTATGTAATGGGTGTTAAGATGACTGATAATTATCGAGAATTATCTTACTATAGGGACGGGGGGGAATATCCAAACCCCAACCTAATACAGCGAACTACGGTTTATGTAGTTAAGAATACTATTGAATACATCCATCTCTTAGACTACTGTAGTATGAATAAGCAAGTCCTAGAAAAACAACAGCCGCGTAATTAACCTATTTTTTTT
>Ga0209429_10002566_pt1 | contig 10638 bp, 11 predicted proteins | sample BarGraNGADG00212_3_FD_184493 | JGI IMG/M metagenome (GOLD analysis project Ga0209429, IMG submission 184493) | Arctic peat soil microbial communities from Barrow, Alaska - Barrow Graham LP Ref core NGADG0004-212 (SPAdes) (version 2) | ecosystem: Environmental > Terrestrial > Soil > Wetlands >... | reverse complement strand
ACAAATGACTCTAACAAGATAGTAAAACCTGCGACAGCTGAACAGCAGGCGAGTATTTTAGAAAGGCTGCAATGGCAAACTACGATAAATGGTTTGCAGGCACCGTATAGTAGTCTGTAGAATAGAATGATGACACACAAAGAAATTCACGATTATTTGCTCAGTTTTCCAAATTCATGGTTAGATTTTCCGTTCGGCGAAGACACGTCGGTTTATAAAATTGGGCATGCCGAAAATGGTGGTGGCAAAATGTTTGCACTAATCGCTGAAAACAGCCAGCCACTTCGTTTGAGCCTAAAGTGTGATCCGCTGTTGGCCGAAAAATTGCGTGAAACGTATGAAACGGTCTTGCCCGGATATCACTTGAACAAAAAACATTGGAACACAATTATTTGTACCGGTCAGGTGCCGGACGATGAATTAAAAAGTTTGATTGCGATAAGTTATAACTTGGTTAATGACGAAAAGGCGAGCGCTTAACTGGTAGCCGAGTTAAAGTCTGCGAATTGTTTTTGGATTGGCACTAGATTTTCGATCTTACTGTCCAAAAAGCTCTTCAAATCTTTATTACTGGTATCGTTATAAATTTGGCGCATAAGGGTCAGAACGGTGTCTAGCTGATATGCCATTTCGCGGGCGTAGGTTCGATCGTAGATGGCGTTGAGTCGAGCATCTTCGAGCGTTGCTAGCAATTGAACGTTTGATTCGGCGACCGTCGCCTTTTTATCAAGCCTGTTGACATTAATTTTATCTTTGAGAAGTGGGGCGGCGATATCGCGAATAGTGTTAGTCAGATAAATCTTGAGGTTGCTGTTGAGCGCCCGCAGTTCTGGGCTTTTTATCTTGGATGTGGCGTCATCTGCGACGCTTTTGGTGGCAATCAAGCGAGCCGCCAGTTGTTCGGATGGTTTTATGCCGCCTGACAGACTACTGATTATCGTGAGAATTATAATAACAGCAATAATGGCAACGCCGCCGATAAGTATTGGCTGTTTGCGTACGAAATTTACCTTTTTCGGAGGCTGTGCAGCAATTTGATTAAGGTAATCAGATGGTATTGGTTGATTGTCATTAGGATTCATACTGCTGTTAATTTAAGCATAATCGTCTGGAATATCAAAATGGACGTATTACAACTTGAGTCTCAAAATCATCAACCCTGGGTGACGTTCGGTGGGGCTGCCCCTAAATTGTTTTATTGGTTACAATAAAAAATTTAAGGGGCAAACCGGACGGCAGGACCCGAGGGGTTTTGGTTTCTGCCTTAACAGAGGTATAATTAATAGCAATATGCAAGACGCCAAGGAGGAAGTACGAGCACGGCTCAATATTGAGGACGTTATCGGTGAATACGTCCAACTTAAGCGTGCCGGTCGCAATTTCAAAGGTCTTAGCCCCTTTAGCAGCGAAAAAACGCCTAGTTTTATCGTTAGTCCAGACAAACATATTTGGCACGATTTTTCGTCAAACAAAGGTGGTGATGTGTTTACATTCATCATGGAAGTTGAGGGTATGGACTTTCGCGCCAGTTTGGAACATTTGGCTCGCAAAGCTGGTGTTGATTTAACTATTTATGATACCAAAGGCAGCCAAGAAATAGCTCAGCGCAAAAAACGGCTACTGCTGGCGAACGATTTAGTGGCAAATTATTACCAACAAAGTTTGATTAAGAATCAGCACGCGGTGGATTATGTGTTTGGCAAACGAGGGCTGAGTAAACAAATTGTCCAAGATTTCCGAATCGGTTATGCGCCTACTAGTGGCGATGCTTTGGTGCAATTTTTGACTAAAAAAGGTTTTACGGCCAATGAATTATCTCAGGCTGGGTTGGTCAATCGCTTTGGCGGCGATCTGTTTCGTGGTCGTATGATGGTGCCATTGATGGACAGCACCGGTAATGTGATTGGCTTTACGGGGCGCATAATTGGCGATGACCCAAATGCTCCGAAGTATTTAAATACGCCGCAAACTTTGCTTTACGACAAAGGTCGCCATGTGTTTGGTTTGTCTCAGGCTAAAGAATCAATTCGAACAGTGGATTATGCGGTGATTGTTGAAGGTAATATGGATGTTATAAGCAGTCATCAGGTGGATATTACACAAGTTGTGGCAACGGCCGGTACGGCTATGACTGAAAGCCATTTGCGGGCATTGGTTCGTCTGAGCGGCAATGTACGTTTGGCGTTTGATGGTGACAAAGCCGGTTTGGCTGCGACCGAACGAGCCATTCCAATTGCTCAAAATGTCGGTGTTGAGTTAACGATTATAACACTGCCCGGTACAGCCAAAGACCCCGATGAATTAATTAAACAAGATCCCAAATTGTGGCTTCGGGCAATTGATACGGCCGAGCCGGCCGTTGATTGGGTGATAAAACAATATTCGCTGCGCGAAGACCTAAAAACAGCGGCTGGTAAACGCCGATTTACGACGGCAGCTCTGGATGTAGCGCGTATGCTGCAGGATACAGTTGAACAAGAGCATTATTTGGCAAAAATTGCCAAATATAGCGACTCATCGATCGAGGCGCTAAAAGATAAGCTTGCCAGCGGTAAAGAACGGACTGAGGAACATTACAAAAAAGCCGTTCAGCAGTCAGAAGTCGTGCAAGACCCAGCCTATTACCAAGACAATTTATTGGCCGTCGCTTTAATTGACGGCGCAACACACGATTTATTCCGCTGTGTTGATATCGAAACTTTTACCAGTGAAGAAAGACGAGCTGTAGTCAAATATTTGTCGGAATATGGCGGCAAAGCTATCAAGGACACGCCCGAACAGTTGCAAAATTATGATGTCTATGTAAAAATATTACTATTAAAGGCCGATTATCGCTATGCCGACTGGAACGACCAAGATCGTTACTTTGAAACGGCTCGATTGCTCCGCCAAGTTGCCAACGAACACAAGAAAAAACAAAAAGACATATTAACCGAGCAACTGCGCGATGCGGAGACTTTAGGTGATGACACCAAGGCAAATGAAATTCGCGGCATACTCAATAAACTTATTAAGGAGATACAAAGTGGTCAAAGATAACGAAGATGCCGAAGATATTATATTGGATCCGAATCTGATTGATATGAGTGGTGGTCCGCTTAGTAGTGTTGACGAGCCGGCTCCTGAGGAACTTCAGGATGAAGAAGAAGATGACGAAGACACGTTAAACAAGGGTCAGTATTTCGATGATGCTAGTGATGACAGTGTTCGTTTGTATTTGCGCGAAATTGGCAAAATTCCTCTGTTAAACTCCGAGGAAGAATTAGCTCTGGCTAACCGTGTAGTAGCTGGTGACAAAAAAGCCAAAGACAAAATGGCCGAGGCTAACATGCGTCTAGTGGTTTCAATCGCTAAACGTTATAGTGGCCGTGGACTCGATTTTCTCGATTTAATCCAAGAAGGAAACACTGGATTATTACGGGCAGTTGAAAAGTTTGACCCAGACAAAGGTTTTAAATTTTCGACGTATGCAACATGGTGGATTCGCCAAGCCATTACTCGTGCGATTGCTGACCAAGCTCGTACGATTCGTATTCCGGTGCACATGGTTGAAACCATTAACAAACTTTTGCGTACTCAGAGACGTATGACTCAGGAATTGAACCGCGAACCAACTATCGAAGAATTGGCTGAAGAACTAGAAATGGAACCTGCCAAAGTCGAATATGTTATCAAAATCAAACAAGACATTTCATCGCTTGACGCCGGTGTTGGTCGTGACGGTGAAGATGAAGATTCGGTTTTGGGCGACTTTATTGAGGATGGCGACAGTATTACGCCAGAGGAATCGGCAACCTCACAGCTCTTAAAAGAGCAAGTTCAAAGTGTTCTTTCGACGCTTTCGGACCGTGAACAAAAAATTGTTAAAATGCGTTTTGGGCTCGAAAACGGTAAAAGCCACACACTCGAGGAAGTCGGTCGCGAATTCGCTGTCACTCGTGAAAGAATCAGGCAGATTGAAGCCAAGGCACTCGCCAAACTTCGTAAACACAAAGATGCCAAGAAATTGCACGAATATTTAGGCTAGTCAAAAAATTCAATATTGTTTAAAGCTTTGTCAATTTGTGTATGTAAGTGCTCTAAACTACCGTCGTTAATAACAAAGTGGTCGGCGATGGCGATCGGACCGCCTTTTTCGAGGTTTTCGATTTCGGCCCAGTCACGACTGTCGGCCTCGGCCTGGGTAAGCGGGCGAATAGGTCGATTTTGCAAACGGCGATGACGCAATCGTTTTGGTGCTACTGCCGCAACAACGTAAAATTCGCCCGGAAACTCCTTTTTGAGCGCTTTATACTCTGTCCATGAATATAGGCTTTCGGCAATAATACGGTGTTGGCCAGCGTTAATTAAATCGTGAATTTGATTAATGATACGTTTTACGATGAAATCTTTACCTTCACGGACGCGTAATTCTTCGCGAAATGGTTTTTCATTTTCTTCGGTAAGTTCTATCCCAGCCTCTGTCATAGCGTCAAGTACAATGCCGCCGAAATATACTTTTGGATAGCCTTTTTCCGTAATATAATCAACAGCCACGCTTTTACCGGATCCGGCCAGGCCGACAAAAGCTACAATTTTGATATCTTTATTTAAAACCATGTTAATTATTGTAACAGATTGTTATTGTTGTGCTTGCTACTATAGATATATCTGTTATCATTAATAATGCTTATTTAGTTATGATTAAAATTAATATATTACGAAAGTGATGTGAATTGGATATGGAGATACATAGGAGTTATAAGGCTAATTTTGAAAACTACCCTTTATCTTGGCTGAACGAGGCTTCGTGCACTAAGCCAGGTGTGGACCCTAATATATTTTTTGCAAGTAGGGGTGAAGTTACCAAATTGGCAAAAAAGATTTGCAAACGCTGCGTCGTAAGAGAGCAATGTCTTGATAATGCTCTTAAAACATTCGATACATTTAGTAGTAGTGGCGAAGAGGACGAGGGTATTATAGGCGGGACTAGTCCAAGAGAGCGAAAAATACTTCGATCCAATATTCAAAACAACAATAAACAATAACACGAATAGATCTGTGTGACATATTGCACCCAGAGTACGCTATACTAGTAATATGACTAAACGGTTGGCTGTTATTGATGGTAAGTCCGTGTTTTATCGTGGTTATTATTCTATGCCAAACCTGGCTTTGGCCGACGGTACGCCAACGGGCGGGGTGTATGGTTTTGCAAGTTTAGCGATTGAATTAATTAAAAAGCTTGAACCTGATTACGTGGCCGTCGCTTGGGATAAAAAAGAAACCAACATACGCAAGCGTCGGGCGATTTATCCTGAATATAAGGCTGGTCGCAAAAAAGCGCCTGATGATTTTTACGCGCAGATTCCCATATTGTACGAATTGCTTGACGCGTTTGGTTGGCCGCTTTACGAACTTGATGATTATGAAGCCGATGATATTTTGGGTGCATTTGTCAATGAAGCAACTGAAAAGGGGATAGAAACATATTTGCTGACTAGCGACTTGGACGCATTACAGTTAGTCGGGCCGATGACAAAGGTTTATGCGTTGAAAAATGGCTTATCAAATCTTGAGGAATTTGACGTTGAGTATTTCGAGAAAAAGTACGGTATAAATGTTCATCAATTTTTGGACCTCAAATCCCTAGAGGGTGATTCGTCGGATAATTTGCCCGGTGTGCCTGGTATTGGCCAAAAGACCGGTATTCAGCTGTTGCAACAATTTGGGACGCTCGATAATATTTACGCACATCTGGACGATATTAAACCGACCATCGCTAAAAAATTGATTGACGGCAAAAAGTTAGCCTATATGACCAAAGAACTGGCGCGAATTTGGGTTGAAGCGCCGGTCAAACTTGACTGGGATGTGGCTGATGTCAACGATACGGATCTGGATAAAGTCGCCGCAATACTGAAAAGGCTTGAATTTTCATCACTAGTAAAGCGCCTGCCTCGGCATATGCAGTTACACGATGCCGGCAAGGAAACTGCCAAACTACAAACCGAAATTAATTCGCTAACAGATGTGCCTTGGCCTGAAACTTTGAGTATTGACGGTCCGGTTGTGATTTATATTGACGGTGATACAGTCTGGTTGTCAATCGATAAAAAGACTGTCTCGCACGCCAAGATTAGCGAACTGGATCGAAGCGTCTGGCGTGTGTTTGAATTGGCAACTGTCATCAGCTATGACAGCAAAGTTCTATATCACCAGCTAGCATCTAACGGTGTTTTTGTCAGATTCGGCGAGCTTCACGATATCCACCAGGCTGCATTTCTAATTAATTCACTTCAGCGCGATCGAACATTGGCTGGACTTATGGGTGTTGAGGTGGGCGATACGCCGCAGGCGGCAATTGCGGCAATTTGGCATATATACGGTCAGCAAATTGACGCGTTTGAAGCCGAACCGAAGTTTGCACGGATCGCACGCGAATTTGATTTTCCGCTAACTTATATTCTATTTTTGATGGAGCATCGGGGTATCAAAATAGATCCGAAAATTCTTGAATCTATGAGCAAACAATTAGGCGATGAGCATGCCAAGTTAGAACAAGAAATGTATGCGATGGTGGGCTATGAATTTAATATTGCCAGTCCACTCCAGCTTTCAGAAGTGTTATTTACCAAACTGCAACTGCCTACAGCTGGTATCAAAAAGGGTAAAACCGGTTACAGTACGGGTCAAAAAGAACTGGACAAATTACGCGGACAGCACCCGATTATTGAACTGATTGAAAAAACCCGCGAACTTGCCAAACTCAAAAACACCTATGTTGATGCACTTCCCAAACTGGCCGATGAGCACAGTCGCATTCATACGACATTCAATCAAGACGTGGCCAGCACGGGACGTCTGAGCAGTACGAATCCTAATTTACAAAACATTCCAATTAGGACTGAATTGGGGCGGGAAATTCGCCGAGCCTTTATTCCGGACGGTGATAAAGTGTTTGTTAGCGCCGATTATTCACAATTTGAACTTCGCCTGGCTGCAGTTTTGGCGGGCGATCACGAGATGATTAACGACTTTAACAGCGGTGTTGATATTCATACCAAAACCGCCAGTGAGGTATACGGAGTTCCGCTGGATGACGTGACCAAGACTCAGCGCCGCAATGCAAAAGTGATTAATTTTGGCATATTGTACGGCATGAGCCCACACGGTTTAAGTGCGGCAACGGGTATGAATTTTATTGAAGCCAAGAAATTTATCGATCAATATTTTGAACTGCGCGAACCTATTCGTAAGTATATTAATAACACTTTGAACCAGGCGCGCATAAAAGGCTATGTCGAGACTTATTTCGGGCGTCGTCGTCCAACGCCAGACGTGTTTAGTAGTAATTTTATTGTCCGAGCCGCCGCCGAGCGGGCTGCTGCCAATATGCCCATTCAGGGCACCGAAGCAGATTTGATGAAGTTGGCTATGATTGAAGTTGATAAAAAACTCGATGGTCTAGGCGAACAGATTTTGCAAGTTCACGACAGCATATTAGTTGAGTGTCCAGCAAAAAACGCCGACAAGATTGCCGAAATACTGAAGAACATTATGGAAAACATCGCGCCTCAACTGGGGATTAAATTACGGGTTGATGTCAGTATTGGTAAGAATTGGGGCGAGTTGTAGTGGAATTCAAGATAAAGAAGGTTCGTGAAGGTGCTATAATTCCGGTTTATCAGACTGAATATTCGGCTGGGATGGACTTGCACGCTTGCATAGACAAGCCAATCACAATTCAGCCAATGGAAAGAGTATTGATTCCAACAGGTTTATCTATCGAACTTCCGCCTGGGTATGAGTCGCAAATTAGAGCGCGAAGCGGTCTGAGTCTTAAGCATGGCATTGCGATGGGTAATGGCGTTGGTACGATCGAAAGCGATTACAGGGGTGAATACGGTATAATTCTAATAAATTTTGGTGACGTGCCGTTTGTGGTTGAACCCAATATGCGCATCGCTCAATTAATAATTTCCAAGTATGAGCATGTGAACTGGCAAGAAGTCGATTCATTGAGCGAAACGAAACGCGGCGATGGTGGTTTTGGCAGCACCGGCACTTAATTGACACTAACTACAAAGGATATTATAATAAAGATATGGCTAACTATAAAACCGCACGAATCATCCCAGTTGCCTTGACTCTTATCATCATTGCAATTGCCATTGCCGCACTGGTATCCTTGGCGCGCTTCTTTTTCTTTTCTGGAAGCACTAGTACGACTACATCACAGGCCAGTACTAACAAAGAAGCACTTCTTAGTACGTCCGCAGACCGCGCGGTACGTATGACGGTACGCGGTAATATTGTTGCCGATGAAGATTTTCGTTCATATCAGATTCAAGCCACACCAAATGGGCGTACGTTGATAACCTACAAGGGTTATAATAACCAACCAATCGATAATATTTCTCTGGGTAATAACATACCGGCCTATGAACAATTCGTGTATGCGCTTTATAGAGACAATCTAATAAGAGGTACCAAACTGACGGGCGATAGCAATGATATGCGCGGTGTTTGCGCAACAGGTTATGTATATGAGTTTCAAATCCTGAAAGCCGACAAACAAGTCGATCAACTTTGGACATCTTCGTGCTCAAATGCGCGCGGGTCATTAAGCGCAAATGTTGGCCAACTGACCAATCTATTCAATGCTCAAATTCCCGATTCTCAGTCACTTATTTACAAGCTATGGCAATAAAAGCGATTATTTTTGACTGTTTCGGCGTACTGGTTATAGCGCGGCGCATTAAATTGTATCAAGATTATCCGCAGTTCAAAACCGAGATAGATGATCTGGGATACCAGTCGGATTATGGTATGACATCGCGCCAACAGTTTGATGATTCAATTGCAGAATTGGTTGGTTTAACGCCCGGGGAAGTGGAAGCCGAGTACTGGGCGGCCAATGTGCGTAATGAACCGGCCATCACTTGGGCCCGCGAATTGAAATTATCTGGTCAATACAAGATAGGAATGCTTAGTAATATTGGGCGCGGGTTCATTGATGACTCATTGCCTCCAGCGGAGCAAGCGAGCTTATTTGATACGGTGGTTTTATCTTGTGATGTAGGTATGGTCAAACCAGATCCTAGGATATTTGAGTTTATAGCCGAGCGGCTCGGGGTCATTCCAGACGAGTGCATTATGATTGATGATCTACCATCGAATATTGACGGAGCTGAACGCGCTGGGATGCAGGGGATTGTGTTTGGCTCAATTGGCCAAGCGCAGGCCGAACTTAAACATTTGCTGGAGTTATCGAATGCCCGAATTACCAGAGGTTGAGACTGTTAGACGCGGGCTATTCAAATTAATTGTCGGTAAAAAGATCCGAACCGTGTCATCCGACACGGCAAGGAGCTTTCCGAACGCCGCGCACGATGTAGAGCAGTTTTTGATAGGCTCAACGGTTAAAGACGTTCGCCGCCGCGCTAAAGTGTTGATGATTGATTTATCAACAAACTATACGCTGGTTATTCATTTGAAAATGACAGGGCAATTAGTTTTCGTCGGTAAATCCAAGCGCTTTGGCGCCGGCCATCCAAACGACAGTTTAGTTGACACATTGCCCGACAAATCAACTCGTGTGACGTTTGATTTTAATGATGGTTCACGCCTATATTTTAACGATCAGCGCAAATTTGGCTGGGTTAGATTAATACCAACTCCTGAAGTGCCAAACATCGATTTTATGAAAAAGGTAGGCCCCGAACCACTGGAATCCGATTTTACCGCCAAACAGTTTGCCGAACGTTTCAAACGACGCGCCAGGACCACTATAAAAGCCGCGCTGCTTGATCAAACCGTGATTGCCGGTGTCGGCAATATTTACGCTGACGAGTCACTATGGGGCGCCAAGATTCATCCCAGTCGTTTGGTTGAATCGATAACTGGTGCAGAATTTAAACGATTATATACAGAAGTCCGCGCTGTTATGAATTTATCTATTGAAAAAGGTGGCAGCACAAACAGAAATTATGTTAATGCCGAAGGTAAAAAGGGAAGTTATATGGACTTTGCCCGTGTTTTTCGTCGCGAAGGCTTGCCCTGTCCACGCTGCGGTACTACGATCATTAAAATCAAAGTTGCCGGTCGCGGTACACACATTTGCCCGCATTGCCAGCAACTTTGAGCTATAATACAGACAATGATTACTCTATTAACTGGTGAAAATTCGTTTGAGATTGAACAGGCCTTGGGTGAGATTGCAGGTGATTTTGCTGGCAACGTCGAAAAGATTGATGGCAGCGAACTGCAACTGGCACAACTGCCGGATATCCTAATGGGGGTTAGTTTGTTTGCTACCGAGCGCATGGTGGTTATCAGAAATCTTAGCCAGAACAAGGCTATATGGGCGGTTTTTGGTGACTGGCTGCCTAGGATATCCGACGATATTCACTTGATATTGATTGAGCCAAAACCGGACAAGCGAACGACGACTTTTAAGGCATTGAAAGAAAATGCAATCGTCAAAGAATTTCAGCCATGGACTGACCGCGATATGGCAACGGCAGAGAAATGGGCGGTTGTAGAAGCCAAAAAGCTTGGCTTTGAACTGGATAAAAAATGTGTTCAAACTTTGGTCCAACGGGTCGGTGTTGACCAGTGGCAACTGTTTAACGCGCTTGAAAAATTATCATTAAC
>Ga0209429_10002565_pt1 | contig 10643 bp, 3 predicted proteins | sample BarGraNGADG00212_3_FD_184493 | JGI IMG/M metagenome (GOLD analysis project Ga0209429, IMG submission 184493) | Arctic peat soil microbial communities from Barrow, Alaska - Barrow Graham LP Ref core NGADG0004-212 (SPAdes) (version 2) | ecosystem: Environmental > Terrestrial > Soil > Wetlands >... | reverse complement strand
GCGCCGGGCCGTCCACAGTCAGGGCGCCTTTACCGATCAGCAGCACGTCGAAACCTAAAAGATCGGCGGAGGCATCCACGGGTTGGCAGGTGACGCCCAGCCCGGTTAGCATTTTGGTTGTCTGGCTTGGTGGGTCGAAGATCGCGATCTTCGAGGCCGGGCGTGGTGGCGCCGAACGTGGGATGACTTGCAGCCTGAAGGAGTCTTCCTGGCTTTCTCCGGTGCTGGACCTGAAGCTCGCGGTGATCTGATAGTTGCCCGGCGCCAAGTCGGCCGGCAGCTTGAGTTGCACTGGGACGCGCGCCTGGTCACCGGTCGGAATGACCACCTGCTTGGCACCCCCAACCTTTGGACCCAGGTCGGCCGACCATAAGGCGTCACCGGTCACGTTCAGGCGGGAATTGTTGATCACGATGAGCTGCTTTTCGACGGTTTCACCGGGGTAGAAGGTGTGGTCTTTGGTGGTGAAATGCTCCGGCTTGCCGGCGATCCAGGCCAGCAGCGGCAGGTTATTGCGGAACAAGGACTGGGCTGTGGGCGAGGCGACCCAGTCGGACCGCTGGTAAGCCAGGTCAAAGCGGGCGTACGTGTGATCGATGAAGTCCGGACTGTAACCCGGCTGTTGCAGGTTGTCCCAATCGACGGGCAGATCCTGGCGGCGGTGTTGGAACCCGTCCCGCAATTTCCAGAAGCGGTCGTGCTCCCAGGGCGAGTTGGCCGACAGGCCCCAGGTGCGGAACGCTCGCCAGTTGTCGGTCGTGTAGGCAGCTTGCACCGGCTGCAGCTCGTCCAACCGCGCGTCGCCCACTGGGAAGGGGTAATCCCAGCGGTACCAGGCATGCCCCGTGCGGAACTGCTGCGCTTCCCACCGCAGGTTGCGTTTTTCCCGGTCGCTGATCTGATAAGCCGCATCGCCGAGGAACTGAGCGTTCCATTCGGCGATACAATACTCCCACGGCACCGCGGCGCTGCCGAACTCGCGCTGGCCGTTGTACCAGCCGCGGTACATGGCCCAGTCCCAGCCAAACGGCGCGCCGTACTCGACCAGGACCAGCGGTTTGACCCCGACGGTTGACCAGTGCTCGAACCAGTCGTCCAGCTCCTGGATGGGCACGAAGTTAGGGTAGAAGTTGAGCGTGTACATCGCGCTGAGGTTGCCCGAGGAGTGATGATAGACAATTCGCGCCGGGTCCAGGCGCTTCACGATGGCTTCGCAGCGCAACGCGAGCGTGGCGTTGCGGGCGGCCCACTGGTCCCGAAGATCGCCAAGCCCGTCCATCATCAGGGGGTTTACGTCCTCGTTGTAACCGGTGGCATTGTGGCTCATCGCGTAGCCCACCACCGACGGGTGGCTGCCCGCGACGCGCACGTAAAACGCCGCGTGGCCGGCATAGCCGTTGGTTTGGTCGGCATTTTGTGTCTTCCACTCATACGCGCTGAAGTGCGGTTGCGACAACGCCACCAGCATTCCCGTGTCATCCGCCGCACGGAGGATCTCCGCGAAACTCAGGTGCGCGCCGGGCTCGCAGCCGTAGTTGTGGGTATAGACGAAGTTGATCCCGAAACTCTTGAGGCGCAGGAGGCTTTCCTTGGCCCCGGCATAGGTCGCCAACGCCGCTCCCACCTGGGCGTTGTCCAGGGGCACCAACGACAGGTGCAATCGGGTGCCGTTCAAGTAGAAGTCCCGGCCCTGGATCCAGAACTCGCGGAACCCGAACCAAACCGGCGTCGCGGTGTCCACCGCCTGGCCTCCCGTGTCGAGGATGGACAGCTCGGCGGCATACTGGTTCTGGGGCGTGTTGATGTCCCAGAGCTTCGGCGGCTTCCACGATGCCGTGAACGTCACGCGGCCGTCTTTCACCTCGCGCGCGGGGAACGTTGGGCCGGTGAACTCCGCCACTTGGCGGCCCTGGTCGCTGATCCGGGCCCGCAGCTTGTAGTTCCCATCGGCCGCCAACCCTTGCAGCCCGGCTTCGAACGTGATCTGGCTCTGGCGGAACGAGGTGTCGATCCTGACGTCGGAGAGTCGCGCCCCAGCCGGCTCAGCGATCAGCCAGACGTCGCCGCACAGGCCGCGGCGTTCGACTCTGCCTTTCCTCTGTTTGGTGGTGTTGGTGTCGTTGTACGACTCCATCACGGCTTTGAGCGGCATCGCCACCACCAGCAGGCTTAGGACATGCGTGGCGCCCGGACGGACCACTGCGGAGAGGTCCACCTGACCGGCCGGGAAGCGGATCTGCCCCACCTTCCGGCCGTCAACATAGATCGCCGCATAAGAATTGAGGTACTCCACATCCAGGACGATGCGCCGGCCGGCCCAATCTTGGGGGATGGTGATGGTGCGTTCGTACCAAGCGCTCTGAACCTCGCCGAGATTCTTGTTCGTCCAGCTCGGGTCGGGGTAGAGCGTCTGGTAGTCGCTCTGCAGGTAATCCTGGATGCCGGGCCAGCACGCCGGCACCTTATAGTAACCCCAAGCCGCGGTGGGCACTTCGAGGGCGTCGTCCGCCGCCGGCTGCCAGCGCCACAGCCCGTTGATGCAAAGGCGTTCGCGGGTGGGGGTGGTCTCGCGGCCGGCCTTGGCCGGATCCCACACCACTTTAACGCCTGGCGGCAACGCCAGGCCAGATGGGTCTTGCGCCGCTGTCGAGTAGGGCAGTGCAAGCATCGCGCACGCGGCCGCGAGCAGCACCACGGTTAGGAGTTTCGCGGACAGATGGCACTCCGAAAATCCAGGCCTGAATTGGGGCCGTGAATCTTTGGTGGGTAGGGCGGTGTTGCTGCGCCGCCCAAACATCAGGGCTGAGCGGCAGCTCAGCCCTACCAAGTTCATGGAAAGCCTCCAATCCCAAGAGATGGTAGCGCATTGGGACCATGAACTGGCGCTGCTTGGTAGCGCAGACTGCCAGTCTGCTGTATCGCAGGTTGCCAACCGGCGACACGGCCGATTGCCAATCGGCGCTACGAATTGACGCCGGTTCATAGAAAGGGCGTCCGACGGATGGGAACTCGGAGGATACATAGGAGTTTATTGTATAACCCTGGGGAACGTGTTCATGGCGCTGAGGTTTGCAGTCCCTGTCTTTGGGAAATCAAGTGGACCAACGCCGCATTGACAGCCTTGCGGATGGCAGGAATGCGATCCGGGTTGGGCAGTATTTCGGTCGAGCGCAACCCGCCGGCATTGGGAATGGCGACCAATTCCCGGGCCATGGCCAGGGCACGCTCGGCGGCGGGAGCCGATCGTCCGGCCTGTTTGGCTTTCGCCGTCCATTCAGCAAGCAGGGACAGCGCTTCATAATCCTGGAGGCCTTGGCGGATTTGCTCGAGGCGGATCGTACTGGCCGGGCCATCGACGCCCACCGGCTTGCCGGGATAGGCCAGGAAGCCGTCGCCATTGGGATAGCGAACCCAGTAATATTTCTTGCCTTCATCACTCTGGCGGATGAACTGGTGCCAGCCCGTCTGCCAGGGATTGTAGGTCCACCAGGCCAGGCCCCAGAATTCAAAGCCGCTCATTCCATATTTGAGGCAATAGTAAGGAAGGAGGCGCTCGGTGGCCAGGAACGGAGTATCCGTCGCCATCTGGCCATCGCAAGTGAACCACATTTGCTTGCCGGCTCGCTGCAGCCGCTCCATTTCGTCCACCGGGAAACAGCCGTATTGGCCGATGCCCCAGAGATCCAGTGAATCGTCCCAAGCCGCACAGTGCCGCCAAGTGCTCGAGTAGATCGGGATGGTCGAGTCCACTTCGTGGATGAGAACGCAGAGTTTTTTCATTTGTGCAACCACAAAGTCATGCTGGAAATGCGGCTCATCCGAAACGTAATAGACGAATTTGTCGTGCCACCCTTTCTGGCGCAGATGGTCGGTGAAGAGGCGATAGGCCTGCTGGAAAGCCGCGGTCCATTCCGGCGTAAACGGGTCCAGCCCGAAAAGTTTCTTGGGCGGATAAGCCCAGCCGAACATATAGAAAAACTGCGGCGTGTAGGCCACGTTCATGCCCAGCTCATCGAAACAGAATCGCGCCATCTCGTCGAACTCGGCGGCGTCCATGGTCACTTTTCCATCTTGGTAACTGAATTTCGGAGGAGGGTGAATCTCATTGATGCCCAGTCGATGCTCGGCGATGAAACGAAGCCATTTGCGCTGATCCTCCTTCGAATCGGCGCCGCTGCCAAAACCGCCGCCCGGACCGAACCGCAAATCGAAGATGGCACGGAGCCGGCCCTGGTCGGGCAGCGTGAATGGCAGCACCTGCACGGTCAGAGGAATCTTGAGGGTCTTCCGGCCGCTGGGGCTCAACGTCACTTCCGCCTGGTACCAGCCCGGCGCAGTCAGCTTAGGCGCGTGGACCGTAAACCAGACCGGCTGCGTCTGGCCCTGGCTGAGATCCAGGCTCGAGCCTGGCGCCAGCGGATCCGGCCACCAGCCAGCCCAACCGTCGGTAGCCCCGGCACCTTGGGGCACCTTGCGGCACCATTCGGGGACCTCGGTTGAGTAATAGGCGCTGGGGTAATCCACCGGCACATAACCCACGCGCTCGACCTTCACCGGCGGCAGCTCGCTGCCGTCTCGGCTTTTGAGCGGAGAAACCGCGACACGCAGTTTGTTCGTGCCGGCGGCGGCAATGCGGAGGGCGAGCTGAAACGCCTGGTATTCATTGCGGGCCAACTCCACCGAAATAGCCCGTGCCTGGACTTGCGGCGGAGTATCGGGGAACACCTTCACGAGTGGATTGACTTCCCAGACCCGAAGGGCGGGACCGGTTGCCTTCCCGGCGGCTGAGTGCACGCGCCCCACCTTCCCGTCCACCACCTCACATAAGACGATGCCGTCGTGGCGCAGCGTGCCTTGCGTATTCATGGTCAGGTGAAGCTGGATGGTGGCCGCATCGGGCGGAGCCTGGAAGAAGCCCATTAAGTTCACCCAATCCGAGTCACCACTCACAGTGGGTTGCGTGCTCACCATGGCGCCGCTCTTGGTCAGGGCGCCCTGGGCATCATGGAAATGGGCATGGACTGCGGCCCCGCTTTGCAGCTTTATCCCCTTGAGCCAACCGCTCAAGAGATACGTCGCCCCAGGCTTCACGGGCATATCGCGTGAGTTCCAGCCCAGCCAATCGCCCTTGGCATTTTCAAGTGCCGTCAGTTCGAGTGACCGCTTTCCGAACCGCGCATCACGGCTGAAACCGGCCGTGACCCGGTGCGGACCGCCATCGCCCGGCTTGAGCCACTCATCCGGTCCATCGCTGCCGTTCTCAAAGCTGGCGTTGGCGGCCAGATTCACGCTACTGGCTAAAAGCCGCCCGTAATTCTCGATGACCGCAGGGCCATCAACTGGCGATCCTAGACGGAATCCGACCTGGAAAAGTTCCTCGGTCATCGGGAGCAGATTTGCGCTGAACAGCAGATCCGCGCCCTGTCCCAAACTAAAGGAGGTCAACTCCGCACCATCGCTGGACGCAACGCAGGTCGCGGGATTCGAAGAGACCTCAGGCAATCGGGCCAGCGCTTTGCGCAAGTTCACTCGGACTAGGGCTGTCGAGCCCGCCTCTTCGTCGAAACGACGCACCCGTACCTCAACCCAGTTTTTCCAATCCCGGCCGAGTCTGGGTTTAACGGTGCGCGGAGGCCTAAGTAGCAGACGTTCGACCTTCCCGATGGAAACGCCCAAACCGGCACTGCCCGGACGGGTGGCCCGGTCAACGAACTTGGCGGACAGGAAATCGGGCACGGCCCAGGCTACGGAGTTGCCCGCATACACAAACAGGGTTGTTGTCGTGTGGGCGGGGCACTCGACTGGCACGATGAGTTTATCCTCCGCGCCCAGTTGGCCCGCCCGCTTGGCGAGTCCGCGCGCATCGTGCAAGTCGAAGAGCAGTTCTACTCCATCCGCGCGGCAGACCCGCAGCGATTCCACCCGCGCACCGGCCAGATCAGGAAACGAGAGGCCTAACGGCTCGATGGCAACCGCCTCGGCCGAGCCATTGGTGATCGTAACCGGCACCCGCTGTGGCCAGTACCCGCCATTGGCAAGGTAGAGAGAGGGCTGCCAGGGAACGGCAGCGGCGGCAACCCGCACCAGCAGCAAGAGAGCCAGCACGCAGGCTTGTTTCCCGCTTGGCATCGGCACCCAGAAAGCTTCGTTGGCGATCTCAAGAAGCGCGCGCAGGATCGGCCGGCTTGGGGAAGAGAAACCGAGGACCCGCAGCTTCGAACGGACGTGATTTGCGAGGCGGTCAAGATGTTCAGTCATACTCGGATGAGCAGGTCGGTAAGTATCGATTTAGGCAACAGTTATTTTTTATTTCACCGCCCAAGCGGTTCAGGGTGCTTCCGATCCATGCGCAACGGCATTTTGACCCTACGCGACGTCTATCACGAACCCGTCAGCGTCACGAATACGATCGCGTGCGGTGGAACGAGGCAGTTCGCTTCGTTCCCGATCCCGCTCACCGGAAAGTCAAAAACCGCCTCTCGCCTGTTATCAAGCAGCGGTTTTCCGTCCAACTTGTCGTTCGTGATTACGATTCCCCTGGCATGATCGGCGTGGAAGTTCTGCAAATTCACGTGGCAAGGCACGGCGCGCGTCCATGACCCGTTGGCGATCACCAGATAGATCTCGCGCCCATCCCGGCTCAAGGTGGCCAGCACCGGCGTGAGTGGACCGGCGAATGCTCCCGCTTCCTGCCGCGGTTGGTGGTAAGGGGCGGTGCCGTCCATGCGCAGCACCCACTCACCCACATGACGGTTGAAGTAGTAATATAGCCAGTAGAGCATGAAACGCTTCTCCGGCGCTTCCTGGGACAGGATGCCGAAGCCTTGACCGTCCAGGCGGCTGAGCATCTGCCAGCCGCTAGCGCCTCGCAGGATGTCCTCACGGGCATAATAGATGAGGCGCACCGCGCGATGCATGGTTCCGACGATGTTCGCGTTGCGGTCTTCGTAGTCGGCTTCTTTTCCATCGGGTGGGTTGCAGATCATGCCCCATTCGGTGTCATATTGGCAGACCTGCCGGCCGCTATTGTAGGCGCGCAGGAGGGCCTTGGTTTTTAAGGCCCGGCCGAGCATTCGGTAGTTCTCAGTCAAGGCGATCTCCTCAAAGGTCAGTTTGTGAACGTCCGCACCGCAATAGTAGTGCGGGGCCACAAAATCATAGCAGCCGGCCAGTTGCTTGAGCAGATAATTGCCCCACCGCACGTGCTCCGGGTAGATATCCACGCCAATCCGTGACTGCGGGTCCACTTGGCGGATGGCGCCGCTCACCGCTTTGAAGTGGCTGATGAACGCGTCCGGTGTCGGGAACGCCCCGCCCTGACCCCACAAGGAAGAGTAAGGCTCGTTGGCGATCTCCCAGTGATGAAACTGGTAGCCTTGTCGCAGGGCATGGCGGACTCCCCGAGCCCAGGTCTCCGGCGGAAGCGTCCTGGAGGCACCTTGTTCCTCGAACTCAAGCACACAACGGTCCTGGTCAATGCCCACGCGTCGACACACCTCGGCGATCTTGTCGATGCTCGATTCGACACCAAACGGTTCATCCCCCACCGCGTAAAAACGCGTCATCGGCAGCCGCAGTTCCCGGATGGCCCCCTCCAGTTCCGGCCGGAGCGTGTAGTCCCCGTTCCGGTCATAAGGTTGCCCAGTCCAGCCACAGACGCGGTGAAAGGAGACACCGCCCGCCTCCGCGGTGGCGCGCCGCAGTCGGTTTGTCGCGCTGACAGTAAACTCAAGCCGCTCGCCCGGACGTAACCGGTGCTCGATTGCCTCCTGGGGAATCGTTTCCGGATTAAGCAAAACCACTGGGTCGGGATCAGGCTGCTCGGAAACACGCACGTCGTCAATCCACAGGGTTTGTTCTTCAGTCGGCTCGGCGGTTGCCAGGAAGGTCAGGAGCAAAAACCGACTTTGGTCGGCGAAGAAGTCGAGTCCCTCGTGGATCGAGCACGAGAACGGCTGCCAGGTGCGCTCAACCCTGCACGGGAGCGAGCCCGGCGAAGGCGCATCGACGAAGGGATTAACGGTCCGGTAGGCGGTCCATTGGAAGAGGGCCTTCCCAGGCTTGTCGGCGCGCGCCCAAAACGACACGGTGTAGATCATTCCCGGTTTGGGCTGGATGGCGCGGGTGGGCGAGGACACGACGTAGCCGCGGGTGTTGGCCGGGTGGTGGATGCGGAAGCACGCCTGACCTCCGTTCGGCTGAGTCGTGTCGCGCGCGTAGTTGGCGGGCACTTTGAACTCCTGGGCGCCCCACATCGCCCAATTGGATGGAGGACTTTGGGGAGAGGGCGTTTCGAAGTCATCGAAAAAAATCGAATCGGTCTCTTCTCCCCAGGAAACCCACGCCAGGGAGGCAGAAAGCAGGAGGATCAGCAACTTCATACCCGTTTGATTTTTAGCGCGATGTCAATTCAATCCTGGGCAGTGAACAGGGTTCGCATCGAAGTGTCAATAGCTGGATGTTCAAGGTCGGCACAAAATGATTCCGTCCTTTGCCTCCAGCGTCACGGAAGCGGCGGGGCTGCCGTTGTTAACGGCGGAATCCTGTTTTCCAAGCAGACGGCGGAATCCTGCTTCCAGTGTCACGGTCACCGCTTGCTGGGTCGGGTTCACCAGCGCGATGCCGCGTTCGAAGTCGCGACGCCAGACGCCGTTCCTCCAATCGGCGGTCGGCGGCTTCGAGATGGCGGCGCCCAGCTTGAAGTCGAATTCATCGAACCAAGGCACACTGCTGTATTCCTTCCCCACGTCCGTGAAACAGAAATAGCCGTCGTCGAGCAGACACGACGCGAAGGCGTAGCGGAAGAAACGATAATCATTCGTCTTGCCATGAACGTTGAAACCAATCAAATGCGGCACCCGCGTACGGGCCATCGTGCCGTGATAGCGCTGCATCATCTTCGGCCAGCCGGCCCAGGTCTCGAGGGACCATTTCTTCCCCATCAGTCCCTCCAGAAACGCGCCTTCGAGCTGGGTGGCAAATTCGGGTTCTGCGAGATCGCCGTCGGTGTTGCCCATCAGCGACAGGCCGGGATGAATGTGCCGGATGTGGTCCCACTCGGCGCGATGCCCGGCGCGATACGCGGCGGCGACCGCCGGATCCTTCGGGCTGTCGTCCGTGCCGTCGCCGTTCAAATCGGCCGTCACCCGTGGCTGGACCATGACGTTGTCGCAATACCAGAGGTCGAACGGCACCGGTTTGAAAAACACGCCGTCATCCCGCTGAGCCAGCCACTGCGGATAACGCTGCCCATTCCCGTCGGGCTTGCTCCATGCGGTGAAGTTGATGTCCCAAGCACGGTATTGGGCAGTCCATTGCACGCGGCTGCCATCGCTCTTGCGCGCCCACCAGTTCATCTCGTTGAGCTTGGTTTGCACGTCCAGGTTGGCGGCGTTCCGGGGATCATCTCCGCATTCATTGAGGATCGTGTACTGCCCGACGAGGATTCTGCCGCCACTCAAATCCTTCAAATTTCGCACCACCTTGGCCATGCCGTAGCTGGGCTTCCAACCTTTATAAAAGCCGAGAATGACGACATCGAGCCGCGCGAGTTGCTGCTGGTAGTTGGGATCGTCGTAATTCTTGGCACCGATGTTCATCCCCAGGAGGCGCGGAAAGGATGGCTTCGGTTCCACGTTCCCGGGTGGAGTCGGCGGAGCGGACGCGACAAACGACTTCGACTCGTCGAGTTTGGACTCCGCCGCGAGCGCAGTCGGGGCTGATCCCGCCTGGGTCCGACTTGGGTTGCTGGCGCCAAGTCCCCTCGCGGTAAAACTGGCAAAGCCGAAATTCGGGTTAGACCCGATGCCCCGCCCGTCATCGCAATAGAGAAACATCCCGATTCCAGGATTGCCGGTCTTATAGGCCTCTCCCCACGCCTCCTGGTTTGGCGGAAATCCGGACAGATTCGCGTAAGAATCATCGAACTTGCGACTTCCGGAATTGGTGCCGGTCTGAGTGCAGAAAGCGAGGCCGTGACTCTTCCTGATGTTCGTCCAATCCAAGCCGTCGTTCCGCCACCTCCCCCCTTCGGAAAGCGGACGTTCCTCCCCCTCGAATCGCGTGGTGTAAATCTGGGCGAGGGCGGCCGTCGAATTCCAGAGGCAGCCCAAGAAAACCAAAGCCACGCAGAGAATCCTGGACAGCGGCCTGACCGCTTGGAAGCGCCGCGAACTCAGCGAGGCGAAGATGGTTTTCATGTTGAGGGCAAGGATTGCCTGATTCGATAGACGGATACAAGGAAACTCGAAGTGGGTGTCGTGTAGTTTTCAAAAGGAGACAAACCTAGGGTTCGTAGTTAATCGCATCAATATCGGCGCCGTCGCCGATGAGGCGAGATAGCTGGCATAAGAAGAATGCCGCCAAGAAAAACCTTCCGCCAAATGTTCAGGGCTTTCCTGTCCGCGAGCCGGTGGCAATTGACCGCTGATTGAGCTTAAAGGGGCTTCGCTTCCCTGCTCATCAAAAAGGCTGAAAAGACACCGGTGACGGCAGTCGCATCAAATCGAAGATTTGATTTAGGAAAGGGGGGCCCCTGGGTATTGTGTCTCCGCGAAGCGGGTTGACAATTAAAGCTTTGAGGTGCCCGGTGAAGCCGTGCCTGCGCGCCCGAAGGACTTCACGACGGATTTCCGAAGAGCAGT
>Ga0209429_10002561_pt1 | contig 10657 bp, 11 predicted proteins | sample BarGraNGADG00212_3_FD_184493 | JGI IMG/M metagenome (GOLD analysis project Ga0209429, IMG submission 184493) | Arctic peat soil microbial communities from Barrow, Alaska - Barrow Graham LP Ref core NGADG0004-212 (SPAdes) (version 2) | ecosystem: Environmental > Terrestrial > Soil > Wetlands >... | reverse complement strand
TTGTTATTACTTGATCGATTATGCTTCAAGCGCCACATCGCGCCCCTGTGAATCAATACCGTGGTATTTCGAGTCAACACTTGACAGATAAACTCGGAACGTACCTGCGTGCAGCGGCACCGCTGGCACGGTAGACGACCGCACCGCCGGTTTTATTTCCACATACTTTCTAGTGGCTGTCATTTTTTATCACGTGTTCACGTTTTACGTGTTTATGCACTCACGTTCATTACAACAAACGCGTTATCATTCACGATTTGTCCACCAATGCCGAGCCGCTCAGTGTAAAGTTGAACGAGCCCCTTCGTCGATATCTCATCGCGTATTTGTACCATTCCGGGCATGTCTACGATTTGATATGCCTCACGGATATCACCGTAAATAATCACGCAATCCGCAGCCGTAAATGTAGAGGGTGCTGTGGTAACTGTAGCCATATCTGGCATATAGTATATCGGTTTACCAAACAGTCTGTCTGGTTGTCCTATTTGGACGTTCTCTTCCAGGATATAACGCCCCATACCGTCGGTTAGTCTGCGTATAACTGATTTAGTCGTGCGGTTCATCAACCAGCTCGCGTTAGACTGGAAGCGCTCATTAAGTTTATCCTGCATAGCGATAACGCCATCGAGGTCCGGGATGCTCGTTGCGGCACCAGTGTGTTCGTGTCTCGCTGCCGTGTTAGCTGCGATATGAACGTCGCCACGGAAGGCTATACCTTCGGGTTTACCGACGCCGTTACCAAGTATAAATTCGTGTCCTTCGAGGAATGCCATATACTCAGATACTTTGCGCACTAACCACGCCTCGACATCTACGCTGCCTTGCCGCGCCATTTTCTGCGTCAGCGTTGGCATAGCATACATCGGGTGCGTTGGAATAGTAATTTTCCCAAGTGTATCGTTAAGGGTTGCTGCCCTACCGGCGGTCTGTTCGCTTGTCCACCCGGCCAATACAGCGCCAACCTCACTAATCATTTCGAGGGTATCGCCTACTCTAAGCGTCTCGACTGAAGCGAGTGCTCTAAACGGTGATATGTTAACAAGCGCTTCTATAATGCGCGCTGATAGCGTTGCGGGCATCCAATATCCACCGGTTGTAAGGTTAGTGGATATCATCGTCTTCTTAAACTCAGGCACCGCGTCCTTATATTGGTCTATAATAGTATCCTGGTCAAAGCTTTTACCCGTAAGGATATAGTCAAGGTATGACGTTCTCCACTCGGCGTCTATTGCTTTAGCGTCCAACGAATCCATAGGCCCCGCTTCGGGTGTGTTAAGTTTCGTTTCTAATCCATCTATGCGTTCTTGCATAGTCTTAAACTGAGCGTTAACCGGCTCGAATTTAGCGTTAAAGGTTGTTATACCCTTTTCTAAATCTTCGAGATATTGCTCTACGCTCTTAGTTTCTGTATCTTCTGCCATTATATCGTAATCTCCTTAGTTAGTTGCTTTAATTTGTTAATCAGTAATAATTCGTTTATTGTTACATCGTAAGCGGATTTAGCGGGTTTAGCTGCTACCGCCGGCGCTTTGGGCGCCGCTGCTGCTGGTGCCGCTGGTGCTGCATCCGCCGCGGGCGGAACGGCCCTACCCAATACCGCATCGCAGTATTCTATAGCCGTCGATAAATTAGCGCGTAACGCCGTTATATCCTGCGCGTTAACGTTGGATAATGTGCGGCCCGCTTTCTCCGCTAGGTCTTCGGGTGAAGGTTCACCGTGGTGAACATCCGATTTAACCTCGTCTACCGTTGCCGCCTCATTGGACGGGAACGATACAACGCTTATCTCGTGCAACTCTACAGCGTTTAAGTCAGTTACACCGTCGTCTGCGACCGCGTTCTTACCGGCTACCAACTGGTAACCTATACTGTTAGCGTTTACATCGTCGGCTAGTAACGCCTCGTATGCGTTACGCCCCCAGTCCGTCTTTAAATTTAGTTTCGCTCTAAACCGTAAACCGCGTTCATCTTCCCATAACTTCGTAATTTTACCTATCGGCTGCTCAAATTTATGCTGCCATAATAGTTTCAACCTACGCGGACTCTTTAGCGCGCTCTCGAATGCGCCGGGCATCGTGCGTTCGTTTTGGCGATCTACTACACCGTAAACGCTGGCATACCCTTCTAAGAATCCCTTTCCGTCTGGCGGTTCTACGGCGATACTACTGTCTTTATATTGTAACTCCAAGTTATCGCCACCTGTAATGTAATAAAAAAATAGATGCTTCTATCTGCGTGTAAATAGTCAACGGCTGTATATGGACGGCTAAAAGTATATATGTTACGGTTATATACGGAGATTTAAGTGTATCTCTATAGTTTATAGTAACCTATATACGAATAAAAGTAGTGTATTAACCACGTTCGCACGTTGTACCGCTTGTAATAAGCCTATCATAACGCACACCTCAATAGCAGGATACGCCCTGTGCCCGTGGTGTATAACTCGCGTTACCCTACCGCAGATAGAAACGATAGATAATTATGAGTTATCTGCTTGGAACTCGGGAAATAAACCAGATACTTCATAAAGCTTCGTTCTTTTATCCTTTGTAGCCCGTGGATAACCCCGCAACTCATCCAGTTTATACCCTTTAAAACCGGAATTAAAGCGCGTGGAGACGTCCGCCCACGGGATGAGGCTAAATTGGTTACCTTTAGGGGCCCTGGACTCTACCGCAAGATACCCAACGCGACCGGTTTTATGCAGATACCAGGATATAGTTTCTATTTGGTGTGTGTGGTTAAGGCCATCTTCTACCGTGTGGAAGTTGGATAAGAAGTTTAGGTATGCGCCCTTAGTGCTTTTACATTCAATAGCCAGATAACCAACGTGGGGGCTATCCACCGTGACGTCCACGAATTGTTTTTTATAGCGCGTTTGCGGGCGGCGTTCTACAAAGGCGCGAATATAAGAAGTATCAAAGTAATGGCGTAGTGATCGGACGAGTAGCGATTCGAAGTTATTTTTCATCGGGGACTGCATACCCTATCGTGCAACGACAGTTAACAGCCTCGCCGGGCATCGTAGTCCCGTCAGAGCAGTCAAACTCCTGGTCATACGCAACAGTCACGCCGTCCATTTCTGCGTGCTCTTCTCGTGTCCGGTCATCGTTCGTAGCGATCCACATCAAGTCAAGCGTAGACCCCCCATCTCGCGCCTGCGCCATACTCGCCTGATTACTAGCGTCTACAACCTCGCTCCGGGCTATCATCGTAGCGCGATAACCCTCGAAGCCGTCATATATATCCGATATCCTAGCGGCGATATCTGGTATGCCCTCTTCTCGCTCCATACCCGCAAAGATAGCGTTCTTTACTTTATCCTTTGTAGTGGCTGTTATCTCGGTTATATTGTCGCCGCCTACGCCATCAATATACCCGGCAACGTACGTTAACCACGCTGGTAATGCTTTAAACTGATATCTTAATGAGGGTAAAAGTAAGGGGTCTATATCCTTATGGGGTTTGCTGTGAGCGCCACCCCATATCTCCTCTGAATACTTCCATGCATCCCCGCCAGCTATTATCCAAATCTGTTTGAACGCTTTAGTCCATTCGCCTTTATCTACTTTACCTACGCGAGGTAACGCTGATATCATCGCCTTACGCTCTTTAGCGAATACCGCGCGTATAATACGCTCCGCTGCCCCGAAGTTACTATCTCGGCGTTTGAACATGGCGCGGCGGTAACGTGCGCGTTGTTTAGGGTCCCTTAAGTTGTAAACGACGGCACCCCCGTAGTATCTGCCGAGAAGCTAAACTCTACCATACCGTGTGGGTTAGTGCGTATTGTGAAGTCGGTAACGAGTAAATCGGTGGTTATATAACTAGCAGCGCCACCGCTAAAGCTGGTGAGATATGCGCGCCCGGCTAAAGCAGCGCCATTTATCGCGTTATCCATAACGAGCTTCTGGCCGGTTATGTCGTTATAATAATCAAAGAAGCCGGAACCACTGAAGGTCATGCTGTTAAGCGTGGGGCGCTGTTGTGACCATGTGTACTGTTTAGGACTATATACACTCGTAATAGCAGGTTCCGAAGTTATTACAGCCATAACAACGTCTGTGATATGCGTATGTGTTATGGTTATCGTTGTGCCGTAGGTGTCAATATCAAACGGGCCTAAAAAGAGTTCTTCGCCAGCGGGAAGCGTGGCGGTGGCGCTATAATATGCTATCGCGTCATTAGATGCAGACCCGTTATAAAAGTGAATAAATGTCGTGGTCCCGATTGTTATTTCATCGCTGGACGTTACGGACACGTAGGTGTATGGTAGTAACGATAACCCACCATCTGAAACCTCGGTAGTAGACCATATCTCATCCTGAAACGCTGGCGTTACGTCTACCATCTTGCTATTCATAGATATATCAAATGTGTTCATTAACTCGACGTTATAGAATAACCCTGTTATAGATGTATCCACCATAAAAGGGGTATCTAACGGAGTTAACGGCGTTGCCGGTGTTAGCGCGGCCATAACCACACCGGTAGTGTGGGTATGCGTTACCGTGAGGGTTCCCGTTTCGGTAAACGGACCTAGGAATAATTCATCGCCTGCTACTACCGTCGCGGCCGTAGATGAACCACTAAAATAAAATACTATGTTATCATTAACCGCGCTGCCGTTGTAGAAGTGTAAAAAAGTTGGGGAGCCTATTGTTATCTCATCACTCGCTGTTACTGGGCTATATGCAGGGGGGTAAACGTCATAACTTAGCGACTGGGGGGTTATTGTCATACGTAGGGGTCGTCTTTTAATACCGCGATGTATAAGTTTGTAGTATCATACGTTATAGTCGGCAGGTTTCCGAAGAATCTGGTAGGAAACGTGCCTAATATCGTCCCGCGTTCTGGTAGCGCTGTTATACTGTAATCCTCGTGATAGGTGGAGTTACTAGACGTTACCGTGATCTCGTGTGCGGTAGCGGTAGGGGCGTATTCTTTTACTACTATTATTTCGTTCCCGGTGTTTACGAAGGTATCCGGCGGGAACGCGTTTAAATAGTCGCAATACGAGGCCCCTTCGTATGTAGGGGTCAATCCTGCCTGAAGCATATCTTGCGGTACGATACCCCATACACCTTTACAGTTATCCCACCATGTAAGTTGCTCAATATACGAAGGGTCATAAGCGCCGGGGTCCGCGGTCATTATTTCAAAACAATCTATTCTTCCGATTTCGTTTTGGATGTCACGATACGCATTACTCGCTAGTCTTTTTTGTGTTTCGAGCGGCACGGCCGGGCCAGTTATATCGCGCGCCCACCTATATTCGCCTTGCAACGGGTCGCCCATGACAGCAGTATAAACCCCATATGGTTTATCAGGATAATTCGCGCGATAATACTCCCCCAATTCAATCGCCTGCACTACGTCTTTCGCCCAAAGCATTTGGAAAAGACACATATCAAACTGTTCAATTCGCCAATCAAGCGTCCCGAGTTGAATTGGAATTGCCCCTAAACCTTGATAATTATCTGCGTTTCCGTTATAAAGTCCTCGTTCGCCCCACCATTCTTCCCACCACTCACTCCCAATATCGGGAAGATAATATCCACCACCTTCAGTTAGGTATGTCATCCAATTATTAACGAGTGGTTTTGATGTACCCGCTCTTAGCCATTTTGTGCCGTTATACATGCCCCCCTCGGTAAGAATACCCTTTAACACACTTCCGACGTCATCAAATAATCTAAGACAATCCCCGAAAAGCGTGTCGTATTCTTCCTCTGAGATTTCAAGAGTAAAAGGAGCTTCCGGGACATCTGGTGTGCCGAGAAGATACGGGATCCCCCACGCTCCCCATGTATCATATCCACACATCACATTTTCAATATCTATATAAGCGGAAATTCCGGCGTCTTGAACAGTATCGAACGCGGCAATAACGGATTCTGCTCGGTCTGTATCCATAAAGTCATACGTCGCTATCCCCCACATAACGTCCCAACCGTGCTCTAAACAGTAGTTAAGCTGATCTTCCGTCCATGCGGTTGTGTTTATCCACCAAATCTTTGGAATTTCCGTCATTGTCTCACGTTTTTATTTATCCGATGTACCCTATCCGACCGCCGGTATAATAGTCCAGCGCCTCGCATTGGACGGCGGTAACGTGCGCGCTGTTTAGGGTTGCGAAGGTTATACAAATTATTTAATCCTATGTCGCTTAAGCCGGTCTAACTTAGCTTCTAAATCCTGATACGCCGCGGTATCTAAGGCAATCCCCTTAAACAGCGCATCATATTCATCTTTAGGTAATATGCCCTTTAACATAGCATCAGTTACGCGTATCTCCATCGGTTTAAACCAATAACTATACGGTGCGATTAAACACGTCATCGTTTAGCCATCTTCTTACGTAACTCGCCAACCATCTGTAATACCTGTGTAGGTTCCGGTGGCGCGATCTCTAGAGGTGGTATTACCGGTGCTGCTACTGCGCCTGCATCTACCTCACCCTGTAATGGCGCGTTTACATCTGTAGCCAATAACTGCGAAGGCTCAAGCCAAATATTACAGTCCTCGCGATCTTCTAATCCTAGCATCTCGCGCGCCTCGCTAACTAATATAATCCTATTAGTCGCTAACTGCATAACCCACGCCGCCTTACTCTCTACGTCCTCTTGTAACGCGCTTACGTTCTCTTTATCAAACGTTAACTCGAGGTCAGCGCCATATAAAGGACATAACCATTTATTAAACGAATCCTTCAGTTTATCGAGTAATGGGAATACTGTTTCGGTAAATAGCTGACGCTTAGCGTGATCCAGGTTCTCGTATGTCGCGCCTTCGGGGTGGAGTAATACATAGGGAACGCCAAACGCCACGGTTATCTCGATAGCGGATAACTCCATTACACCCATCCAATCCATATCCTTAGGTGTATTACTTAACGGCTCTATTGAGTTAGCTTCCACGACCGCCATTTTACCAGCGTTTGAGGGGCCCCGGTACTGGTCATCTATCGTCTCTTTAACCTGCGCCATCTGGTTTTCGGTAAACGGCACGTCGCCCGTAAGGAATACGTGACTTAGCCCTGTAGTATTCTGTATCTTCGCGTCATTCCATAACCGCGCGTGGTTATTAAGGTCGATAGAACGTGCTGCCGCGTGCGCAGGCGATACGCCCCCGAACTCGTTAGACGGGTCGATAAGGTTAATGTGGAGTACTTCTTCGGGCTTATATTTCTCGACTATATCCTTAGCCTCGTCCACCATATATTCATAACCCCTAACACTGCGGCGCGGCCCCGGTATAATCTTAACCAGGTCAGGACGCAGGATAGTAAGTTCGTTTAGCGGTGCGGCGCGATGTATAAACGCGTGACCCTCGCCTATAAGCAGATCGAGTAATATATTCTCTATAAAGTCATGCTGCGTTTGATTCTGACTCGAGGGGTTGGGGTGCGCCCACCTATCGTTAAGAGGTGTATGTTCTACATCCTCCTGTTCCCCGCCTTCCGGGCCGGATACATTGCGTTTAACTAACCAGTCTATGTCACTCGCGGTATCCACTATCTTACGTGCGGAACGATACGCCCACACGTTACCCGCGTAACCCTCGTTGGCGTAGTCCTTAAACCGCTTAGATACTTGGAGGGGTTGCCCCTCGATAATCGTTACGTTGTTATAAGGCCAGTTATCCTGATTCGATAATGCCTGATCGCGCAATACGTCAAGCGCGCTTTTAATGCGGGCCCTAATAGTGCGTTTATTAGTTTTAGTAGTAATCTGTTGTGCCATACTTTCTCATAATACCAAGTCTCTAGGTCTAAAAGCAGAAGCCCACCAAGTCACAGTCGTGTTATATATACAGGCTCTAAAAGTAAATATGTTACTTTTTATTTATCACATAAACGACAGCCTAACCTCTTTTTCCCAACCGGTTAAGTCTACTTCATCGTCAACTATCTCGTCGCATAAGTCGGCGATAATATAACATTCGTGTTTATAAAAATATTTATAATACAATTCTTTAGGATTACGTTCATACCATATTTCTTTCATGTTACTTTGTTACTTCTTAGAATCCTCACCCACGTGCATAATTCCTGTGACGCTATTCTTATCCTTCTTATCTTTGGGTTTAGGTTTAGCCTGTTCGGCTAATACATCTTTAAGCGTTACCCCTTTCTCACCGGCGCGGGATTCAGCTACCTTAATATCGTCCGCGTCCTCAGTTATGTCCTTAACCTTACCGCCCTTTACATCGTAACAACATACAAGTTCACCCTGGAGAACCTTATACCGCCCATCGGGAACCATAAAGAAGTAGTGCTCCGAATTCGCAAACGCGGACTCGTATGCGTATGTGCGCTCGATCGCCTTACCGCTGCCTATCTCGAATATAGAAATAGGTGGTTGTATTACTCTTATTACTAATTTCGTTAATTTATTTTTCATATTGTTTTTATTCTCCTTTTCTATTCAGTGTATCAAATAGCGCCCTATACCAATACCCAACATCATCATAACAACGCTCCATATAAAGAATATAAGTGCGCCTATTCTTACGTTATGGGTGTTCGGTTCTAGTTCTTCGTCGTCTATGTTTAGAAGTATATCTATAGGTTCCTGCGGATTATCCCATTTCTCCATTATAATACCTCACTTAATCGTTTATTTGCCATCTCGCAATAATCTTCGTTTAAGTCTATTCCTATGTAGTGCCTTCCTAGTTTACGTGCTACTAACGCCGTCGTGCCGCTACCTACGAATGGGTCTAATACTACACCGGCGTGGGTGGGGGCGTTGCAGTTACATTTTATATATTCTAACACGGTTTCGTTCTTTTTACAATCAGTAAAACAAGACCCATTAACCCCACCTGTGTTTAGGTGGCCCCCTCGTTTACTCTTGCGTGGGTGTCCTGTCGGTATTCTATTACCTGTTGGCGTTTGTATCGGAGTATAAACATATCCGCAACTATCACATATCGCACTAGGACACCCCGCCTTTATCATCGGCTCCACTAACTTTTCGGGGAATACTGCGAAATGCGCGTCTTTAAAGGGTTGTGGATTTATGCACCATACTGTGCGTTTGTTGCGTCCGTTCGGTAGTATTATCTGCATATCAATATCGTTAAACATGTTCTGCGCGTTTGTAACTAACTGTTCTTTATTATTATCGAACTTCTTTAAGTTGCGATGGTTTGCATATTTACCACGTTCTAAACTACCTTCGGTTTGCGCCTCAAACTGTTGCTCAAAATAATACTTCTTATTTTTACTGAAAAGGAAAACATACTCGAAGTCCACAGTAAATCTATCTTTGGCGCTTGATGGCATACAAGACGGCTTATGCCAAATAATTGTGTTGCGTTGTATCCATCCTGAGTCGGTCATCGAGATAGCGAAGCGGTGAGGTATGTTGCATAGGGATTTAGTTGGTACCGAACCGTTACCATTACTCGCGTAAGTATCCCCAATATCAACCCAACACGTCCCCGTCTTTTTAAGCACCCGATACACTTCGTCGAATATAGTTTGTAGGTGTTCTATGTAGAGTTGGAAGTTTGGTTCGAGTCCTAGTTCACCGCGCCACGCGTTGCATAGTTGGCAGTAGGCGCCGTGTGTACCATCTTTACCGGCCCATCCCTTACCCGCGCCCATCGGGCCACCATTATGTCCATATGTTTGATATTTATCCCACGAATCAAAGTTACTATTTCCGCGTTTAGGTAGTTCATCACCCCATACATGCTCGCAATCACTATCGCCATTGGGACTAAGCCATACCTGCCCGTTCGTAGAATACGAGCGCAAACCCCAATAAGGCGGACTAGTTATAACGCAGTCTATACTCTCGCTGGGTAACGTGTTCAACACGGAGAGCGTGTTACCGTGTATTATCTGGTCTAACTCCAAACTAAAACATCTCACGTATCCATTCGTTTAACGACTGTTCGCCGTCCTTATTCAGCCACTCCGTTAATATATGGAATATAATACCGTCGTCGGTTTCGTCAGCGAACCAGGGTTTGCGCTTCCGTACCTCTTGTAGTAGTTGAAGCGTTGTATCTGCTAGTGTTAGTGTTTTACTTGTTGTAGTCATTTCTCACCTGATCGCGACATCCAATCCTTAAAGCACGCGGCATGCACGTAGTAGTGTTTATCGTCACGGTTGCCGCAGTAATAGCCTTCCTTCCGCGTGTTTATCTTGCGGAGGCATTGGTTGCATATCTCTATGCCCATGTTTGCGGGTCTTGTATTTGTTTCGTATGACATATATCGCACCTTAGCGTTACCAGGTCTATTGGTTGGTTACAGCCGCAGAATCGACAGTAGCCTGCGCCTGTAAACACCGGGTCTTTCATTTAAACAGCATCTCCGGCGTGTATACCCACCCGTGCCGTTTCGCGAATAATATCCTTTCGAGCTGTTCGACTCGTGTGCGTAGTTCGTTTATCTCTGTGTCTTTCTCGTCGCTTTTCTCGTTAACAATAATCGTTCTAGATGCTCTATACGTGTTATCTACTCTATCCATTCTTTACTACCTTGAACCCCAGGCGTTTATTATTGGTTTATATGCTGTGTCATCACGGAGGCCCCATTCCACCCGGGATACGCGCGCCTCTAATTCATTTACCCGAGTAACTAACCGTTCTATTACTAATTCCATATCTGTTTTAGACATATTCATTTTAT
>Ga0209429_10002558_pt1 | contig 10668 bp, 9 predicted proteins | sample BarGraNGADG00212_3_FD_184493 | JGI IMG/M metagenome (GOLD analysis project Ga0209429, IMG submission 184493) | Arctic peat soil microbial communities from Barrow, Alaska - Barrow Graham LP Ref core NGADG0004-212 (SPAdes) (version 2) | ecosystem: Environmental > Terrestrial > Soil > Wetlands >... | reverse complement strand
CCACTCCCCCACCATCGACTCCTCGGTGGAGATGAAGCGAAGGGTGTGCTGATCGGTGCCCTGCTGATGCTCCTCCGTCATCCGCCTCGCCAGCGCAACCAGTTCGGTCGGCCGGCGGGACAGATCCATCCGCTGACCGGACTGAAGCCGCGCGACGTCCAGCAGCTCGTCGATCTGCGCCGACATCTTAGTGGCCATGGAATCGATGCTGCCCAGGCCGGCAGGAAGGCTCTGCGGCACGCTCCCCCCAGATCGGGAAAGCTGGCGGTTCATCAACTGCGCCATCCCCTTGATGGCCGTCAGGGGATTCTTCAAATCGTGGGAGAGGCTTGAGAAGAACTCGTTGCGAACCCTTACCGCCTCCCGGGTTTCCTGGTAGAGCCGCGCATTGTCCACGGCCACCGCGGCGCGCCGCGCCAGATCCTCTGCCAGGGAGAGCTCGGCAGAGCCGAAGGAGCGACCGTTCCGGCTCGACACAAGGATCAGCACGCCCATAGTCCGCCCCCCGGCGAGCATAGGAGCCAGCAGCACCGACTTCACACCCAGCCCCTGGAATACTTTCAACTGCCACTCGTCTGCCGAAAGGACCGGTAGAAGGCCGTCTGGAGACTCGGTGTACAGCTCTGGCCGGCCGCTCTGCAGCACCCTCGACGGACCCCACTCCGCCCCGGGATCGATGGGGTAGACGGCCTCCGGCCCCCGGGTCAACCCTTCCGGATCCTCCCACGACCGGGACACCGCCTTACGGTGCACCTTCCCATCCCGCTCCACGAGATCCACGGCACAGCCATCTGCTACCCGCGGCACAACCAGCCACACGATGCTCGCTATCACGGTATCGACGTCCAGAGAAGCTGCCAGCAGGGCACCCGCCTCCGCCAGGAAATGCTGGGTCTCCTCGCTGCGCTGCCGGTCGGCCTCAAGCTGACGCTGGTGGGTGACGTCGCGACCGACGGCAACGGCCCCCACGACCGCTCCCTGGGAGTCGTGCATGGGGGAGGCGCTCCACACCATCTCCCGATTATCACCGTCAGCCGTCCGCTGCACCAACTCCACGTTGCGCACCTCCTCGTTTCGGAGTGCCGCCCTCTGCAGCGGAAGCTCCGCCGGGTCGAAAGGAGTGCCGTCGGGGTGGAACAGTTGATAGTGAACGGCGTGCTCTTCCAGGGGGACCCCCGCGGTGATATGGCGGTTCACCAGCCGGCTGTAGGCGGCGTTCATGTAGATCGCGTGGCCCTCGGCATCGCTCACGGTGACCGGGTCGAGCATGCTCTCCACCGTCGCCCTCCAGCGGGCGCGGTCGAACTGCGCTTCCTTATACAGCCTGGATTGATCTGCCTCCCTGGCCAGCACCTCCTTGGACATGCGGTTGAAGGCGTCGCCAAGCTCCTCCAACTCCGCTGGGCCGGAGACAACCACCTGGCTTCCCAGTTCCCCGCGGCCTATGGCCAGGGCTCTCCCACGGAGGCGGTCCAGCGGGACGGTGAGGTTCCGGCCCAGGGCGAGCGCGCCGACAAGTGCCGCCAATCCCACCAACACCAGCATGCCGAGGTCGTACAGCAGGTCTACCATCATCGGAGCAGTCGCTTCCGCCACAGGCCTGTTGCCTGATGCCACCCACCCGATGGATCTGATCGGGACGAGGCCGGCGATTCGCTCCTTTCCATCGATCAGTGAGACGAAGGTTCCGGCCACCTCTTCTCCCACCAGGGCGCGAGTCACAATGTCGATGTTATCCCTGGCACGGTGCTGCTCCCAGGTAAGGGGAACCGACGGGTATCGGAAAACCAGGGTCCCCTGCCTGTCCAGGAGGGCAATGGCGCCCTGGTCCGCCCTGCCCACCGGAAGCACCTCGTCCAAACGCGATGGATCCACCGTGGCCAGCACGATGCCCAGCAGGTTACCGCTCTCGTCCCGTATTCCCCTGGCGATCCCGAAGGTAACCTCCCCGGTGGCGCGGCCGGTGAGCAGGTCGCTCACCGCCCACTGCTTGCCGGCTACAACTTCGCGGAAGTAGTCGCGGTCGCTCAAGTCTATCCCGACGGCCTCGGGAAATGCCGAGGCCAGCACGTCACCCTTCGGATCCACCCAGGCGAAATGGCGAACGGAGGGATACTCTTGGGCGGCCTCGGCCAGCAGGCGGGTGGACTGTGGGGGGGAGAGCGGCTGCGGAGAGGTGAGAGCCCTTCCCAACGCCAACTCCTCGTGAACGACGCCCTGGACGTAGCTCCCGAAGGCTGCAGAAACGGCCCTGCTCAGCTCCAGGTTTGCCTGGTACTCCTGCGCACGTCGCACCTCCAGCCATCGATAGTAGATGGCCCCCTGAACCAGCAGCATGGGAATCAGCACAATCAGCAGTGTCAACAGGATTGTGCCGCGAACGGTACGGGGAGTGAAGTCGAGGAATCGGCCGGCTCTCATGGCGCTTCGGGGGTGTGGATCGAGGCACGGGGGCTCGGCTTGCGTATTCTGGCAAGAGTTCTTCGCCTCAGCCAACCGCGCCCCCTTCTCTTGCTCCAGAGGTGAAGCGTGGCAACATCAACCCTCGGGCAGCAAAGATAGTATCAGCTTGCGGCCCACTTGTCACGGTCCGACGACGCGGCAGACGTCAACGACGCACGTGGAGGCGTTGGCCGCGACTGTTCGGCCAACGCCTCCACTCCGGTGTCTGGCCAAAATGGCTATTGGGCGTCGGCCTCACCGGCAGCCAGCAGGATCTGCTTCGCCCGCTCAAGGTTCAGGATCCCGCAGAAGCAGGGCTCTGCCAGCTTGAGGGCGGCCTCGTCCAAGCTCTTGCGCCCGGCCTTGACCTCCTTGATCATGGCCTTGGCCAGGTTGCCGGCCACCAATCCATGGCCGCACATGCTGGTGACCTGCAGCACCGATTCGCTGGGAAGGCAGCCTGTCTTCCCGTGGATCCCCAATGAGTAGTTAATTGAATGCGGCTCGAAACCCGCCTCTCGGGCCATGGGGATCACCTCGTCAATCAGCCCGCTCACGGTGATGGAGAGGCCCAGATCGGCCTCGCCCAGCCGCTTGATCACCTCCGCCATCTTCTCCCGGCTGTCGAAGGTGCATCGCACCCGGCCCTTGTCGTGCATGCTTGCAAGCATCGTCTCCCGGGTCGTCCCCGAGTAGATGCTGCCGGTGGACTCCATGGAGCCGATGTTGTTGGGTCCCACCTCGAAGACGATATCCAACACCTTCCTCAGGGCGTCTGCCTTCCCCTCGTGGTTGAAGCCGATGGCCGGAGTCACCAGAAGAACGTAGTCGTTCCGCAGCTCCTCTGCCGTTCCCCTTCTGTGAAGTGAGTGAGTCATCTATTCTTTCTCCACATAGTCAGCGCTTAACGCAGTTCTGGGTGCCGAGTGCCTCGCTACTCGGTGCAAAGCGGCCTTCCAGCCCCCAAGTTCACCTTGGCGTTTGGCCGCGGCTCTATCCCCAGCTCCTTCAAGATCGGCAGGACGGGGACGCTCCCATCCGGGTCGAAGCGGCAGATCAGATCGAGGCAGTACACGGTGTTCAGATCGCCCGTCACCCTCTCGATGGTCTCCAGCACCGGCTTCAACTGATCGATGCCCGCCTCGATCTCCACTATCGCCGACAGTACCCGCTCCCCCTTTACCTCGTCCCGGATCGTCCCCTTGGCGGTGTCCGCCATCAGGCCAGTCAACGGGTTGCTCGGCTCGAAGTGGACCCCCAGGGCCGCCAGCGCGGTGGAGACCTTCTCCACGTCGTGGAAATCGGTGCCCACCCCGGGCCTGCCCAACTCCACGGCCAAACCGACCCTACCACGCTTGGTGCGCCCGGTCACGTCGTTGGTCTTACACTCCTCGGTGCCCCTACCGGGCACACTGGTCTCCTTGTGGACTGCCTTGGGGTCGCTGAACACCTTGCGAACAGACCGGGGCCACTGGAAGGTCGACTCGTGCTCGTAGATGGCATCGGTGGGGCAGGGGGCGGCCCGCAGGCAGGTGCCACACTCCACGCACTGCTCCTGATCGATCCTGACCACCCCATCCTCCGGGAGGATGGCGCCCACCGGACAGTAGGGAACGCACTCCCAGCAACCGATACAGCTGTTGTCGTCGATGCGCATTCACACTCCTCTTTTAGGCCGGTGATGAGCCGGCCACACGGCGGCCGGACTTGGGGCGAAAGCTCGAGCGCAGGAAATCGTCGAGCGGACACAGAAATGTCTGGACTTTCTCGCGGCTAGAAAACGCGGCCTTCCGGCACGCGTACCCCAACCCGGGATTATTTGGATGAAAGCTGATGCCGAGAGTATAGCAGAGGGCGACCTTGTTGTACTATGGTGTACCCCTTTGTCGCGACAGCTTTCGGGCAAGTTTAGGTTTTGATCCTGTATACAGTTGAAGCCCGCCTGACCTCGGGCACCGACCGGGTGGCACTGATATAATGGCTGAAATCGACAGGAGGAAGTTGCGCCCGTGGATATTACAGCCGGTCCCGAACTCGACCAGTTGGTGCACGAGAGAGTCGTGAAGGCCGAGGGCCCCGCACCGACCTATTCAACCGATATCGCCGTGGCGTGGAAGCTTTGGCAAGGGCTTCCGAGGCCAAAGCGTCTTCATGTGGGCGAAGACAGAGTTCATCATTGCATGTGCGGCGGGACGCAAGAGGGCGCCGACAGCAGCTTCCAGCCTGAGATTTGCGAGAAGGCCAACAAGATGCCCCTGGTGATCTGCCTGGCCGCACTCAAGTACGCGGAGAGCAAGCAACAGTAGCTCTCCAGCCAAAAGAACGATACTGCTGAGTGCTGTGCCACCTGCGAGAAGCAGGTTGAAGATCCAAGGCGATTCCAGGAATTGCGGAGCGAAAATATTGGGAGGTGGGGAGAAAATGGCTCTGGATCTTGCAACCGCGGAGAAGATTGCCCAGGCAGGGGTGGCCCATGCCAAGGAGATGGGGATCAAGACTAGTTTCGCCATAGTGGACGACTCGGGAAACATGGTCTACCTGGCCCGCATGGATGGCGCCCCCTTCTTTTCGCCAAACATCGCCATGGGGAAGGCATTCGTGTCCTCGGCCTGGCGGGTCAGCAGCGGGGATATCGAGAAGAAGGCGCAGGCAGCCCCCTACTTCTACGAGACCGCGGCAACCATGTCCGGGGGTAGAATGATCATCCGGCAGGGTGCTCTGCCAATCGTGGTCGGGGGCACGGTAGTGGGCGCAGCCGGAGTGAGCGGCGGCACTTCGATCCAGGACGAGGAAATCGTGCAGGCGGGGCTTTCCGTCCTGTCCTAGGGCAGAGATCCAATGCGCGCGGTGCCCCCTCTTCGGTCCGGAGAGGGGGCGCTTTAGGCTCGGGGGAAGGGCACCACCCAAACCCATATTGCGACGACGAAGGCAGCTCCGCCGGCGATCACGAACAGGTGGAAGATCTCGTGGAAGCCGAAGAAGCGGGGCGAGGGGTTGGGCCACTTGAGGCCGTAGATCACGGCGCCGATGCTGTACAGGACACCCCCGGAAAACAGCAGCGCTATGGGCTGCCAGGGGAGAAGCTGCACGAGAGTGGGCAGAGAAATCAGAGACACCCACCCCATACCCAGGTAGAGCGCGGTGGAAAACCAGCGGGGCAGCCTCAGGGTAAAGACCGCGGCGGAGGCCCCGGCCAACGCCAGGCTCCAGATCAGCACCAGCGTGCCTATCCTCATCCAGCCGCTCAGGACGTTGACGGAGATCGGCGTGTAGGTGCCGGCAATCATCACAAAGATGTTGGCGTGGTCCAGGGAGCGGAACACCGTCCGGCAACGACCCCGCCAGCGGCCGATGTGGTATATGGCGCTGATGGAGTAGAGCTCCACCATACTCAACCCGAACGTAAGCAGCGATATGAAGCGAAGGGCGTCGTCCAACGTCTGCAGCAGCAGCGCAACGGTCACAACAACAGCCGCCAGGGCAGCAAAGGCATGAAACCAGCCCCTCAGCGCGGGCTTCTGGATGGTGCCACCCAAGCTTTCACGACTCCCCCGGTTCCTCACTTGCCCCTTCGACTCAGCCACAGGAATCCCTCCCCATGATCTAGGAGACGGAGTCATCCCTGACTCCGGCGAACCTGTTCGCGGATCACCGCCTGGGGCCACGGGCGTCTCACCCGCCGCCGTCGGCACGAACGCTGCTTGCCCGCGCTCGCGGGGGGCGTGACGCGAACGGGCGGGGTGTCACGCCCGACTCCTTCACCACATAGCATCGGCATTGTACCAGAGAACAAATCTTGCCACGGGTGTGTCCCCAGGAAACCGGGGAGCAGGGCAGAAGACCCCGGTCGATGTCCGAGACGGGCCGAAGGATTCGCGGGCCCACGTCTACGGGAGCGGGCCCACCTCTACGGGAAGAGTAGGCGGCAGGACGGCGCCTACCGAGGCCCGAGCGCGAAGCTGCCGGCCGACCGAAGGAGGCGTACAGGCCGTCGCTATGGTATACTTTTGCTTCCACAGCCCGTCGTTAACTCCGCTAATATTGATGGTTTCGAGGTATATGTAAAGTTGGCCGAGCGCGTTGTAGTAACTGGTCTGGGTGCTGTAACCCCCCTGGGCAACGACGTGGAGAGCAGTTGGGCACGCCTAGTCGCCGGTGAGTCCGGGATCGACACCCTCAAGGCATTCGACGCCTCGACCTTTACTGCCAGGATCGCTGCCGAGGTAAAGGGGTTCGACCCCGCGGCCGCCGTCGGCACCAAAGAGGCCCGGAGGATGGATCGCTTCGTCCAGTTCGCCGTGGCCGCGGCACTCGAGGCCGTCCGCGACGCAAAGCTCCAGATAGACGCCACCAACGCCGAATCCGTGGGCGTCCTGATGGGCTCCGGCATCGGGGGCATAACCACCCTGATGGAGCAGGCGAGGATCCTGGACTCTCGCGGGCCCGCCCGGGTCAGCCCCCTCCTGGTCCCGATGATGATCGTGGACATGGTGGCCGGCCAGGTGGCGATCCACACCGGCGCCAAGGGGCCCAACTTCTCTGTGGTATCGGCCTGCGCTACCAGCGCCCACTGCATCGGAGAGGCGTTCGAGCTGATCCGCCGGGGCGACGCCACCGCCGTAATTGCCGGAGGCAGCGAGGCCCCACTGGTCCCCATCGGAATGGCCGGCTTCGCCTCCATGCGCGCCCTCTCCACCCGGAACGACGAACCCAAGCGGGCCAGCCGCCCTTTCGACGCCGAGCGGGACGGCTTTGTGATGGCCGAGGGCGGCGCGGTACTGATCCTGGAGTCGCTGACCAGCGCCATGGAGCGGGGCGCACGGATCTACGCCGAGGTTAAGGGTTACGGGGCAACGGGCGACGCCTACCACATCACCGCCCCGGCCGAGGGGGGCGAGGGGGCCAGTAGGGCCATGGCCATGGCCCTGCGGAAAGCCGGCCTCGCCCCGGAGGACATCGACTACATCAACGCCCACGGCACCTCCACCGAGCTGAACGACAAGCTCGAAACAATGGCCATCCGCAACACGTTCGGTCCCCGCGCCTACGAAGTGGCCATAAGCTCCACCAAGTCGATGACCGGCCACCTGCTGGGTGCCGCCGGGGCCGTGGAGGCGATAGTGTGCGTGAAGGCCATTGTCGAGTCCGTCATACCGCCCACCGTCAACTACGAGAATGCGGACCCGGAGTGCGACCTGGACTACGTGCCCAACGTCGCCAGGAAGACGAGGGTTCGAGCGGCCATGTCCAATTCCCTCGGCTTCGGCGGCCACAATGCGGCTCTGCTCTTCACAGCTTACGAATAACCCACCGCGGGCGATGCGAGCGTCGCCCCGGCGCATGGCGACATCCGTAGGGGTGGGTCTCACACCCGCCCTCCCGACCGATGCCAACAATTCATCAGAGGCAACAAATGACGGAAAAGCCCGACTGGGTTGGGATCATTCATGAGCTGATGCAGAGGATGTCGTCCACCGACGTCACTGAATTGGATCTTCGCAGGGGCGACGTCCGGATTCGGCTGCGCCGAGCAGCAGGCACACCGGTTTCCCAGCAGATCACGGGTTCGATGGATAGAGCGGGAGGGCAGCCCACTACCTATCACAAGGTGGCCGCTCCTCTCACGGGTATCTTCCTTGCGGCCCCCGATCCCGCCAGCCCCCCCTACGTTTCCGTGGGTGACCTGGTGGAGCCCGAGACCGTGGTGGGGCTTATCGAGACGATGAAGGTATTCAACGAGGTGGTGGCGGAGTGCCGCGGCCGGGTTACGAGCATACTGGTACAGCCAGGGCAACTTGTCCATGCCGGCGAGCCGCTCCTGCTGGTCGACGTCGACGCCCCCCCCGATACTGACGGCGAGGTGGATCAGTGAGTGTATTCGCGGAGATCGCGGGATGGGGAATGTTTCTTCCCGACAAGATACTCTCCAACCACGATCTGGAGAAGATGGTCGACACCTCTGATGAGTGGATCAGGAGCCGCAGCGGGATATCGGAACGGAGGGTCGTGGCGGAGGGCGAGACCACCTCTGCCATCGCCACCGCCGCGGCTAGGGAGGCGATAAGCAGAGCCGGGATCGATCCGCAGGAGATAGACCTGATCATCCTGGCCACCGGCACTGGAGACTACCCCGGCATCCCGGCCACCGCGTGCCTGGTTCAACACCAGTTGGGGATCAAGTCCTGCGGGGCATTCGATCTGGCCGCGGCGTGCTCGGGCTTCGTCTACGGGCTCGTTACCGCGACCCAGTTCATCCAGAACGGCGCCTGCCGCAACGTGTTGGTGATCGGTGCGGAAACGCTGACGAAGATACTGGACTGGACCGACAGGACCACCTGTGTCCTCTTTGGCGACGGGGCAGGGGCGATGGTGGTGCGAGCAACGGAGAAGGAAGGCGGACTGCTCTCCTTCGTCTTGGGATCCGACGGCTCGGGCGCGGAGCACCTGTACGTGCCGGCCGGCGGCAGCAAGACGCCAACCAGCCATGAGTCCGTGGAGCAGCGGCAGCACTACATCAAGATGAACGGCAAAGAGGTGTTCAAGTTCGCCTCCCGCATCCTCCCCCGCGCCTTCCATCAGGCGCTGGATAAGGCCGGTATCCGGCCCGAGGAGGTCGACCTCCTGGTGCCCCACCAGGCGAACACACGCATCATCGACTCGGCGCGTCAGAACCTGGCAGTCCCGAAGGACGCGATCTACGTGAACGTGGACCGCTACGGCAACACATCCGCGGCGTCAATCCCCGTTGCGCTGTGCGAAGCGATCGAAGAGGGAAGGCTGAAGCCCGGGTCCATCCTGGCCATGGTAGCCTTCGGGGCGGGGCTCACCTGGGGCTCGGCCATCTGGCGCTGGCAGGGCTAGCCGCCGGCATCAGGGACGAGCTCGACGTTCGCGTCCGCCCCATGCGCGATCTCCTACCGCACCAGCCCAAGCCGCCCCAACACGGCCTCCTCCTCGGCGCGCATCCGCTCCGCGTCCGAGGCGACCTCGTGGTCGTATCCCAGCAGGTGCATAAGCCCGTGCACCACCAGGAAGGCAAGCTCCCTGTCCAGGCTGTGGCCGTAGCTCCCGGCCTGCTCCTCCGCCCGCGGGTAGGATACCACGACGTCTCCCAGCGGCAGAGGCTCGCCCGGGGGCTGGGGAAACTGGAGGGCGAGCTCCTCGGGCACCTTGTACTGCTGCAGGGGGAAGGAGAGGACGTCCGTGGCGTTGTCGATCCCCCGGTGGTCCCGGTTCAACTCCCTGATACCCACGTCGTCGGTGATCGTCAAACCGACGGCCAGCGGCCCAGCAAGCGTCCTGCCGGCCAACGCCTCACCCACCACGAGCTCCAGGAAGGGGCGGTCCAGCGTCCCCTCCAGGGATTCATCCACCTCCCACTCGACCATGGCCTCGGGGTTGCTCATCCTGGATCGCCCTCCTCAGGGGAGTCGCTGGACTCCGTGGACAGCTTCTCGCTGGGCGCGGGGATGACGGGGACGGGTGGAGCCGCCGGGACAGCCGCCGGAGGATACTCGATGCGCGGGTGATACATCCCCATCAGGATGGCGATGAAGGCTCGCTTGATCTCCTCCAGATCTCGCATCGTCAGATCGCAGTCGTCCAACTGCTCCTCGACAACCCTCTCCTCCGCGACCTTCCGGACCAGAGCGGCCACGTTTTCCGGGGAGTGATCCTTGGCCGCCCGCACCACCGCCTCCACCGAGTCGGCGAGCATCACGATAGCCGCCTCTTTGCTGCGGGGCTTGGGGCCTGGGTAGGTGTACTGCGAGGCGTCCACCTGTCCGTCGCCCTCGTGAGTGGCCTGGTTGAAGAAGTAGGTAACCAACCTGGTGCCATGGTGCTCCGAGATGAACTCTCGAATCCGAGGGGGCAGCTTGTACTTCTCCGCCAGTTCCAGCCCATCGCGGACGTGGGAGGCCACAATGCGGGCGCTGGTCTGGGAATCGAGGGAGTCGTGAACATTCTTGCCATCGAACTGGTTCTCGATGAAGAAGTAGGGACGGGCCAACTTGCCGACGTCGTGGTAGTAGGCACCAACCCTCACCAGCAACGCGTCCGCACCAACTCGCTCCGCTGCTCGCTCGGCCAGATTCCCCACCATGATGCTGTGGTGATAGGTCCCGGGCGCCTCATTCAGCAGCCGCCGCAGCAGCGGCTGGGTGGGGTCCGATAGCTCCAGCAGCTGCAGGGTGGTGGTTATGCCGAAGACTCGCCCGAGCAGGC
>Ga0209429_10002555_pt1 | contig 10682 bp, 17 predicted proteins | sample BarGraNGADG00212_3_FD_184493 | JGI IMG/M metagenome (GOLD analysis project Ga0209429, IMG submission 184493) | Arctic peat soil microbial communities from Barrow, Alaska - Barrow Graham LP Ref core NGADG0004-212 (SPAdes) (version 2) | ecosystem: Environmental > Terrestrial > Soil > Wetlands >... | reverse complement strand
TGACCATCACCATCGCCGGAGAACAAGTCACCGCCCAACCCCGCCTCGGCTCCGAAGCCGCCGCGATCCTCGACAAGATCCCCGACCTCGCAGGGCACTAAAACCGGGCCCACCTGTGCAACTCAGGACTGACGTCGCCCAGCACAAGGACCTACTCGAGCTTCCCAGGATTGTCATCAACTCGAAGCAGCTCCCACCGACGTTCCTATCCGTGGGCGACCGCGTTCCGCTCTCAGTGCAATCACATACTTGGCTATCCAACATCAGCGGGACGTCCAGGATCGAGCAGATGGATGTCTCAGTCGACGACAACCACTTCGAGACCATCAGCCTGACGCTCGACAACTATGGGCTATAGCCATGCGTAGCCGAGTAGACAGCGACCAGGGCAGCCAGCTCGAAGAGACGATCACGACGCTGGCTACTCAGATTGACCAACTCAAGCGGACGAACCAGGCGGTCGGCTCCGACTCAGTTGTGATGAAGCTCAACCAGACAGCGAACACGGCCGACGCCTCATCGAGCATCGCTGCCTTCGCTACCAAGTCCTGGCGCGTCACCTTCACGCCGACCTACATGAAGAACGCCTATGCCTCGTTTCGGTACGACCTCACCATCACGGGAGGCAACGGTTACGAGGTGAGTCAGTACTACCCAAGCGTTACCAACACCACCGACGCGGCTTGCTCATGGGACATCGCCGTCACAGCCGACGCGAATACGTGCACAGGGGCACTCAAGTTCTACGTCCTCGCACCCGATGGCGGGACGATCACTGTGGTTGCCCTATGACCCGCCTAGCCAATGCTGACAGTGAGTGGGCGCAGACCACGATCATCGGGATGCGCACCGCTCTCGATGCCATCAAGCGAAGCCGCCAAAAGCTCGGTGCCAAGAACACCGTGACTTACGTGAGCAGCACGGCGAGCAGTTACGACGCTTCTCTAGTCCTCACCCCAGCCGCCGCTACGGGTGGCTTCAGCATCACGTTCACAGCACTCAAACAGGCCTACGCCGATGCTGAGCTGTCCTTCCGCGTCTTCTGTGACTCGTTGTCGAATGAGTTGCACCCTGGCGACACTCTCTGGCCCTACGCAGGTGTCTACAGCGTCCACACGGTGCCGTCCGGTGGTGGCATGACCTACCAATGGAACTTCACGCTCTATAACCCCGACTCAGTGACGCACACCTACTACGTCAAGTGCTCCGTCGTGGCGACTGACCGAGGAACGGTGGTCAAACTATGAGCCGCGTCGAGAAGCCAGAACTACTCAGGGAGCTGGTCCGACTCAAGTCAGACCTTGCGGCCCTGAGCGGCAAGCAGTTCGTCGGTGGTGACTCACTGACTGGGGCGCTGACTATCTCCCCGGACTCGAGCGACCTCACTGTGAGCCTTCCTGCCCTGGCCGGTTCACAGAAGCGCTACATCATGTCGTTCACGGCAACGGCAGGCTCGGTAGCGCTCGCCTCACTGTTCCCGTTCTACTCAATCGACAACTCGAATGTGCTTGGTTTCGCAGTACCACCGTGGTCAGGCTCACCGATGGTTGGGCTAGTCGTGCAACGTCTCGGGACATCCGGTGCTGTGACCAGTTGGTGGCTCCAGTTCCTTAATGCTGACGGAACCAATACAGCCCACACCGCATACTTCAAATACGTCATTAGCGGGACGGACTCGGGAAGCGTGAGCTTTACTCTGCAATAGTCTTTTATTGTGCCTACAAATGACCTATACTGGCAGCAGAAAGGCAGTAATAGGACCTAACCATTTCACGACTTGTATCAAACTACACAGCAAACGGAAGCACCGTCACAGATGAGTACGGCACTCTCTTCGCGCTCTCCGACCTCATAGGAAACTCAGGCATCCTCAAGGGCATGGCGGTAGTAGCGAACAGCACACCGGCCATGAACGTCTACGTGCAGCCAGGTTCAGCCGCCATCCCGACTGGAACGACCCCGACCAACTACAGCTACTTCGTCAAGATAGACACCTCCGGGCAGGGCGAGCAAGTCACCATCGCGACGGCAAACACTTCACCGCGCATCGACTACATCGTCGCCTACGTCAACAAGAGCCAAGCAGGTACCACCGGTACCGCCAACAACACGAACAACGTCTTTATGCTCGCCGACGTCCAGGGCACCCCAGCTGGCTCACCAGTCGTGCCAACCGTTGGTCAGATACAGACCGCCATCGGTGCAGCCAACCCCTACATCATCCTCGCTCAGGTTTCGGTCGGGGCAAGCGTGTCGTCAATCACGAACCCGAACATCACTGACTTACGAGCGTATGCCGCAGTCAAAACGACCAACCTAACAAACTCATATAAGTTCAGTGCCTATAACACAGGTACAAGTGGCCTTGCTCCGACTACTTTCACAAAAATCTCTTATAACACTAAAGATTATGATACAAGTACTAACTTCGATGCTACAACTAACTTCCGCTTTACTGCTCCGATTGCTGGTTTCTATAAGTTTGATGCTGCCTTTGAAGTGACTGGCAATGCGGGCGAGATGTACGGTATTGGTATCTATAAGAATGGAACTGAGGTCAAGCGGGGAAACAAGTTTCAAGTCTCATCTGGTACAAATACTATTTCTCTCGTCGCATCTCCACCACCCTTGTCACTCGCTGCCAATGATTATATCGAGGTATTCGGTTATAACGGTTCAGCTGGTGGTAAAACTGTGACTGGTGGTCAGAATTTAACATACTTTGGCGGTTTTCTAGTGAGTGCAACATAGGGAACAATGAAGATGAGTGACACCGATAACCAGTGGACGGTGGCGACACTCCACGAATATAACGAAGCAGTTAGAAAGGTTGAGGATAAGTTTCAGACCGAACGCGACAGACGTTATACAGAGGTAGCCATCGAACGCGAAAAAGCCCTCCGCATCAAAGAGACTGCCGACCTTGCCGCCTTATCCCTAGCTCGTGAATCTCAGACCTATAAGGAGCAGCAGAACGATGCCCTGCGTGACAAAAACCTATCTGAATCTGGTGTCTACGCCACAAACGCTAGTGTTGCTCAGGCGATTGGTAACTTGGAGACTAAACTCGATGCTGCTTTGACACCTCTTATCAACTTTGTCGCTGGTCAAAAAGGTGTCGCCCAAGGTTCACAGCTAACCATGGGCAGGATTTATGCTGCCCTAGCTGCTTTTGGCACAATTCTAACCGTGGCAGTGTTTATAGCTAATCAACTAAGTAAGTAAAGGAGGTAACTATGGCAGCAGCAAACGCAGACGACTACGCCCAGAAACGTCTCGGCACCTACTTCCCAGCGAGCGCAAACTCACTCGCTGATGGTGAGTTCACTGGACAGTGCGTATCGCTTGTCAAGTGGTTCATTGGTGAAATGGCAAGAGTAGCCGACCCAGGAAGGGCTAGGGGCAACGCAAAGGACTTTGGGGACGAGCTTGTGCGCGAAGGACTCGCGACCGTCGTACCCACTCCACAACGAGGCGATGTCGTTGTCTGGAAGAACGACGGTGGTGGATATGGACACATCGGAATCGTGCTATCTGGCAACAGGGTGTTTGAGGAGAACATCAACGTCGCAGGTGTTAAATCTGAGACTGTGGACGGTCAAACAGTCCACGCCTCACGTATCGGCTTACTTTCGGAAAGTTGGCGCAAAGGTCCAGCCACATATTACAGATTAACAGGTTACAAGGAGGTAGACATGGCAACACCGGCAGACATCAACATAGCATTCATGGTGGGATTCAACCGACCTGCGAGTGACGCGGAGAAGAACAACAAGGACTATCAGAATACGACTCTGCTCTTGCAGACCATATTCAACAATAACCTAGAGTTCCGGACCAAGGCGGCAAACTTCGATGCACTCCAGGCCCAGTACAACGAAGTAAAGAAGCAACTCGCCGATGCGCAGACAGCTACGGCTCCTGCCCCAGTGAGTGCTACTGAACTAGCGCCAGGCACATACATCGTAAAATAGAGAAAGGAGGACAACTATGCAAATCACCATCCCACCAAAGATACGAGTCGGCATCTACATTGCGACGGCTCTCATAACGCCACTCATCGGCTATATGCGTATCAAGGGCATCATCGGCGACCAAGAAGTCCAGTTGTGGGGCGCCTACGTCACTGTCGTCGCCACCATCGCCGGTCTCAACATCACCAAACCGCAACCGTAACGAAAGGAGAAGCTCTATGTCAGGGAACCTACTCAACCAGTTCCTCGGCTACGTCAAGACGTTCTTTCAAGGCGTCTTCTACATCCTCACCCTCCAATGGGGCAAGGCATGGCAGATAGCCAAGGGTGGCAACAAGAACAACGACAACCAGGCCTGAAAGCCTTGGAACGGCCCGCGTGAGCTTGTGAGAGCCTCCAGGAGCCACGTTTAGTCGAAAAGCCGAGACCTCAGCGTCTCGGCTTGTTTTGTGTACGTTGAAGGCCCTAGTGTGAGGGATAACCAACCATGAAGGGATGAAAGCATGGCACGGAAGATGATCACGCAGCTCATCGATGACCTCACAGGCGAGGTGATCGATGACAAGGGCGAGACGATCGAGTTCAGCTACCGAGGGAAGTCGCACCAGATTGACCTGAGCAAGGACAACGCCAAGGCTTTCGACAAGGCGATGGCGAGCTACGTCTCAGCTGCCAGCCCTGTCGCTCGCTCAGGTGCTCAGCCCGCCAAGGGCAAGTCCACGACCAAGGCTGACAAGGATCAGGTGTTGGCGATGAGGAACTGGCTCCGTGAGCATGGCCACCAGGTGAGCGACCGCGGCCGGATCGCGGCGAACCTGCAGGAGCTGTACCACTTGGCACACTGAGACACGTTTGAACTAGCAAGAGGGGCTCGGAAACTCGAGCCCCTCTTGTCATGTGTTCCAGTCCTCGCCTGAGATGGTCGGGCGGTGGGACTTCTTCGCTTCCTCCGACACCCTGCGCCAACTTGAAATCTCGTCTTCTACCTGATGCACCGGACGGCCGAAAGCAGTCCGACTAGCCGCCCGCGTTGCACCCGCTAGTCCACGGTTGCTCATAGGAGGGCTGGCTCTGAGTGTTACCGGTTCACTCACGCCGCTGTCTGTGGCGATGCGGGCGATGCACTCGTAGGCCTGTAACTTCATGAAGTCGTTCTCGTCAACTCGAGTACCGAACTGAGCCGCCATGAGCTTCGCGTCCGCCACCTCGAGCTGGAAGGCGATCTTGGTGCGTGCGTTCGCCAGTGCCGCGTCACGCACGTTTGGTGGCAGTTGGTGAGCGGCCTGGTTCGCCATGATGATCGGGAACTTGAAGCTGCGAGCCTGGGCCAGCATGTCGTCCATGCTTATCGGTAGGTGCATGATGTTCTGCGCTTCGTCCGCCACGAGGTAGAACGGCTTCTCTAGCTGGTGCTTGCGGACAGCCTTCCACGCTGAGTTCACCAGCATCGAGCCGACAATCTTGGTCGTGTCCCTGTCTACCCCTGTGAGGTTGACGAGGAGAATCTTGCCGTCCTTCACGACGTCGTCCATGTTGAACGAGGACGTGCGCTGACCGAAGATGTTGCGGACTGACTGGCGAGAGTTGAAGTGCCAGAACCTACTGAGCACTGGGGCTGTGATTTGGTCCTGCCTCGCCCTCCCCTGGTTGTCCATGCGCTGCCAGAAGTGCAGGAGCTCAGGGTCCGTCAGATTCCTCACCACCTGCTCGCGCCAGTCCACCTCGTCATAGCGGGGGGCTAGAAGGGCAGGGAGGTCAGCGATGGTGGCACCCGGCAACGTGATGAGCGTCTTGAGTGAGTGGTACATGACCTCTTTGAGCCAGATGTTCTTCTCGTCGCCGTGGATGCTAGACACGATTGACTCAAGGTCGTCGATGACCCGAGCAGGGTCGCCGTCCTCGAGGATGTTGAAGCCCACTGGGTTGGTGTGGTCGTCCACGTCCATCACGATGACGTCGCTGAGTCGTTCTCGCGGCACGTGGTTCAGCACGCTCTGAAACAGGTCGTTCTTCGTCTCGATGAGCAGCATGCCGTGGCCGGTGTCCATAATCTGCGTGGCCATGTTCGAGAGCAGGACAGTCTTGCCTACACCAGTCGGTCCCACGATCCACGTGTGCTTGGCAGAGTTGCCGTAGTCGAGCGCGACCTTCCGGTCATCCCCGGGGAAGTTGCTCGTGCCAAGAACGATGCCAGTACGCGGCACAGCCTGCGGTGCTGGTAGTTGCCGTGATGCTCCCCGTGGTAGCCCTGAGACGTTCGGTGAACCGATGGGCCAGCCCACGAGAGCGGATAGCTCGGCCATGTTCAGCTGTGCCGGCCACTGTGACTTTGATGCCGCCGTCTTGATGCGCTCGATGACTGACTTCCGCGAGGACAGCACCTTGTACCAGTGGTTGTGCGGCGTCTCAGCTGCCTTGTATGAGGTCCGCACTCGGTCGATGAGCTGCTCAGCACGTGGTTCTGTCTTCCCCTTGGCCGCGACACGGAGCACGCCCATGACGTTTGGCTCGTCGAGCTTGAACCGCCGCTCACGTAGCTCGTCGTCACTCATACGGGTAGGGGCGATAAAGCTCCCCAGCTTGAACTGGTTCGACTGACTGTTCTTGTCTGGCAGGGAGATACCGAGCGCGGATGTGATGACCCACTGGACGAGAATGGCTTCACCTACCCGCAGGGGTTGCAAGCTTGCCAGGATGGACGTCGAGGTGTCATTCGGGGCCGGGATGCTGAGCGGCAGAGATTTGTTAGTCAGGCCTATCTCAACAGCAGTGGTCCAGGCGAGCTGCTCTGGCTTGGTAGGCGTGGCACTCGCTCCAGGCACCAGGGCACGCAGTTGAGGGATGACGTCATCAGCCTTGGACTTCGGCACCATGAGGCGATGACTGATACCGGTCTCAGTCGCCAGGGTCTCGAACACCATGCTCTGTGACCCAAACAGACGGCTAGATGCCAGTGTTCTCGAGGTGGCGCGGAGCCAGGCGATGACACGTTCATGGTCCAGCTCGCTAGGGAAGTTGAGTAGGTATGTTACGCGCTGCGCGTCCATGTGGGCTGCTCTTCTCCGTTGAATAGAGGAAAGAAGGCCGAGGGTTGCTATACCGACGACCACAGAGAGCAGTAGAAGCATGAGCGAATGGCCCATGCTTCTACTGTAACTCGTTCACCACCTTCTCCGAAAGACACGGCGAATGATGAGGGCAATGACCACCAGAGCAAGCCCGGCCAGTATATACGTCGCGTTCTTTCCTAGCCAGTACAGGAAGACTTCGATAGCGACCAGTGCGACGAATACTTTGAAGAGGTAGCCGTAGGCTTCCTTGATCACTGGTACTGCCAGTTCTTCCAGCCCTGGCCAGCCTCCTCATTCATCTTCCGCAGCGCGTCGTTGTAGGCGCTCTCGATGGCCATATGAGACTCGCGCTCACGTCGACGCTCCGTGAACATCATGGGTTCCGTGTGCTCCATGATGTAGCCGATCAGGAACATGATGCCCGTGATGATGAAGGCGACGATCAACAGTGTCATCGTGTCCCCTTATCAAAGAAGTGACGGTTGCTGATGAGATAGGTCTTGGCCAGGTCCTCCATGCCCTGCTGGATGAAGGGGTTGTCGCTCTGAGCTTGGCTCTTGAACTCCACCGTCTGCTCGACGATGTAGCGCTTGATGTCCTGGTAGACGTCGTTCGCAAGCTCTTGCTCATTGCCATCGAGCACCTGATCGTCAGGCTCTGCCTTCTTCCGCTTCCGCAGCGATGGGATGAGTCTCGCTGCCCTATCTGCCGCGAAGCCAGCTGCGAAGCCGGCCAAGGTAAAGAGCACCTCAGTCATAGCGTTCAGCGGCCCTGACGACGGATGATGCCCGAGCAAGTGTTGATGAAGCCCATCTGGAGGTGCGCGAGCTGAGCGTTGAGTGTCTCGTCGTTACCAGCGAGGTTACGGCGCTCGGCGTCGAGGTCCACTACCCGCTGCATGCTGTGCTGGGTGATGCCAGCCGCGATGTCGACGCGGAGGATGTCGTGCTGACCCTCCACCATCATGCGCTGCGCCGTGATGTTGCCTCGGCGCTGCACGGACGCGATGGCTCGAGTCTCTCCCCACTTGGTGATGGGGGCAGGTGTCGAGTCGTTGCCGCCGTTCCACTTGACCAGATCGGACATGGTGTTGCTCCTTCATCAGTAGAGCTGCTCTTGATAGCGGCTCGGTGAGGACTACCCTGGCAGAGCAAAACCCCTTGTCAACGCACTATTGAGCGATGAAGACATGGTGAAGCCTCGTGAAGTGTTCTGAAGACTCCACCACCTATCCAAGGTGCTCCCCGTGCGTTGGTCTACGGTTCTTCCTGACAGCTGCATCGCCCCTAGAACGGACTGACTCAGTGGACCAGGAGACTCTCCAGCAACTCATCAAGCGTCTGCGTCGAGGTCAGGGGGCAACACCTGAGCGACTAGAGACAGAAACGCCTGAACTCTTGGCACTGTTGGTGGCTTCTGATGGAGCAGCCGCCGTCGAGAAACTGCGTGACCTAGTGGATGGACTGCCGACGTTGCACCGCGAGGTACTCAAAGTGAGTCTCGGCCTGGCCAACTCCGAGGGTTACTCACTAGTCGAGCGCCGCACGAAGTTCCTCAAGCGCAAGCGTCCCCTCGCTACCAGTGAGTCAGACTTCTTCCGCAAGGAGCGGGCGGCGACTCAAGCGCTCGTCATCCAGCTCGGAGCGACGCTCATCCCAGAGCTTCCGGTCGAAGCGGTAGACACCCCCAGAGACTTCACGTTTATCCTCCCAGAGAGCCAGCACGTGTTCTTTGGCGGGACTGTGGACACCATCAAAGATAGGTACCTGTTCCGAATCTGCAATGCGGACCTCGAGCACTTGTTCTCTGTGTGGCTTCCACTGGACCTGGGCGGTCTCATGAGCATCGCTCGCTCTGAGTCGACCATCGTGTTCTTGTCACCACAGGGCAACGTGTCAGCTGCCATCGCAGTCGGGCGTGGTCCACTTGCAATTCAGATTCTCAGCGACGACCCATCAACTGGCGAACCGTTCGTGCTCCATGACCCAGTTGATGTCGAGGTTCTTGATGAGTGGCTGCGCTTTGGTGGCATCGGCCGGACAGCTCTCATCCGCCTCGCAGGTCCGCTTGATGGTCCGGTCTCCCTTATGCCCGCCAAGTTACTTGTACCAGAGCAGGGTTGAACGCCCACTGCTTGTAACGTCCCCGCTCCCCCGTTGACGGCAAGATGGTGATGCGCTCGACCAGCACCTCGAGTACCTGGCGCTTGGTCTGGAGAGGCAAGACGTCCCACTGCTCGCGGGTGAGGCTGTTCGGTAGCGAGATGGACTGTGAGGTGGTTTCGGCTGCCATGCGCGTCCTGATGTCCGTGAGATGGCTCTCAGCGCGTTCTTTGGCCTTCGCGTAGTCGCTACGGTTCAACAGTCCCGTGGCGCGGTCCTCTAGCAACTCGTCAAGCAACTGCTCCTGCGCTCGCTCCTGGGCGATGAGGTCAGCGAGGACACTGTTGTCGGCCTGACGTGCCAGTTCGGCCCGAAGTACAGGTGAGTCCAGCCGATACACGATGGCGTCGGTGATGAGGTCGTCCACAGGTGCCATGATGCGAGCGACTTTTCCACAGCCCTGAGCGCCGTTAGGTCGGTTCTTCTTGCACGTCCAGTTCGGGACGTAGCTGCCGTCTCGGTACTGCTTGAGGCTCGAGACGAGCTTCATCCCGCACTCACCACAGACGATGTAGCCGTTGAGCAGGTACTTGCGGAAGGGCCCACGCTCTTTCCAGTTGCGGGTCCGGCTCGTGATGATCGAGGCCTGCAAGTTGTCCCACTCTGCCTCGGTGAAGATGGCAGGCCAGAGCGCGGGGTACTCGCTCTCACCGTGGACGCGGATACCGATGTAGCGCTTGTTGATGAGGACATTGCGGACCTTGAGGGCGTTCCACTCGAAGCCATGACCCGTGGTGATCCCCCGCTCGTTCAAGTCCTGAGCGATGCGGTTGAACGACCAGCCACTACTCACCTTGTCGGCCATGTCGTGAAGGGTCGCGGCTTCGGACTCGCGAATGGTCATGAAGTCTGGCTCGTACCCAAACACCCGCTGTCCCCCACTTGGTCGGCCCATACGAGCCTGCTGTGCTTTGGCAGCACGAACACGCGCAGCTGAGGTCTGCGTTTCATAGTTCGCCCACGCCCCGAGTGTTCGGGCGATGGCTTGGCCGCTTGGTGTGCTGAGGTCTAGGACGCCGGCCTTGCAAGTGTGAGTTGCGACGGACCGAGGAGCGCAAAGATTGATGTAGCGCTCGAGTTCTATGGGGCGACGGTGAAGGCGGTCATGACTCCAGGCGATCACCGTGTCGATCGTGCCGTTCTCAATGTCGGCCAGTAGCGCGTCGTAGCCAGGTCTGCGAGCCCCGCTGAAGGCCGAGAGGTCGTTGTCGGTCCGCACGTTCACCACCTCAGCTCCGAGACGCTCTGCTAGCTGCTTGCAGTCCTGAAGCTGGCGCTCGACTCCGAGCCCCTCCCCTGCATGGTCCCTGCTGATACGTGTGTAGATTGCCGCCTTGCTCATGTATTCGTTCCTTTGTCCTAATTATACGCCTACGGGGCGTTATTGAGAACCCCCGACTCGTCCAGGAACAAGACGCCGTAATGCGCTAACGACAAAGATCCCGGCTGGCTCGCTTTCGGCCCGCCGCCGACAA
>Ga0209429_10002553_pt1 | contig 10686 bp, 8 predicted proteins | sample BarGraNGADG00212_3_FD_184493 | JGI IMG/M metagenome (GOLD analysis project Ga0209429, IMG submission 184493) | Arctic peat soil microbial communities from Barrow, Alaska - Barrow Graham LP Ref core NGADG0004-212 (SPAdes) (version 2) | ecosystem: Environmental > Terrestrial > Soil > Wetlands >... | reverse complement strand
ACACACCTGGGGTTAAAAACCGCAAGCCTTTGTCTGAACTGGTCAGGTATGAACGCTGGTGAAAAACACTACCTTAACCCTTTAAACCATAAAACCGGAAAGAGATTGCCAGTTCTTCCCGTTTTTTTGTATACCCGAAGAACTTGCCCGATTAATTTTCATACGATATAATTAAGCGCACGCAGACTCTAGAACCACTGAATTTGATTGGAGGGTTATATACATGGTTAAGAAAATACTAGTGGCGCTTGACAATTCAGATATTGCCGACAAGGCAATGCATCAGGCGTTGGATCTGGCCAAATTGTACCAGGCACACCTCTTTGCTGTATCTGTAATTAATTATTCTGTTATCGGCGAAATTGACGAATCCGCCCCAAGCCCAATGGTCACAGAGACAATATATTATTGGACCAATTCTTTTCAAAAAACACTGGATAAATGCAAGCAACTGGCTGGAGAATTCGGAATTGAACATTATCACCAGGCAATGCTAAGCGGATATCCAGCCGAGGAAATTATCAAATATGCAAAGGAAAAAAATATAGATTTGATCGTCTTGGGCCATATCGGCAAATCAGCCGCGGCCGGTTTTTTGATCGGCAGTGTCTCGCAGAAAGTTTCCACGCACAGCAAATGTTCAGTTTTGATAGTGAAATAGTGAGATTGTTTCAGCCCATCGCTTTTAATAATATATCCAACCATACTTGCCTGCATGTTTACAAAAACAGCCTGTCTCAAGATAGATAATATTTATACCTGGCTCACCTAAAAAAGGACCGGATTCCCTCGGGATCCCGGTCCTTTTAATAAACTTACTTATTGGCCCGTAACCGTTTGGGTTATGGTTATAGTCATGGCATCTGCATCCCAAACAATATCGCATTTGATTGTATTAAATATTTATTAAAATTGAATTTAAAACAAATTGTTTTGAGAATAAATGCCCGGGCACCCGGGCCTAATCCTTGGTGTGCCCGGCATGGGTGTTTTATGTAGGGACTAATAAAGCCCCCGGCCTCGCTTTCTGGCGAGAACAAGGGCTTAAGAATTTAGCCGGGCGATATGATTATATTCGTTCCAAAAACACCTGTATTCATTTTCTTTCTGTCTGTGGCAAAGGCACTTCAAGCGCGCAGATATCTTCATCCAGTAAAATTATCCTTTGTTCAATGATGCTCCGGGCATCTTCAATAGCCTGGTTATAGATATAAGGGGATATTTCTTTCAATATAAAATCCAGGAAGATTTCGGTTGGCAAGCGGCCAATTTCTTCGGAAAATTCCATATTTAAATAATTCTGTATCTTGACTGCAATTTCAAGTTTTTGTTCTCTTGGCAGTTTTATAAACAAGACTTAATCCCCTTTACAATTAAATACCTACAAACCGATCTCTTCCAGTATCCCTCTCGCAGCCTGGACCGGATCCAGCGCCGCGGTGACCGGCCTGCCTACCACCAGGTAAGTAGCGCCAAGCCTGACCGCCTCACCGGGAGTCATGGTCCGCTTTTGATCATCTGCTTTCGCGCCTGCCGGGCGCACGCCGGGTGTGATGATCACAAAATCATCGCCGCAGGCTTCTCTGATGGGTGCAATCTCCAAAGGCGACGCCACTACCCCGTCCAAACCAGCCTCCTGGGCCAGCAAAGCCCATTTGACAACAAGCTCCCTAATGGAACCCGGGAAGCCGATCTCTTTATTGAACGCGTCCTGGCTGATGCTGGTGAGGATTGTCACCGCAACCACAAGCGGCGGCTCAGATGCCGACCTGGCGGCCTCACCGTGCGCGGCTTCCACAGCCGCCCGCATCATTTCCTTGCCGCCCGCCGCGTGCACGTTCAGGATCGAAGCTCCATGCCTGGTCAGCACACGGGCGGCTCCCGCAACGGTGTTGGGGATATCATGCAGCTTAAGGTCAACAAAAACGGGCACGTTTTTTTCGCAGAGCTGGCGGACAGTTTCCGGCCCGACACTATTGTAGAGCTGCATGCCCACCTTAAAACCTCCGCTGTAAGCACTGAGCTGTTCCACCAAGGCCTCCGCTTCTTTCATTGTATCAACATCCAGGGCGACAATCAGCGGGTTTTTAAAAAAGGCCATCATATATTCCTCCAAAGGTTAATTCAGTTCAAAGAAAGGGGGCACACCACTTGGGACGTGGGACGCTTGAATTGGTGCGACTTTAGTCGCACAACATGGTCGGCTAAAGCCGGCCAAAAATCAGGGACCTTAACTCTGCAGTCTTTTATAGTTAAATGATGCCAGACATAGGAATTGGGACACACCTCTCTAACGGGTATTCCTATTATGTCAGAGGAATGTCCCCTTATTTTATTAACGGTGAGCGGCGCCCACCAGTTCATTAATATTTTGGATACCATACGCTGCCATATATTTCTCAATGCCCTCCAGCACGTCCATGGTCGCCCGCGGGTTGACAAAATTGGCGGTGCCGACGGCTACGGCCGCTGCCCCGGCCAGGATGAACTCAAGGGCGTCTTCCGCTGTCATTATGCCACCCATACCGATGATGGGCAGTTTCACCTCACAGTAAACCTGCCAGACTGTCCTGACCGCCACCGGCTTGACTGCCGGGCCGGAAAGGCCGCCCACAACATTGCCAAGGACAGGGCGTCTTGTTTTCACATCAATGGCCATGCCCAGCAGGGTGTTGATCATGGACAGGGCATCAGCCCCGGCTGCTGCGACTTTTTCAGCCACGGCCACAATGCTGGTGACATTGGGCGATAGTTTGACAATTACCGGCTTACCTGTGTTGGCTTTTACGATCCCGGTCACTTCACCGGCCATTTCCGGGTCGCTGCCAAACTGCATCCCGCCCTTTTTCACATTGGGGCACGAGATGTTAACCTCGATGCCGGCCACACCACGCGCCCGGTCCAGCCTGGCAGCCAGCCTGCCGTAATCCTGCACGGTTTCCCCCGCGATATTGACAATTACCGGCAGGTCATACCCGACCAAACGAGGCAGCAGGTCATCAATAAACACTTCCACGCCGGGATTTTGCAGGCCGATAGAATTTAGGATGCCGGCAGGTGTCTCCACCAGCCTCGGGGTGGTGTTTCCTGCCCGCGGCTGCAGGGTTATGCCCTTGACCACGATGGCGCCGAGCCGGTTTAAGTCAATGTAGGGCGCGTATTCCGAACCGTAGCCAAAGGTTCCCGAGGCGGTAGCCACGGGGTTTTTCATCAAAATGCCGCCAATATCTACCGCCAGGTTCATACCTGATTTTTCAGCTGCAACCCTTTTTGGCGCTGTCATTCCCACACCACCTCCCCGGCAGGAAATACCGGACCATCCACGCAAACCCGGCTGTAACGGGTGCCGTACCCTTCGTTAACGGTTTTACAGACACAGGAGAGGCAGGCTCCCACACCGCAGCCCATCCTCTCTTCCAGGGACAATTCCCCGCAGAGCTCATTTTGCTTAATCACCTGGCTGAGCCTTTTCAGCATGCCGGCGGGACCGCAGCCATAAACACAGCCGGCAGGCTTTTGCTCAAACAGGTCAACTACTGTCCCGTGATAACCAGAAGAACCGTCATCGGTAGCACTGAAAATCCTGTGCCCGAGCGCTTCAATTTCCCGGGTAAAAAAAAGTTGTTTACTGGTCGGCGCACCCAAAAAAACATCCGCGCAGGTTTTTAACGCACTCAGCTCCTGCAGTAAAAAATATAGGGGGGCGATGCCTATCCCGCCAGCAACGACAACTGCAGCGCTGACGCCCTCAGGCACGGTAAACCCGCTCCCGAGCGGTCCCAGGAGGTTTACTTTCTCTCCCTTTCTCTTTCCTGCCAGCAGTGCCGTACCCCTGCCTACAATCCGGTAAAAGAGTGATATTTCTCCCCTTTCCCGGTTTACGGCATGGATGCTCAGCGGCCTGCGCAGCAGCGGGTCTAAGGTGCTGCCGCAGCGCACGTGCAGAAACTGCCCCGGTTTTGCCGCTATTGCAGCAAGAAAGGCGGACAGCGTCACCCTGTAATACCCCGGTAATATTTCCTCCTGTTGTATAATCTCAGCATCGGTGATCAGCAAAACCATAACCTCCATTTGTGTTATCCAAGATACTCCTGAATCGGCACCAGCCTGTAATCAACTCTATCCCTGTTTTCCGCCAGCACATCCATGATCGCCCTGGCAGTATCCAGAGAGGTCAGGCAGGGGACTCCATACTCCACTGCCGCCCTGCGGATCTGAAAGCCGTCGCGCTCGGGAGCCTTGCCTTTTGTCAGGGTGTTGATCACCAGGTTGATTTTATTTTCCCGGATTAAATCAATAATATGCGGCGAGCCCTCGTGCACCTTCTTTACAGCTTTCACTTCCAGCCCGGCCTCGCTCAGAGCGGCAGCGGTGCCTGCTGTGGCGCAGAGTCTGTAACCCAGACTAACCAGCTTCTTCAAGATAGGGATAGCTTCCTGTTTATCCCTGTCAGCGATGGTCGCCAGGACAGTCCCTTTTCTGGTAAACATATTTCCAGCCGCCACCAGCGCTTTGTATAACGCCACTTTGAAATCCCTGTCCACGCCCATAACTTCACCCGTGGACTTCATTTCAGGGCCCAGGGTAATATCAACCTGAAGCAGTTTAGCGAACGAAAACACCGGCGCTTTGACTCCCACAAAATTGCTTTCGGGACAGAGGCCGCTGCTGTAGCCCATTTCTTTTAAGGTCTTGCCCATGATGATCCTGGTGGCGATATTGATCATCGGGATGCCGGTAATCTTGCTTAAGAATGGTATAGTCCGGCTGGAGCGGGGATTAACCTCCAGCACGTATATTTTACCATTATGGAGCACATACTGTATATTAATTACCCCCCTGACGTTAAGCGCCCTGGCCAGCCTGGTAGTGTATTTGACAACAAGGTCTTTAACCTCCCGGCTTAAAGATTGCGGCGGGTAAACAGCAGTACTGTCACCGGAGTGCACACCTGCCCGCTCAATATGCTCCATAATACCGGGGATCATGACATCCACGCCGTCGGAGATTGCATCCACTTCCAGTTCCTTACCTAAGAGATATTTGTCCACCAGGACAGGATATTCGGGAGTCACTTTCACGGCAGTGGCCATGTAACTCAAAAGTTCATTGTGGTTATAAACAATTTCCATGGCCCGTCCGCCCAGGACGTAAGAAGGGCGGACCACAACAGGGTATTCGATCCCGGCGGCAATAATTACTGCCTCCTCTACCGAGAAGGCGGTCCGGCCGGGCGGCTTGGGAATATCCAGCTGGGTCAGCAGCCGGTCAAATCTCTCGCGGTCCTCCGCGCGGTCTATATCATTTACTGAGGTGCCGAGGATTTTGATCCCGGCCTGCTCAAGAGGTTTAGCCAGATTTATGGCGGTCTGTCCGCCGAACTGGACAATGACGCCCTCAGGTTTTTCCCTATCCAGGATATTCAGCACGTCTTCTGTGACAAGCGGCTCAAAGTAAAGCCTGTCGGCTGTATCAAAATCAGTGCTGACTGTCTCAGGATTATTATTTACTATGATCGCCTCGAAACCTTCTTCCCGCAGCGCCCATACCGAGTGGACAGAACAGTAGTCAAATTCTATGCCCTGGCCGATGCGGATGGGCCCCGAGCCTAAAACCATCACCTTCCGGTTGGCAGTAGGCTGCACTTCATCCTCGCTGTCATATGAAGAATAGTAATACGGTGTCACGGCTTCAAATTCAGCGGCACAGGTGTCAACCATCTTAAAAGTGGGGATAATACCGAATTCAATGCGTTTGGCACGTATTTCACCCTGCTTCATCCCGGTCATCCCAGCCAGGTGGCTGTCCGCAAAACCCATTTCTTTGGCTTTCCGCAGCAGCCCGGGCGTCAGGCCGTCATCACCGGCGACCCTGAAGATTTCTTTCTCCAGCTGGATTATCCCCTGGATCTTGTCCAGGAAAAACATATCTATGGCTGTAATATCGTGTATCTGGCTGCTGGTCATACCCCGGCGCATGGCTTCGGCCACCAGGAAAAGCCTCTCATCGTCAGCCTTGGCAAGCCTTGCAATAAGCTCATCCTGGCTGAGCAGCTTAGCGTCTGGCAGGGCCAGGGAATCAAGCCCGATTTCCAGAGAACGGATTGCTTTTAACAAGGCTCCTTCAAACGTACGGTTTATGGCCATGATCTCCCCTGTGGCCTTCATCTGGGTGCCTAAATAACGGTCGCCGCTGGCAAACTTGTCAAACGGCCAGCGGGGGTATTTGAGCACCAGGTAGTCCAGTGACGGTTCGAAGCAGGCGTAAGTTTTGCCTGTAACCGCATTGCGGATTTCATCAAGGGTCAGGCCCAGGGCTATTTTGGCAGCCACCTTGGCAATGGGGTAGCCCGTAGCCTTGGAAGCCAGCGCTGAAGAGCGTGAAACCCGGGGGTTTACCTCAATCACATAGTACTGAAAGCTGTCGGGATCAAGCGCAAACTGGACATTACAGCCGCCTTCTATCCCCAGGGCGCGGATTATCTTCAGGGAGGCGGTCCTCAAAAGCTGGTACTCCTTGTCGCTCAGCGTCTGGGAAGGCGCCACCACAATACTGTCCCCGGTGTGAATGCCCATTGGGTCAATATTCTCCATATTGCAGACAGTGATGCAGTTGTTGGCGCTGTCACGCATTACCTCGTACTCGATCTCCTTCCAGCCGACAACACACCGCTCGATCAGCGCCTGGTTGATGATGCTGTATTTAAGGCCCCTGGTACAGGTGGCGCGCAGCTCTTCCATGGTATAGGCTATACCTCCGCCAGTGCCTCCAAGTGTATAGGCCGGGCGGACGATCAGTGGCAGACCTGCTTCAGCTGCAAAAGCCTCGGCATCTTCCAGTGAGGAAACGATAACACTTTCGGGAATTGGCTCTCCGATCGCATTCATCATCTCTTTAAAGAGTTCCCTGTCTTCAGCCTTTTTGATGGCCTCTAAAGAAGTACCCAGCAGTTTTACGCCTTCTGCTTCCAGTACGCCGGATTCAGCCAGCTGCAGGGCCAGGTTCAGGCCGACCTGCCCGCCCAGGGTAGGAAGAAGGCCGTCCGGTTTCTCCTGCCGGATCACCCGGGCGACGAAATCCAGGGTCAGGGGTTCGATATAAACCCTGTCCGCCATGTTTGTATCGGTCATGATGGTCGCCGGGTTGGAATTGATCAGCACTACCTCCACTCCCTCTTCACGCAGGGAGCGGCAGGCTTGGGTTCCCGCATAGTCGAACTCTGCCGCCTGGCCGATGACAATAGGGCCGGAACCGATAACCATTACTTTCTTTATCGTTTTATTCAGGGGCATTTTATTTCCCACCCCCGGCCATCATTTCCAGAAACTCGTCAAAGATATATTCAGAGTCTCCCGGCCCAGGTGATGCTTCAGGGTGATATTGTACTGAAAACACAGGTAAAAACTTATGACGCAGGCCTTCCACCGTACCGTCGTTGAGGTTCCTATGAGAGACATAAATATCCAGCCCTTGCATCGATTCCTCGTCAACTGAAAAACCATGGTTGTGTGACGAGATATAAACCCGCCCGTTTGCCAGGTCTTTAACCGGGTGGTTGGCGCCGCGGTGCCCAAACTTCAGCTTGTACGTTTTTGCACCGAGGGCCAGACCCAGGACCTGGTGGCCCAGGCAGATGCCCAGGATCGGCTTTTTGCCAATCAGCTGCCGCAGGGTCTCTATAGCATAGGGCACGTCTGTGGGATCCCCGGGGCCGTTGGAAAGCACGATCCCGTCCGGTTCCAGGGCCAGGATTTCTCCGGCCTTCGTCGCGGGCGGCACTACCACCACCTCGCAGCCGCGTTGCCGCAGACAGCGGATAATACTAAGCTTGGCGCCGAAGTCGATCATGGCAACCCTGTGCCCGCTGCCAGGCAGCGTATAGCACTCGCTGGCCGCTACAGCCGGCACAAGTTCCTGCCCGGTCAGCTGGGGACAGCTTTTTGCCCGTTCCACAAGCGCCGCTGTGTCAGCGGAACTGGTGCTGATCACCCCGCGCATGGTGCCGCTGCTGCGCAGGTGTCTGGTCAGGACGCGGGTGTCAATACCCGCCAGGCCGATCACTTTTTCTTTTTCCAGAAAGCTGTGAAGCGTTTCGTACAAACGCCAGTTGCTGGGCTGCCTGCACTCTTCACGCACCACAAAACCTCTGGCATAGGACTTGACGGACTCGAAGTCCTCCTTCATGATACCGTAATTGCCTATCAGAGGGTAGGTCATCACAACAATCTGGCCGCAGTAGGAAGGGTCTGTCAGGACCTCCTGGTAACCGGTCATCCCGGTGTTGAAAACCACCTCTCCCCACTGCTCACCCGCAGCCCCAAAAGCCTTTCCCGTGAACACAGTACCGTCTTCCAGCGCGAGTCTTGCCTGCATAATATCACCTCCGCAAAATTTCCGATGGCTGCGTGATACTGGAAATGGCACCTGCTAATTTGAAATTGATACGTATTTTCTTTATTGTTTGTGATCTTCTTCCAAAATGCCGCCACGCATCACTATCCTGCCTCCCACTATAGTCGCCCAGGGAAGCCCTTTCAGCAGACGCCCGGCAAAAGGCGTATTCCGGCCTTTACTGGCAAACATGGCCGGATCAACCGCCCCGGTTGTTTCGGGGTCCAAAATAGTTATATCCGCGTCCGCCCCTGTCTCCAGGGTGCCCTTTGGTATACCCAGTATCCTGGCCGGGTTCATAGTCATTTTGGTTATCGCCTGAACAGGTGTCAGCACACCGGCTGCTACCAGTTCGGTCCAGACCAGCCCCACTGCTGTTTCCAGGCCGGCTATGCCAAAGGGGGCATTCTCAAATTCAACGTCTTTTTCTTCAAACGTATGCGGAGCATGGTCAGTGGCGATAACGTCTATGGTACCGTCCGCCAGCCCCTGTTTTACCGCTGCCACATCATCCCCTGAGCGCAGAGGCGGGTTGACCTTGGTGGAAGTATCAAAGCCCATTACAGCCTCGTCGGTGAGGGTAAAATGGTGTGGCGCCGCCTCCGCGCTCACTTTGACGCCTCTGGCCTTTGCCTCCCTGAGCAGCCGGACTGAGCCGGCTGTACTGACATGGGCGATATGCACATGGCAGCCTGTATCTTCAGCCAAAAGGATATCCCGCGCTACCATGACCTCTTCGGCACAGGCCGGGATTCCCTTTAAACCAAGCATTGTTGATATGTGTCCTTCGTGCATGCAGCCTCCGGCAGAAAGGCTCTTATCCTCACTGTGGGAAATGATAGCCACCCCCAACATCCCGGCGTACTGCATGGCCAGGCGCATGAGGCCAGCATTCGCTACCGGCATGCCGTCGTCTGAAAAGGCAACCGCCCCATTGTCTCTCATATCTCCCATCTCAGCCAGTTCCCCGCCCCTGCTGCCTAGGGTGACCGCCCCTATCGGGAAGACATGTACCAGGCCTACGGCACGGGCACTGCTGACAACAGCTGACACCAGGGCGGCGTTGTCCAGTACCGGTCTGGTGTTCGGCATGCAGGCCACCGCGGTAAAGCCCCCCCTGGCCGCCGCGCGGGTGCCGGTGTATATTGTTTCCTTGGCCTCAAATCCGGGTTCTCTCAAGTGTACATGCATATCGATCAAACCGGGCGCCACCAGCCGGCCAGCGGCGTCGAGCACTTCAGCGCCGCTGGCGCTTATATTTATACCGGACCCGGCAATTTTGCCGTCAACCACCAGGATATCCTTTTTCGAAACGCTCCCGGCTGCCGGATCGACTACAAGACCATTTTTTATTACCAGTTTCATTTTGCGCTCCCTCCAATCAAGAGATAAAGCAAGGCCATCCTGACTGCCACACCGTTAGTTACCTGCTCGTTGATCACAGACTGCAGGCCATCAGCCACGTCCGGGGATATTTCAATACCCCGGTTCATTGGGCCAGGATGCATCAGCAGGGCATCCGGCGCGGCCAGCTTCAGCCTTTCACGGTTGATACAAAACATCCTGCTGTACTCCCTTATGCTCGGAAACAGCCCCTGTTGCCTCTCCGTCTGAATACGAAGGACATTGATCACGTCTGCGCCCTCCAGCGCATCCTCAAGATTACTGCAAACCCTGGCACCCATTTTTTCAATACCTCGTGGTATCAATGTCGCCGGGCCAGCCAGTCTCACCTCAGCACCCATCTTCGTATAACCCCATATATCCGAGCGGGCTACCCTGCTGTGCAGGATGTCACCGATAATGGCCACTTTAAGCCCTTCCAGGCGTCCTTTTTTTTCCCTGGCCGTAAAAAGGTCCAGCAGGGCCTGGGAAGGATGCTCATGCGCGCCGTCCCCGGCATTGATAACCGAGACACTGAGAGTGCGCGCCAAAAGCTCCGCCGCACCGGCCATAGGGTGCCGCAGTATGACCGCATCTGCGCCCATAGCAGCTATATTGCGGCCTGTATCCTTCAGGCTTTCCCCTTTGCTCACGCTGCTTGTCGCCGCTGTTATACCCACAGTATCAGCGCTCAGGTACTTCGCTGCCAGTTCAAAGGAGGTCCTGGTGCGTGTGCTCGCCTCGTAAAAAATTGTCACCACTGTCCGCCCTCTTAAAGTGGGCACTTTCTTGATCTGCCTTTGAATTATTCCCTTCATCGGCACAGCTGTGTCAAGAATCAGCGCGATTTCTGCTGCGGTGGTATCACGGAGCCTGATCATATCTTTGCTGCTTAATTCCATCAATTCCCCC
>Ga0209429_10002552_pt1 | contig 10688 bp, 11 predicted proteins | sample BarGraNGADG00212_3_FD_184493 | JGI IMG/M metagenome (GOLD analysis project Ga0209429, IMG submission 184493) | Arctic peat soil microbial communities from Barrow, Alaska - Barrow Graham LP Ref core NGADG0004-212 (SPAdes) (version 2) | ecosystem: Environmental > Terrestrial > Soil > Wetlands >... | reverse complement strand
AAGCGTCTCAAGAGTAGCCTGGCCTTTGTTCAAAGCATCCCACGAGCCGTGCGACTCCATGTTGGCTTCATCAATTACATAGAGGCCATACTCATCACACAGCTGATACAGGTATGTGTCATTCGGGTAATGCGAAGTACGTATGGCATTGATGTTGTTTTGTTTCATCGTCCGGATGTCCTGAAGCATCTCTTCTTTGGACACATGCCGACCTGATACGGAACTGAATTCATGGCGGTTGACGCCTTTGAACACAATGCGCCTTCCGTTTAAGAGCATAATGCTGTCTTTGATTTCAAAGCGGCGGAATCCTACTTTTTGAGGAATAACCTCCGTTGTACGCCCTGAATCGTCCTGGACGGTTATAAACAGATCGTACAGGAATGGCGTCTCTGCGCTCCATAGCCGGGGAGCTTTAACTTCCATCCTGCAGCTTGCCTGTCCCTCGAGTTTACAGGTAAGCTGAGCAATCTGCCGGCCTTTGTCCATCAGGGACAAAAACAAGCTGCCGTTCCCTTTCGATGTTATATCAACGAGCAGATCTGCAGCGGTAAAACTGTCATTGGGCAGTGTGCGTATTCTGACATCCGTAACATGTACCTGCGGACATGCATACAAAAACACATCGCGGAAAATGCCGGAGAAACGGAAGAAATCCTGATCTTCACACCAGCTGGCTGCAGTCCATTTAAATACCTGGACAGCCAGCTTGTTCTCCCCTTCAATAAGATAGGGAGTAAGCAGGAAATCAGCAGGGGTAAAGCCGTCGGTACTATATCCCACATATTTGCCGTTCAGCCACAATGCCATGCTGCTCTCAACACCCTGGAAGGATATATGAATGCTCTTGCTTTTCATGTTCTGCGGCACAGTAAAATACTTCACATAACTTGCCACAGGATTGAATCGCTCCGGCACCTGATTGGGCTCGATCTGCTCGCGCCCGTCCCACGGATACTGAATATTGACATATTGAGGTGCATCGTACCCTTCCATCTGAATACTCGCAGGAACACGGATATCCTTCCAGGATCGGCAGTCATACCCAGCTTCCTCAAAACCCGTAATGACCGAACTGAAATTAATGGCATACGAGAATTTCCACAATCCATTGAGGGATAACCGAAAATCGTCGTGATCCTCAGCAGCAGCCTGCATGGAAGGATAGTATCGATGACTGGAATGTGCATCCATACGGTTCTCTGCGAAAACAGAGGGATCCTTTATCTTTTCGTGATCAAAGCGCAGCATAGCAAGCCTCCATATCCTGAGGTTGAAATAGATTTATATGATCTTCTGATAATGATTCGGCAATTATTTGATAGAACCTGTAATTCCTTCTGCAAAGTTCTTCTGAAGTATGAAGAAAATAATAACAGTGGGAATTGTGCAGAATAAAACACCTGTCATAACAACGCCGTAGTCTGTAACATACCCCTGTATTGTGTTGGCAACCAGCATGGGCATCGTAATACTCTTAGCGTCTGTCATGACAACAATAGGCCAGAGATATGCATTCCACGCAGCCATGAATGTAATAGTAAGTGCCGCGGCATAAGTGGATTTCTGTGTGGGGACAAACATTCGAAAGAAGATCTCATGTTCTTTGAGTCCGTCAATTCTGGCAGCTTCGATGATATCTTTAGGGAACGACCGTGAACTTTGACGGAACAGCATGATCAGAAGCGGAGTGGAAATCATAGGCAGAATAAATGCAGCTGTGGTGTTCAGCAGTTTAGCCGATGACATGATCTGAAATAGAGGAATCAAAACAGCAACGAAAGGAACCATCATGGCAAGCAAAATAATCTTCATAACAAAATCTTTGCCCTTGTCATGGTAAACTTCAAAGCCATATCCGGCCAGCGAGCAAACCAGCAGTGAAAGAAGAGTAAGAATTGTTGCATATTTGAAAGAATTAAACATTGCTGTGCCCAGAGGCTGGACAGAGAGAAGCTGTTTCAGATTATCTAAGAATGCCGTACCGGGGATGAGTACACCTCTTGTGACATCCACACTTTTGTTCGTGGCGGATATCACCATCCAGGCTAACGGGAAAACAGAAAGCAAGGATACTATCGTAAGAATTACATAACTGATGCCATTGCCTTTTGTTGTCAGTCTAACATCTTTCTTAATCACGCTTATCACCTACTCTTATCTGGATTAGGGCCAGGACTGCAACAATGATTAAAATCAAATATGACATAGCTGCAGCATAGCCAAATTTGGGCACATACTTGAATGAGATATTATATATGTAATGAGACATGGTAATCGTTGTATTTGCCGGGCCGCCGCCTGTCAGATTGAAGGATTCATCAAACAGCTGGAGCGTACCGTTGGTCGACATGATAGCCGTCAGCAAAATGATTGGTTTTAACAGCGGAACCGTAATTTTCCTGAATATCTGGGATGTTGAAGCACCGTCGATTCTGGCGGCTTCATAGATTGAATAATCAATATTCTGCAGACCGGCAAGGTAGAATACCATGTTATAACCGGTCCAGCGCCAAACAAGAGCAATAATTATAACAATTCTTGCGGAAGTTGTATTCGTAAGGAACTGATATCCAGTCTCAAGGATACCGAGCTTGATCAGGAAGAAGTTAATCAGGCCGTCATTCGCAAACAATGTGCGGAAAATGATGGCATAGGATACAAGTGACGTAGCGCACGGGAGAAAAATCGCCGTACGGAACAGGCCTTTGAATTTCAAATTCTTGTTATTGAGCATTGCAGCTAAGATAAGTCCCAATATCAGCATAATGGGGACCTGAATGATTAAATAGATAAAATTGTTCAGCAATGACTGCATGAAAATTTTGTCCTGGAACATACGGGTGTAGTTGTAAATCCCGGCCCAGGAAAGGTTTGCACCTTTCCCGCTCTGGAAGGACAATAACAGAGCCCTTATCATTGGGACAAAGCTAAATATTGTAATCAGCAGCACAGCCGGAGCAAGAAATATCCAGCCGGTCATGCTTTGTTTTTTGTTAAGCATCATTCTGCGCTTACTCACATGATTTTCCCCCTTGTTGTCCTAATAATAGGGAACGACCTGCTAGCTCCGCCGGCAAGCCGTTCCCCCGATATTTATTGTTGCTCTTTAAATTACAGGTAAAATGTGATTAGCCTTCCATGTTGAATACTACCGTATCCTGAGCAGCCTTGAGTTCTGAAACAGTATCTTTTCCTGCAATGATGTTAGTCAGGGCAGTTGCAACTGCATCACGTGCTTCATAATAGTAAACACCTGTGCTGTTGCTGGGTACTTTGCTTGCGAAATCAATAATCTTCGAGAAGATTTTGTCTCCCTGGAAGAATTCTGACGGCTGGGAATATACCGTACTTGCTCCTGCAGGGATGTATGTGGCAAGGGCACCGGATGAAGGAAGAATTGTCTCATAGAAAGGAACGCTGCCGGCAAATGTCTTAGAGAAGAAATCCGCAGCAAGGGTTACGTTCTTACAGTTGGAAGAGACAGCCCAGCTGGAACCGCCGTTGCTGGAATAATTAGTAGCCGTTGCAACGTTATCAAGCTTAGGCATGTTGGTCATAGCCCACATACCGGACTGATCTTTTGCGGTCTGGATGGAACCAAGTATCCAGCAGCCGTTGATTGTACTGGCTACAGTACCGCTGGTCAATGTTGCAATGTATTCGTCCCAGCTGTTGACCTGTACTAATATGCCGGATTTTACAAGCGTGGCATATGTATTAAGTACTTCTGTAAGGGTGGCATTGTCAACGATTGTAGGCTTGCCTTCTGCATCAAACAGACTTGCTCCCGCAGACTGCATCATCATCATGATAAGGTCGGATTCGCCGGCCTGCATGGAAAGAAGAGGCATTCCTGTTTTTTCGAGAACAACTTTACCCTGCTCAATATATTTGGACCATGTGATATCCGTAAAATCAGCAACCGTGAAACCGGCCTTCTCAAGGACGTCGGTTCTCATGCAGTTAACAACAGCGCCGTTGTCAAACGGAACACCGTAGTTCTTGCCGTCTACAACCGAGTAAGCAACTTTTGCGCTGCCGAACTGGTCAAAGGCAACACCGGAACCGGTCAGATCCGTGAACAGATCAGGGAAGGTGATGACGTTCTTCTGGAAAGCATTGTCCTGGCAAAGGAAGACGTCAGGAAGCGTACTGTAGTCTCCGGAAGATCCGGCAACTGTTAATGCGGTCTGAATATCAGCCCAGGGTGTCTCGACAATATTCAGTTTGAAATCGGGATTCGTCTGCTGGTACACTTTTTCGGCTTCCTGCATTGCATAAATGTTGAAAGCAGGATCCCAGCACCATACGGTAAGGGTATTGTCGCCTGCAGCTGCTGTTGTTGTTGCAGCAGCTTCTGCTGTTGTTGCACCCGCCGCCGCTGCTGTTGTTGTTGCAGCTGCAGCCTTTGTCGTGGTGTCAGTAGCTACGGTCTTGGCACATCCAGTAGCGGAGATCGTCAGCGCGACGGCCAAAATAATTGCAAATACCTTTTTCATTTTTTTTCCCTCCTATTAGTTGTTTTTCCACATCTTTGCCCGCAAAAATCGCAAATTCGCTCAATGTCGCTCTGGTGTGTTGTGAAATTGTGCAAATTCAAACGATTTGCGAGACGTTTTCTGTGCATATTATTACACGGTTAAGGAAAAATATGTTTTCGAAATCGAACACAAAATGTGCAAATTCGACCATTTATAGTGATATTGCCTTACCATCCCTTAAGAGCGGTGATCTTATAATTTTGAAGCTTCACTTTGTTATTATCTGCAGCTGTTTTCCATTTATAAGGTGAAACGCCAATCAGTCTAAGAAAATTCCTGTTAAATGTTGACTGTGACATGTAGCCGACCTTCAGCGCAACATTTCCCATTGTGTCATTTGAACTGCTCAAATATTCACAGGCCTTTTGAATGCGGACAAAATTGATGTAGTCAACAGGCATCATTTGTATGGTCTCCTCGAACATACGGCGAAAATGTGTCTCGCTCATGTGGCATATCTCGGCAAGCGTTCTGATTTTAATCGATTCGGCATAATGTTCATTCACATAATTGAGTGAATTGAGCATTACCTTGCGCCGTTTCTGCGGATAATCACCGTGTTCCTGTTCTAACGGATTTAAACGCACAATCTCGAGGAGGAGCTTGAGTACGAGACATTTTTCGATTTCCGCACTGAGTTCGCGAAGTCCTCGCTTTTCAAGCAGAAGGGCTTTGATACTGTCGGATAATGCAGTCATCTCTCCATAATTCATTACGAAATATCTTTTGTTAATTCTCATATTAAGTTCATGTGCAAAAATCTGGTCTGTATTGTACATGGCACTGAGGAAAGTCTCTGCGTCAATATATAAAAACTCCCAGTAATTGGGATCATCGCCATAACTCCATGTCCCGTGCGGCAGGTTTTTCGGAATAACAGTAAATGTATTACTGGTATAGTGAATAACAGAGCCATCATCAAATGTCAGTTCGCCGTCACCGGAGAAGCAGTATCCTATTTCCAGGAGGTTATGAAAATGCATGCCGTTTACATCTGCATGGTAAACCCGGTTCCAGCTTTCACCCAATAGACCCAGTGAATATTCGTCCTGCGGTATTTCATAATAACGCAGTTCAACATGCATGTCCTTTTTCTTACCCATTTGCTTTCCTCATCATTCGTCACAAGTATGCACTGCCGCGAAAAATCAAAAAACAATAATCCGTCATTCCCGCAAACAAGCAGCAAGGACTGTCCGCCGATGAATTATATGAGTAAATTATAACGTAAATGAAATTGATTGTGTATGGATAATTATCAGGACTAAAGCGGAGAGACATATGTCCGGGAGGAACACCTGTACCGGTTCAATGTATTCTGTTGCAGGCAGCAGGGTCGTCTTTTTGCAAATCGTTCCGCAGATCATAATATCTTTGTGTATACCTGCATTCATTGCCGTCATCTGCCGTAGAGTCCCTCATGACAGCTTCAAAAAACCAAAGCAGAAAAACACATATTCCAAGTCCCATTAAAATTGCAATGGCTCCCATGTTATCGCCTCCCTGATAAATCTCCTTCAGCAAACTGAAGTGAAAACGGATGTTCCACCCGTCCATTATGCAAAAATAGCTGTACCATTATCAGGACACCAAAGGTGTGGAAACCGTGTGGAAACCGTGGAAACCGCGTGGAAACAAAACAATTGTTTCCGTTAATTGTTCTTTGTCAGGGCAGCAAAAAGACCGGAACGATCTTTCAATCGTCCCGGCCCGTCAATGAATGACAGGAGAGGCGTCCTTCAGGAGGCCCGTCTGTTCAGCACACTCTCAGAAGTACCCGTATTCCCTGCAGGCTGCTCCCTCCGCTCTGAAGAATAGTACCTGTTTGGGCGGGCGCTGTATTGATTGTCCGGCCGGGCAGCATTCCTGTAGGATTGCCGGGCAGCATTCCTGCCTCTTTGCCGGGCAGCATAGCCGCTGCTTTGGCGGCCGGTATTATGAGTCCTCTGCGGAGCGGCACTATATTCCCTGCGCAGTGTGACGTATTCAGCTTCGCTGCTGTCATATGCCTGCGCATCAGTTAAAATACTCTCGAAAAACCATATAAGAAAAATGCAGATACCCAAAACAAGTAAAATTGTTATTGCTGCCATACTATCTCCTCCGCAAGAACATATGTTCTCCTGATTCATAATACAACAACTTCTGACTTAATAATAGTCTTTTTGAATAAATAAGGAACAAATGTTTATTTTTATTTTCCTATAGCGTGTAATCAGGCAGGAAAGCCCTTACCCCAGTGTGTAGGATACAATCGAATATCCTGAGGAATTATCTGCAGACAGTGCAACGGTCAGCGTCAGCAGCTGCTGAACTCCCTGATCAGTAACTGTAAGGATGTATTCATTTGATGTCTGATCACCGGCAACAAAGAGCATTTCCGGGGCCGCAGTCCCGCCATCCTGCAATGGAACGTAATACATATGTGCATTGTACACGACAAGTGTATCCTCAGTCAGAAGCTCTGCAGTTGAGTAACGCCCGCCGAATGCTTCATCGAGAAGCTGGTCAATTTCCGTCTCGTCAAAGGCGGCATATTTATATTCCGTGCTGATGGCATCAAAGGATTCAGCACGGTCGCTGTAAAACAGGCGTGTAATATTTTCAAGGTATGCGATTGCCTGATCATTGGCAACCACAGTGTCCGGACCATAATCGTCCTGTCCGTACGTCAGTATCATCGCGGAAAGAGCATTTGCAATTCCATCGGGCAGATTTTCATCGGCGGCTCCGCCGGTACCGGCCGTCTCCGTAACAGCTGCAGCTGCCGCAGCTGTGCTTTCTGCCGCGGAAGGCTTTGTTACAGCAGGTGCCGGCTGTGTGGCTGACTGAGCTGCAGAGGCAGGTACAGTCTCTGTATCTTTGACCGTACCTGAACTGCAGGAACAAAGAACTGAAGTAATCATTGCGGCTGAAAGAATAAGCATCAGCATTTTAATTTTCATATACCCTCCGATGAACGATGAATTTTTGTCCGGCATTACCTGTGGGTTATGCGGCAAAGTAATGATATCAAACATACATTTTAATCTCATCAGGGCTTTTTGGTATTACAGACACAATACATTTTCCGCTGCTTTTAATTGTCCTGCAGGCAGTTATGCGCTTGATCATGAAAATGCTATAATTTGAATATACAGACGACTTCATCGAAGGCACTTGTCCTGTGCTTTCCGGCTGTCTGATACGGATACCGGCAATTACAGTCGGCATACACGACGCACAAGGAGGAGTTCCCTTGGCTATTCTGACAATTTCCAGGCAAATCGGAAGCCTCGGCGACGAGATTGCAGAGGCTCTTTCAAGAAAGCTCGATTGGGAGCAGATCAACCGGAATCAGTTGATACAGCGCTTTTTTGCAAATAATACGGACACACGTGAGCAGCATCTGCTTAATGAAAGCGCCAAATTTTACCTGACACAATCCCGGGCCGCCGGCACGTATCTTGATGAGCTGGAACGATCGCTTTTTGCGCTGGCACAGAAGCAGTCAGCCATACTGGTTGGCTTTGGCTCACAGATTATTTTTGAAGGTAATAAAGATGCCCTTCATATTCGTATTGTCGCTCCGGAAAAGGTCCGGATTTCCCGGATACGCAGACAATTTCGAGTATCCGAGTCCGAGGCGGTCCGGATTCTTGAGACGGCAGATAAAAAGCACAAACGTTTTGTCTCAACGGTATACGGGGCGGACCTCTCGGATTTCTCATTATATGATCTTACTCTTAATACAGCGTCTCTATCGGTCGATGAATGCGTCGCCGCTATCCTTGCCATACAGCAGGAACACAATGAGCGTTTAAAGATAGAAAAAGAGAGTGAACAAAGTGAATCCATCGACCATCAGTCGGATCTTCCGGTTTTTAAAAATCCATCGGAAGCGGAATTCGCCCGGATTCTCGACATGTATCAGATTGACTGGAAATATGAACCCAAGACTTTCCCGGTTGAATGGGACGCCGAAGGTAATGTGACGCTTGCCTTCAGCCCTGATTTCTACCTGACTAAATTCGATACCTATCTGGAACTGACTACAATGAACCAGAAATATGTGACCGGGAAAAACAGGAAAATGAAAAAGGTACGTGATCTCTACCCGGGAACCAACATTAAAATCGTCTACAAAAAAGACTTCTATTCTCTTGTCGAACGGTTCAATATGGGCAGTGATTCATACGAGGGGGACACTAAATGACCGAGTTTAAGGAACGCAGAATTGTCTACACGGCAGAGGATCTCCGGAAAAGAGTGGCAGAAATGGGCCTGCAGATCAGTGCCGATTACGCGGGCAAAGAGCTTGTTGTCGTTGGTGTGCTTAAGGGATCCCTCTATTTTTTCGCTGATCTGACCCGAGCAATCGATATCCCGATCGGTATCGACGTCATTGCCATAGGAACGATTCCCAATACCACAAAGCAAACCGGCGTCGTCTGCATCACAAAAGATCTCGATCTGGACATCACAGGAAAACACGTACTCGTGGTTGAGGATATCATTCGTACCGGACTTACAACTGCCTATCTTGTACAAAATCTTGACGCACGCAGGCCGGCCGGCATCAAAGTGTGTTCTCTTCTGGTAAATCCTGCTCAGCAGCTGATCAATATACCGATCGCTTATCTCGGTTATGAAATTAACGATGCATGGCTGATCGGCTATGGAATGGATGTCCATGAACGGGGGCGCAGCCTTCCGTATATTGCGGAGCTGGACCGGAGGTAAGATTCTGCCTCGCTCCAGGATATCCGGGGCGCCTTGCGATCCTGCGGACGGCCGCAGGAAAAAACATCCTGTATCGGGCGCTTCGCCCCGGAGTTTTGAATATTCTATTTGATACAAAAAAAACAGCCTTCCGGCTGCCTTTTTGCGTAATGCGAACATAAAAGGGCTCCAGCGAACCTGTTAGAAACATCCATCATTTTCAGTTGCCCTTTGTCCGGCGATTTGTATTAGTCTTGCTTTTGAACCGATTCCCTGTCCGGAGTTAATCAGATTGAATTTTCATCCAAGCTTTTCTTCCTTTAGTTCCTGATTCATCTTCTTAACTCGCGACTTGTTTTCACTTTCATGATTCGTCAATCGCTATTCGCATTCCCGCATCATTGATGGGGCGGCAAACTTACTCGGGATTGATTTCCTTTAGTATTCCCTGGAGCTTAATTTGATTATAGCATATCAGCCGCGCCTGTCAAGATGTTTTGCACAATTTTTCTCTATTTTGCCAAATTATTTTGTGCAATATCACGGATTGCTGAAATGCATTGTGTGATCAACGTAATTCATTACGGAAATAGAGTGTTCTGCAGATTCCTATACAATCGATACCAGCACCACAAAGGCAGCCAGTGATAACAGCACGTACAATGAAATGGTATTCAGCACCATCGGCTTTTGTTTTTCGGCTGAGTCGTCCATGTAGATTGGAATAACAAAAGGCGGCGGCAGCAGGAACATTGTATATACCGCGAGCTGAAAACTCTTATCGAGATGCAGTGCCATGTCAATAAGAAAAGTATTCAGCAAAAATGCAATGCCAAATTGAATATATAATTGATCAGACCGTTCCATTGCCGAAATTGCTGCCCGGTTTTCCGCCGAAAGGTTTATAAATTAGACACATATCACTATTGAATCGAAGTATAATAAAACATTATGCAGTGCAGGTTGATAGATGTGTTAAATTATACAATATATTCCGTCATATCGGCAGTCTGCTGCGGAAGAATTGCCGTTTTACGGATACTGTCTTCCGTGTCGGAGGCGATGAATTTGTACGGGGCGCCGACAACCGGCTCTATCACTCCAAACGCCATGGCCGGAACCGCGTGACCTGACACCCTGTATGGTTCCTGTATGCTTCCTGTGGATTTGCTTATTCCGGTTGCCGTACGCTCCCGGTGGATTTGCTTATTCTTCTGACAAATAGGCATGCATTTGTGCGATTGTATCGCGAATCATCGTTTTTGCTTCTTCATCCTGCGTCAGGCCGACCATTTTCGCAAGACATTCCAGCGTTGTATCCCAGTCGCCGGTCATATCGCTGCAGAAGGCCAGAAGTTCCATGGCAGGAAGACTGTCCGGGCGGCTTTCCAGACTTTTTTCCAAAAGGACGCGGGCTTTATCAAAAGCGGCAAGGTTATATAG
>Ga0209429_10002551_pt1 | contig 10690 bp, 8 predicted proteins | sample BarGraNGADG00212_3_FD_184493 | JGI IMG/M metagenome (GOLD analysis project Ga0209429, IMG submission 184493) | Arctic peat soil microbial communities from Barrow, Alaska - Barrow Graham LP Ref core NGADG0004-212 (SPAdes) (version 2) | ecosystem: Environmental > Terrestrial > Soil > Wetlands >... | reverse complement strand
TCAGCACGGTGAAGAACTTACGAAACAATACGGCGTTGACGGCATCATGATTGGCCGTGGTGTTTTTCAAAATCCGTTTGCATTCGAAACTGAGAAGAGGGAACATACCCGCGAGGAATTACTCGGACTATTGAATCTGCACCTAGACTTGTTTGACAAATGTTGCTTACAAAGCGCCATCATACAGAATAATGAAAAAAATATCATAACACATTCTCAAATCCCAGAGGATTATCCTCCTAGGATTTCCGGGGTTGAACCCAGGAAATTTGACCCGTTGAAGCGTTATTTCAAGATATATATCCGCGATTTCTCCGGCGCCAGTGAATTGCGCGATAAATTAATGCACGCCAAAACCACCGCCGAAGTCCGCAGCATTATTGATTGTTATAGTGAAACAAAGAGGCTGGTTTAATAGTGCCTCGTCGTAACAAACAGATTAAACACACGCCGGTGCAAATCACCAACAATTGCGATTCTAAACGTCAATTCCCAACTCTTGATTTCCGCACCCTATCATTTATCGCCAACAAAAATATGTTAATACAAATTAGTAAGGAATACGGTATAATAAGATTATGATAAATCTTTTTCATAGATTATGGCAAAATTTCTACTACGGATATATGCGCTATGCGTCAGACGTAGATTTAAGTGATGTGCCTGTAAATATCACGCTTCAATCCCACTATGATAAGATTAATAAAATTTATTGGGTCGAATCTGATCAACTTCCAGATTTTGAAGCTACCGGTAAAAGCCTTGAAGAGTTAGCAATACATATCGGAGATGCATTATTAGTATACCTAGATATACCGTATTACTTTGCAAAAAACTACGAATTTCTCGAGAGATCAAATTCATTCAATTATCGATAGCCTGCTTTAATCCTCTTTTCGTTTCATTCTTGGCAGGACAAACGAGAGCGAAGAGCTATCCGCTCAAGGTGAAGGTAGAGAGCATCGCGAGGTTTTATCCTTGTAGCCCTGACGACCCAAAACTAGCACGAAATAACACCTATAGAGAAACGTTTCTAGGAAAGCCAGGATAAACCGTTAGACTTGGGTAAGATTGCGTCAATTACAAATAAATTTAAGGGGTACTAACTACCGTAAAAGTGCCACTATCAGTAAAGGTATGTATTGTATAACCACCTGAATTAGTGATCGTACCACCAGTAGCATTTATTGAACCGGTAGGATATCTAATCACGACAACACCAGAACTACCTACACCAGCAACTGCGCCAGCATTTCCGGCGGTCCCCCTTAGGGAACTGCCCGAATTTCCTGGCGTTGTACCTGAACCAGGAGATAGCAGGGGAGACGCTACGTACGATGGGTTGTAATATGATGAACCACCACCACCACCAGCCATTGTATTAGCCTCACTATATCCGCCGCCTGAACCACCCCAATATCCTCCACCTCCAGCACCGCCATAACTATTAATTCTAGATCTACCACCTTGCAACGCCCCTTGTCCACCAGTAGTATTGGCTGAATCACAACTTGCATCAGCACCGGCCATTGTTTGAGTACCGCCTTTGCCAGCGTAAGCTGTTTTACTATCATATGGAGAATAGCCGTCTTGACCAACAGCCCCACCTCCAGCACCACCTGCATTACCAGTTCCGGCACGACTACTGCCACCACCGCCGCCACCAGCAGCTATTAATAATGCATTGGCTTGAGAAATAGAAGAAGTGAATAGACCAGAATAACCGCCACCGCCACTACCATATCTGTTATCTGAATTATTCCAAGACGCACAACCACCGCCTCCGACCGCACAAGTAATAGAGCCAGCATTATAACTATTAACTGTTCCTCCTCCTCCAACCACGGTAGAGTACGTACCAATTACAGCACTCAGTACACCCTCTGCTGCTCCACCTGCTCCACCCGCTGCGCCATAAACCCAACCACCAACAGTTCCACCTGCTCCACCGCCACCCCAAGCATAAACTTGTATTTGAGGTCCTACCACGAAAACCCCACTACTTGTAAATGTATGGATGGTATTTCCACCTGAGTAAGTTATTGTTCCCCCCGAGGCTATCATAGAACCGGTAGGGTAGGAGATAATAACAACGCCTGCAGTCCCATTCCCTTGATAACCACCTGCATTTCCGGCTGATCCGCGTAATGAGTTACCCGAATCGCCTGGTGCTGTGCCTATGCCAGCTGTTAAAAGTCCAGATGATACATAGGCTGGGTTGAAATACCCCGATCCGCCACCGCCACCCTGCATTTGATTTACTGGATAAGAAGGTGAGCCCGTATAATAACCTCCTGCAGAACCGCCCCAATATCCACCACCACCACCACCACCATAACTATAAGACACAGTAGTTCCACCCTGTAGCGCGCCTTGAATGTTTGCACCAGCAGTGCCGGCATTATACAAGTAGGTACCGCTTGCAGTAGCACCTGCCGCCGACTGAGTTCCAGGTTGACCTCTGTAGGAAGCATCCACTTCACCATACCCAATTTGACCACTAGATCCTCCGCCAGCACCTCCTGATTGACTTGTAGTAGTACCGTTTGTAGACCACACACTCCCGCCGCCGCCGCCGCCGCCAGCAATAAGTAATGCATTGGACTGAGACACAGAAGATTTGAATATTCCAGAATATCCACCTCCACCTCCAGTGTATCTATTATCGGCATTATTATTCGATGCGCACCCTCCACCTCCAACTGCACATTTAAAATCAGCTGAATAGCTGTTTATAGTTCCGCCACCGCCAACAACGACTGAATATGAAGTACTGGCAGAAGTTATATTTAGTACACCCTGGGCTGCGCCGCCCGCACCACCGTATGAACCATATGTCCACCCGCCGATAGTTCCACCTGCGCCACCACCACCCCAGGCCTGAATGTTCGCTGTAATAATAGTAGCAGGGATAGAAAGTCGACTAGATTGACTGTATTGTCGCCATACACTATTGTCAGATGAACGCAATAAATTAGTCATTCCAACTGAAGTTATACTGGTTGCTTGACCGCTAGAAGAAAGTTGCGGAAGACCTATCGAGAACGTAGAAATAGTATTACCGTTAACCATAACTGAATGGCAAGCAGCAGTAGCCGGGCTAACTGGACAGCTTGCTAATCGTGTCCCGGTACAGTCAGTATCTGGCTTTAAAGGATTAGCATCAGTCCATTGCGGAACACCATTATTGGCGGCTAGACACGATTTGGCATAGGCAATGCCAGCCTCACCAGCGGTTTGCGATAGTTGGTTATAATATTGCGACACTAATGCCACGCGAACCGCAGCAGTTGACGTAACCGCCACCAGCAAAACAGTAAGCATCACTATAGATGCTATCAATATAGTAGGGAGAGCGAAGCCACTCAAACAATGAGGATTTGTTGTTCTATTACCCCTCAGATTCATGGATTTAGTATAGCATAAGTTGTTTGGTTTTTTGCACCCATCGCACTACGAAAATAGCCGTCGTGGCTGACATATAACACGGCACCGGTATATTTTGCAAGCGCCGTTTCGAGTTCTTCAATGCTCGGCAAGTCTAGATGGTTCGTTGGCTCATCTAAAATTAACAGTTGCGGATTATTCGCCAGCATTGTGATTAACTGAAATCGGGCTTTTTGACCACCGGATAACCGTGAAATTGGTGTTTTGCCATCACTTTCGGTGAACAGATAATCGCTCATCAAATTACGAACCTTTGTCGTCGATATTGAAAGACCACGGTCAAGATACATTCGTTCAATCGCCCCGTCGAGTGGTAATTCAAAGTAAGTGGGCGAGACTTCCTGTTCATATATCCCAACTCTGATATGCAAATCAAGCGACATTTCGCCAGAGAAAAACTTTGGCGTTGTATCGCCGAGCAATGTTTTAATCAGCGTCGTCTTACCAGCACCATTACGCCCACGCAGCTCCAACGCTTCGCCTTCGCGCAGATCAATATTGACCCCTTTAAACAATGGTTTGTCATACCCAAGCGACACATCGCGGGCAGTCACGAGTACATGTTTACTGCGCGATTCGTCATTCTTAAAGTTCATGCGAATATTCTTGGCCTTGAACTTGTCATACTGAGCAGCGACTTTGTAATTAAGGTTTTCGGCCGATTCTTTATCAATCCAAAAAGTCGGTTTTTCTTTGGTCTGCAATTCAGCCAATTCCGCGCGTGAATTTTGTTCCAGACGCTTGAACCTTTGAATTGTGCTGGGATTACGCGATTTTTCTTTTAGCCGTTGATAGTCAATAACTTTGGCTTTCAAATTGACAATCCGCTTCTCAATCATCTCAAAATCATTCATTTGCGTACCAGTACTAACAGCATTTTGTTTCAGATAAGCATCATAATTCCCCTTGTAACTAACGCTTCCGCCATCTTTTAATTCGATAATTCGATCAACTTCTTTCAAAACATCACGGTCGTGAGTGATAACCAACATTGCTTCGCGGGCGGTTTTCATCCACTCGATATATTGCATCTTGGCGATGTAATCCATATGATTGGTCGGCTCATCGACAAGCGCCAAATGCGCATTGCTATGCATTACTTTGACAACTTCAATCAGTCGTTTTTGACCGCCAGATAGAGTAGAGAAGGCACGGTGGGCAACACCTGGCAATTGAAAATTATCAAGTTCGCGCTCAATCAATTCCTCGATTTGATAAAACCCCTTATCATCAAACCGCATCAATGCCTGGGTATATTCGTCAATTAACTTCATATTGTCGCCCATAGTTGCAGGATAAGTTTCGATAATATGACTAAGATCCGTGTATTCAGGCAACCCAGCTAATATATATTGCAGAACCGTAGCATCGCCAACATCGTGATATTCCTGAGCGGTCGAAACCACGACTACGCCACGCTTAAAAATAATCTCACCAGTAAAATCCTTGTCAGTTCCCGACAAGATGCCCATAAGGGTCGACTTGCCAATCCCATTGCGACCAACAATGCCGATTTTTTCGCCGTCATCAACACTAAATTTAACCCCGCTCATCAAGAGTTTAGGGCCGAAACTTTTTTCGGAAATTATAATATCAGCAATCATTCATATAAGCATAGCATAACAGAGGTGGGAATGATAGCCAACAACGGCACCAGCACTTCTATTTCATCAGAACGGCTTCGCGCTGGGACTGACAAGGGCCCCGGCGCCTTGTCAGCCTCAGGCTGCAGATGTTCTGACAAAACAGAAATGCAGTTGCCGTCTGCGCAGTCGAGTCTATGACGTCACTTCCCAAAGTGGTCCCCTGGAACCCAAGTCTGACCAGGCGCCGGGGCCCTTGTCAGACCTGGAGCGAAGCAGGACCACGGAGGGAAATGACGTCAGAGACGACCTATGTAGGGTTTACACTGTTCCGATAAGAACAGAACACTAGTGTCTGTCTGCGCCAAGTAGGCAAAAGTGTTCCCATACCTAACCTCATCAGACTGTGGCCGGTAGGCCAGCCGAACGCCATAGGCTACGTATTCCCCGTTAGATTGTAACGGGCGAATGCGTACCTGTTAAAGTGTGCTGATGAGTTAGGTATGGGGATGGTTTTGGCGAACGTGAAGAGTATAAGCTATAATCTTTAATATGAGTTCACATCACAAATTAAACAATACTGATTATTGGGTCTATAATGACGACCCAAAGCTACCGATTATTATTATGGTTCACGGCCTGCGCGGCACGCACCACGGGCTAGATTTAGTCGCAAAATCATTAGATGGATATCGAGTTATTGTACCCGACCTACCTGGTTTCGGCATCTCAAAACCACTACATAGTGAGCATTCTATTGAAAACTATGCCAAATGGCTGAGTGAATTTATTAACGATTTGAAACTGGCTAAACCTCCAATATTGCTAGGACATTCGTTCGGCAGTATTATTGTCAGTAATTACGCTGTAAGCAACCCCGATTCAATCAGTAAGCTAATATTAGTGAACCCAATCGGATCGCCAGCATTAAAGGGTCCAAGAGCAATAATGACGCAACTGGCACTAGCTTATTATTGGCTAGGCCGCAAACTGCCAGAACCTATAGCGATGGGGTTATTGTCTGCCAAACCAATTGTTATGGTCACGAGCATCACATTAGCAACGACCAAAGACAAAGAAACTCTAAAGTACATCCACAATCAACACCTTACTCACTTTAGTTCATTCGCAAACCGCCAAGTGGTCAGTGAAGCGTTCAAGGCCTCAGTTCAAAATAATGTTCGTGACGTAGCCAGTAATATTACCGTGCCTACCCTCATAATCGCAGGAGATCAAGACGATATTACGCCACTCTCAAAACAAAAAGAGCTAGTTAAATTATTCCCCAATGCAACGCTCGCGGTTATTAAGGAAGTTGGTCATTTAACTCAATATGAAAAACCTAGCGAAGTAGCAGACGCGATCAAAAAGTTTACGCGTTAATTAAACTAGTGTAGATTTCTTCGAATCGCTTTAGAGTATTCTGTAAGTCGTGAGTATTGGCGATCGCCAAGCTCTCTTGGCTCATTGATTCGCGCAATTTAGGGTCATTAATAATGCGTAACAAGCCTCTGGCGATTTCTTCGTCATTATCTTGTTCGCACAAATAGCCGTTGCGCTCATTTTGACACAATTCTTTCAGCGCACCGGCATCAACCGCCACCACTGGCTGACCACTTGCCATAGCCTCTAACATCGCAATACTCTGTAATTCTGCGGGTGAAGGCATACAGAACACCGTACCAACTTTGTGTAATTTAACTATTTCCTCATCACTGACGCGACCGGTAAACGTAATATGATGCTGGACACCTAATTCGTGCGCCAAATATTTTAGATTTTCAACGTCCGTACCATCACCAACAACCAACAAATGTGCTTTTTCCGCAGCTATCACTCGAACAAAGGCGCGAATTAGCACCGACAAGTGCTTTTCGGCATCCAATCGTCCAATGTATGTAATAATCGGTCGATCAGTCGGAAGTTTGAACTTTTCAATAACGTCCTTTGGTAGTTCGCCAACCGTAAATCGGCTCAAATCAATACCATTCGAAACCGCCTCTATCGGAACCGATAATTTGTCGGCTTCTACACCAAACATATCGATGGCCGCCTGAGTCGGCAATGTAACATAGTCGGCCTTGGAATGAAAACGCATACCATACACTTTGAGCATATAACTAATCGGACGAGCCACTGGGGCAAGTAGCTTCAGATTATCCATTAAATTTTCGGGCATAGCATGATTGGTAGTCACGATTGGGATACCGCGCTTGTGACCATATTTCATAACAGCTTGTCCAATCATTAAAAGCATTTGAATATGAATAACATCCGGATCAAATTCGTCAATTATTTTTTTAACTTCTCGATAGGGATTCAATGATATTCTAAAGTTTTGATAAAAAGGGAATGGGACTGAAGCGGTACGGATAATGACATAGTTGCCATCAACTTCTTTGGACTTTCTGCCGGTTTGGCTAGGAGCGATAACTAATACTTCGTGACCGTGAGCAACTAAACCCTGGGCCAAATTACGGCTAAATGTCGCCACACCATTAATCGTTGGCCAGTGCAAATCCGACGCAATCAAAATTTTCATATAACAATGATTATAACATGTTAAAATTACTTACATATGAAACTTTTTTTTGACGCACGATACATTAGAACTGATTTTCACGATGGTATTAGCCGTTATAGTACCGAGCTTGGAAATGCGCTCGCCCAGATCACACCAGTCACATTCTTGATCTGCGACAAAGCTCAACTCAAATTTTTGCCCAATGGCGCTGATTTTATCCTTATCCATTCACCAACATCATATAAGGAAATGTTTACGTCACTTATTTTGAACAAATACCATCCAGACGTAGTTTATAGCCCAATGCAAACACTGGGGGCATTTGGCCGTAATTTCAAACTAATTCTTACTCTTCACGATATGATTTACTATCGTCACCGTACGCCACCAACCCAATTTAACCCCATCGTTCGAGCTGGATGGTGGCTTTATCACGCTTCATATGTACCACAACGAATTACGCTGAATAGTCCCGATGCCGTCGTAACCGTCAGCAAAACCAGTCGCAAAGATATCCTAAAAGCCCGGCTTACCAAAAAACCTGTTGTCGTAATATACAACGCGCCGCAGAAACTTAATGAGTTAATTTCAGGTCCCGTCAAACAGGATAAAAAAGGCCCCAGAAATCTTGTATATATGGGCTCGTTTATGCCATATAAAAATGCCGAAACCCTGATTGCCAGTATGCGGTGGCTACCAGATCACACATTGCATCTTCTGAGCAGAATCTCACCAGAACGAGAAGCGGAACTTACAAAAATTATTCCTGACCGCGCTAAAGTGGTCTTCCACAGGGGCGTTACCGACAAACAGTACGCAACACTACTTGCGGACAATGCCATTCTGGTGACCGCCAGTCGCGACGAGGGCTATGGTCTACCTATCGCCGAGGCATTAGTTCTGGGTGTACCGGCAGTTATCAGTGATTTGCCTGTTTTTCACGAAGTCGCAGGCGAAGGCGCACTTTACGCTTCACTCAACAGTCCTCGCGAATTCGCCGACCAAATCCTAAGCCTAAATGACGAGAAAATTCATAACGAAATCGTCGAAAAAGGCCGCCAACACATCGCAAGGTTCAGCTGGACCAAATCCGCCCAAAAGTTGCTCCGAACCATTCAAAATTTACTATCCAAATAATTATTTAGTCCGTAAATCGTGCGCAAGTCGCGCCAATGCCCCGTCGAGCGCATAAAAGTCAGTTGCAGCGTGGCTCATACCGCGTAATACTCGACTGACATATTTTGGATTGGATTCGAATATGGGAATAGTAGAAATAAATCGATTTTTAAATGCGGGCGACACATTATCTTGGTCACCCCAGGCGTGAACAACACTTCCGCCTTTATCAAGCACGGACTCAATAGCCAGTACTGCCGATGCATAGCGCATAGCACCAACAGTCGCGATGCTATCCGGGTGAAATGACAATAATGTGTACCGCGCTAGACGAGAGACGGTTGTCTCGTGTCTGGCATAATTCGCAAACGGAGCTTCTTGATTAGTAAAATTAGCCTCAACAACCTGAGGCAAATCGCTTCCGGAACTCATGAAATCAGCCACTAGTTGAGTTCTTTGCCGCTCGACAATATTCGGTAGCTCGAACACCGATACCGCGGCCGGAGGCGTCTCGCTATCGGCAGCGTAACCCAACCCAATCATCGCGCCCTGCGAAGAACCGAATATCGTGACGTCTTCAGGGTTACCAATAGCATTCATCGTAAGCGCAACCCGCCCGATAATTGGCCGCAGGTTACCCTCGCATAACCGATTGCGTTCCACCCAGGAATAATTCATATTTGGTTCGCCAATCACCGAACTTGGTTGGATTACAAGCGTTGCACCGGGATCAACTATATCTCGAATAACCCGCGATTTCGCTATCAGACGCGGAACAATATTTGTCCCGAATTCGGACATCACAACCACGGCTTTGTCGCTGTTCCCGTCTTTTGGACGATCAACCACCATACGGAACCGCTGATCATCGCTAGTAGTATAAGTCTGAATTCGATCCTCAGTCCAATCATTCAATTCGGACATTGACAAGCCCTCCAAAAATTTACGGGACTTGTTAATATCCCACAACGTCAGTTCGTCGGGCAAAGCATCGCGATAATTCAACACAGGCTTTTCTTGCATATGATTAGTGATTATTTACTAAATTAACACTTATATTTTATCATAAAAGTATGAATTGGTCAAATATACATAGCTTAACTCTCTAATCATCCCTCGGGTCCTGCCGTCCGGTTTGCCCCTCTTTGGCTATTAGAATTTAGCTATTAGCAATTAGCAATAAAATCAAGAGATGCAATTATTCCGCCATATTCCATTCGCTGTATAGCGAAGTCACCCGCGGTGGATGGTTTTTAGAGTCATATAGCATACCTAACAAAATTGCGGCGAGTACTTTTTGTGCTACCATATATAAGATAAGAATGATGAATAGTAAAATCAGTGTCATTATTGCCGCCTACAACGAAGCCCCAAGAATCGCGAAGGTTTTAGAGGTGGTCGAAAATCATCCCTTAATAAATGAAGTTATCGTTGTCGATGACGGGTCAGAGGACAAGACATCCGAAATCGCGCAGAGATACAATGTTACCTTAATCAAGAACAATAAAAACGCTGGAAAAACAATATCAATCAGGAGAGGTGTTGAAGCATCGAAAAACGACCTGATAATGTTTTTGGACGCGGATCTGGAGGGGTTAGATAAAGAATCCGTAGATAAATTAGTCAAACCGGTGTTAGACGGGGTGGTTGACTGGACATTATGTTACCACAAGAGTTCATTTGGCTTTATGAGACTGGCAAAAATCGATTGGATTAGCGGCGGACGCGTCGTGCCAAAAAAATTGCTTGCCGACCCTTTGATTTGGTCTAAGCCAAATATTGGTTACGGGCTGGAAATTTTGATGAACAAATCGCTGCTGGCAAAACATAAAAGCTTTCGTTCGGTATATTGGCCGAATGTGGTCAATATTAGCAAATCCAAAAAAATCGGTCGCGCAAGAGGTTGGACAAATGAGCTTATAATGAATTATCAGATCGTCCGAGCGGCATCCTTACATGAATATATCAGCCAATTTGTAAGAATGTCGTATCTGAATCGAAAATACCATAAATAATAGAC
>Ga0209429_10002550_pt1 | contig 10694 bp, 7 predicted proteins | sample BarGraNGADG00212_3_FD_184493 | JGI IMG/M metagenome (GOLD analysis project Ga0209429, IMG submission 184493) | Arctic peat soil microbial communities from Barrow, Alaska - Barrow Graham LP Ref core NGADG0004-212 (SPAdes) (version 2) | ecosystem: Environmental > Terrestrial > Soil > Wetlands >... | reverse complement strand
TCTACTGAAAGCCCTAAATCTTATGTTAAGATCGAACTATTGAAGGCAGGGATTTTTAACCGAACTATCATAGCAAGCACACTCAATGACGGCACACATCTATGGCCAATTCTGTCAACCCAGACTATAGGAAGTGATTATAGAATCAAGATAACAAGTACGATCAACACTTCTATCAATGACACCAGCGATAATAATTTCAATGTCGTTCCACCAAAAATCACGGTAGCCTCACCCAATGGTGGCCAGACATGGATAAGAGGAAAAGCCTATCCAATAACCTGGAATTATACAGGCAGTCCCGGAACTTATGTCAGGATAGAACTATTGAAAGGTGGACTCTTTAATAGAACCATCCTCGCAAACACTCTGAATGACAGGTCACAGAGCTGGACTATTCCAGCAGCACAGGCTATCGGTACGGATTATAGGGTCAGGATCACAAGCACCACCAATGCAGGATATAATGATACAAGCGATAGTAATTTCAATATCAGTAGTTGAATACTTGGAGAATTTACAAAATCCAGGGATACGATCTGGGGTGTGTTTATTGAAGGGGAGTTTTTAAAACCTTCAAAAAACGCATCGTACTCAGAGAATTAATATTTTCCTTCTAAAACCTTTCAGCATAAGCAACATGCTTATTTACTGTCGAATCGATTAAGTTTCTCTGAACTCTGAGAAACATCTCAAAGTCTTTGGTATTAATACCGTTTTGCCCCGCTTTTTTTTAAAAGCGGTATGGGCTCGTAGTATAGTCCGGATAGTACTTGGGCCTCCGGAGCCTAGGACCTGGGTTCAAATCCCAGCGAGCCCGTTCATTATTTAAATGATTCAAGCTAATTGTGCCATTCCATGCTTACAAAAATCATCACAGAGGGCACGACAAATATTGAGGTACCAGTGCCTGATGAGAATTCAAGTTTCCCGCCTTCATCAGTAGCAGTATTCTATAATCCTGCAATGAAAACTAACAGGGATGTCGCGGTGGCTGCTATTGCATGTTTTTCGAAAAATGATCGGCAATATTCATATCTTGACGCCCTCTCAGCGTCGGGGATACGCGGCCTACGCATCGCCAATGAAGTGGGTCTTAATACCACAATGAGCGACTGGGAAGAAAAATCCGTTGAGTTAATAAAAAGAAACATCGAACTTAACAACCTTACAAACTGCACAGCTTTAAAAAGGAATGCCAATGTGGTGATGTTTGATGGAAGCTTCGATATTATCGACCTTGACCCATTTGGGACCCCGGCACCGTTCTTAGATGCTGCATGTTTCTCAACAAAGCGGCTGCTTTGCGTTACTGCTACGGATACTGCACCTCTTTGTGGCGCTCACAAGAAAGCAGGCATCAGGAACTACTCAGCCGTCCCTCTTAAGACAGAATATCATCCTGAGATGGGAGTCAGGATCCTGATGGGCGCTGTGGCAAGGACGCTGGCAAAATATGATAAGTCCATGAGTCCTTTACTTTCCTACGCTTCGGCGCATTATGTCAGGCTTTTTGCATCGGTAAAAAAAGGCATAGTAGAGGCAGATAAGTGTCTGGAGAACATGGGATTTATTGCACATTGTTTTAACTGCGGTAGAAGGGAATGGAAGCACGGGCTTGCAGTCCATATTGAAGAAAAATGTCCTGGGTGCGGGCACAAGACATCGCTGGCTGGGCCCTTGTGGCTTGGCAAATTGCATGATAGTGGATTCTGTGAGCAAGTATTAGATGAGGTCGTAAAAAGGGACTTCAAAGGTGTTGAGAAGCTCATCACCACATGCAGGGACGAGTTTGAAATACCTATGCATTACGACATTCATAAAGTGTGTAAAATGCTTGGGATAACTGCAATGTCTACGGTTGACCTTATTTCTGCTTTGAAGGAGAGAGGCTTTCAGGCTTCACGGACACATTTTTCCGGGATTTCGTTCAAGACGAATGCCAAGATGGAGGAGATCAAAGGAGTTGTGAGGGATCTGGCAGGTTTGAGTTCGTAACCACTAACATTTTATAATCAGCGGCGCCGCCCTGTCATCGATTCGGAGGGCGCGCTTGGTCAAACTCATCCCGATAAGATGAAATTTTAAAGTCCTAAAAAAGTTATCTTTTTTATTTTATCAAGAAGTTCTCTCACTTCATGCTGTTTAGGTTCCTCTTTGGGATGGTCACATTTATTTCTAATAGATGCAAGATGTTGGATTGACTTAAATAAAGTTATATCAAATTCAGGTATTTATTTAGATGTATATACTTTGGTGGCCAACGGTTCAATTGTGTCGTTTTCACCAAATGTGATTTGATTCACTTCGCATAAAGTTTTAAGAAATCTTTCTAAAACCACTCCCGCAATAGCTCCTGATGCTCTGTAAAAATCATGCTTGTAAAGCAGCTCTGCTTGGCTTAATTCTGAATCTAATAAATCAGCTGTTATCATTTTTTTAAAATTGGTTTCTTTTAATGATATTATTGGAATAATAGTATGAAGAATATTTACTTGTATATCAAAAATTTCAATAAAACTATCAAAAATATCCTTTTTATTAAATTGATCTGTATTCTTTATAGTAATATAATTTATTGTATTCTGATAATTGTTTTCAAATATATTATATTTATCAGAATATTGTTTTACTATTAGTTTTGTAATGGCAAACCAGATTTCATACCTTTTTAATAATCTCTTTGAATAAGTTTGGCTTTATCCGTAATTTTTAAATAACCTGGATAGCTAGTATTGGGCTCCCACAGGTTTATAAATTGAGAATATAATTTTTCAATTTCCTTAGCTTCTTGAATATTATCCAAAACATTAAAATTTTTCAAGCTTTCTCCTCACTTTTGGTTTCTTCCACCTCTTCCAACGTCACCTGCACCGGGGCCGTCTCCTCTGCAATACCTTCCTCCTTTGCAGTCCCCTCCTCTTTCGCAAGCGTAGCCACACCAACGACCTTGTCCTTGTCACCGACATTCATTATCTTGACACCCTGCGTATTCCTGCCCTGCACACGAATTCCGCTGGCAGGAACGCGGATGATAATGCCGTTTGAAGTCGTGATCATGATCTCTTCATCCTCACGGACCGTCCTGATATCAACTACATTGCCATTCCTGATATTGACATCGATGGTTATAACGCCCTGTCCTCCGCGGTTGCTTGTGCGATATTCATCAAATATGGTACGCTTCCCGAAACCGTTCTCTGTCACTGTAAGAAGTGTTGCGCCTTCCTCAACAACGGCCATGCTCACAACTTCATCTTCGCCTACAAGCCTCACGCCTCGCACCCCATAAGCACTGCGCCCCATGTCGCGGACATCGTTCTCCTCGAATCTAATGGCCTTACCATGCTTTGTGCCAATTATCATTTCCTTGGTCCCATCTGTGAGCTTTACGGATACAAGTTTATCCCCTTCATCAAGGGAGATTGCAATTATCCCGGTTTTTCTCGGATTTGAAAAATCAGTAAGCTGCGTCTTCTTAGCGGTACCTTTCTTTGTGACCATCAACAGGAAGTGATTCTCATCGAACTTGCTGATCGGAATATATGCATTGATCTTTTCACCCTGCTCAAGCTGCAGCAGGTTGACGATAGCAGTGCCCCGAGCCTGTCTTCCGGCTTCAGGTATCCCATATACTTTCAACCAGTAGACTTTGCCTTTATCGGTAAAGAAAAGGAGGTAGTCGTGAGTATTGCCAATAAATAGGTCACTTACGAAATCTTCTTCCTTGGTCTCCATGCCCATGACACCTTTCCCGCCTCGGCGCTGCTGCTTATATGCATCCACAGCAATGCGTTTGATATAGCCGCTGTTTGTTATCGTAATGACATCGTCTTCTTTCGGGATTAAATCCTCAGTCACAAGGTCTCCGGTACTATCAATGATCTCGGTTTTTCGTTTATTGGAAAAACGGGCTTTGATGTCTGCAAGTTCTTCTTTTATTAGCGCAAGTATTTTTATTTCACTTGCCAGGAGTTCTTTGAGCCATGAAATTGTCTTTTGCAGTTCACCATATTCAGCATCGATCTTCTCACGCTCAAGTCCCGTGAGCCTCTGAAGCCTCATGTCAAGTATAGCCTTTGCCTGCTCAATGCTGAGTTTAAACTTTGCAATAAGACCATCGCGGGCTTCATCCGGGGTCTTTGAAGCTCTTATGAGCTTGATCACTTCATCGATATTGTCAAGTGCAATTATCAAACCTTCGAGGATATGGGCACGCTGCTGTGCTTTTTTGAGCTCGAACTGGCTTCTTCGAATTATTACATTCTTCCTGTGGGAAATATACTGGACAATTATTTCCTTTAACGGCAGAACCATTGGCCGTCCTTCAACAAGGGCCAGGTTGATAACGCCAAAAGTGGTCTCAAGCTGGGTGTGCGAATAAAGCTGATTCAAAATGATATTCGCCTGCGCCTGTCTTGATATTTCCATTACGACGCGTATGCCATCTTTATCGGATTCATCACGCAGGTCCGTGATACCTGCTATTTTCTTATCGCGAACTAACCCTGCTATGTCCTCTATCAATTTTGCCTTGTTCACCTGGTAGGGGAGCTCATTAACGATGATCGTTTCCTTGTTCTTTACGTTTTCTATTATTGCCCTGGCGCGCATCTTTACTGAGCCGCGGCCTGTCGAGTACGCATCCCGGATCCCCTGGCGTCCATATATGAATCCAGCTGTGGGAAAATCAGGCCCTTTGACCACGGTCATGAGTTCGTTCCATTCAACGGCAGGATTATCTATGACCATCATAATTCCATCAATAACTTCACCAAGATTATGAGGCGGCATGTTGGTCGCCATGCCTACAGCGATCCCCGTAGAACCATTGATAAGAAGGTTAGGAAGCTTGCATGGAAGAACTGAGGGCTCTTTTAATGAATCATCGTAGTTGGGGACAAAATCTACTGTTTCCTTATCGATGTCTCCAAGGATCTCATCAGATATTTTCCCAAGACGAACCTCAGTGTATCGCATCGCTGCGGCGCTGTCCCCATCAATACTTCCGAAATTCCCTTGTCCATCTATTAAAGGATATCTTAAAGAGAATTCCTGCACCATCCTTACTAGAGAATCATAAACCGCAATATCGCCATGCGGATGGTACTTACCAAGCACGTCTCCCACGATCCTTGCTGATTTCTTGTAAGGCTTATCGTGTGTCATCCCATTCTCGTTCATAGCATACAGAATGCGGCGGTGTACAGGTTTCAGGCCGTCCCTGACATCAGGAAGGGCACGCCCCACGATCACGCTCATGGCATAATCGATATACGAACGCTTCATCTCAACTTCAATGTTGACTGGGGTGATCTTTTCGACTGTAAGTTGCTGCTGTGGGTCTTTTGGTTCGGGGTCGGTCATGGTATATCAGCTCGGATTAGTGTAAGGAAAATTTTTATAAGTTCTTTGTCGAAAAATCAATTTTATTAACCGCAGATGAACACAAATGAATCCGGATGATCTGTAATAGAACACGGATTGCGCGGATGACGCGGATGCGTACGGATCCGTGAAGATCCGCGCAATCCGTGTCATCCGTGTTCCTCGTCGCGGCAGGAGCACTTGTTTATGCATTATAGGAACAATTTCCAAGGGTTGCGAACTTTTCGAACTTTGCAGTCTATTATATTTTTTAAATTTAGAGAAGAAAGAGAACATTTTTACCTCTCTGCCAAGATAGGTAAATTTGAATCCGATTTCAGACGTCCCAAACTATGGATGGCCAACATTTTATTATACAAAGAATCGATATGGTCTGGATCTTTCTCGATAACCTTTTCATAACACTTAACCGCTTCATCATATTTATTCAAACTATGAAGCGCAAGCCCTTTGCCATACCATGCATAGAAGTAATCAGGATCGACCTCAAGTGCTTTTTCACAGCATTTTATTGTTTCGTCATATTTTCCTAAATTATATGACACAAGTCCTTTGCAGTACCATGAATCAGAATGATCAGGATATAAACTAATTGCAACTTCATAACAACTCATCGCTTCATCGAACCTGTCCAGAATATGAAACATCAGCCCCTTGTTGTACCAGATAAACCATGAATAACTACCTTTTGGATCAAGCACGATCTCTTTATCAAAGCACTTTGCAGCCTCTTCATATCGTTCAAGGCTTCGAAGCGCAAATCCCTTCCAGCGCCATGTTTTTGCCTGTCTGGGATTGACCTGCAAGACCCTATCATAACATGCCAATGCAGCATTGAATTCATTCAAATTGTGAAGCGCACGTCCTTTATTGAACAGGGCGTCAACATGTTTTGGCTCAAGCTTCAATATCTTATCAAAAGATGCTATTGCTTCTTTATATTTTTTTAAATTGTTAAAGGCAAGGCCTTCTTCTATAAATTTAGCTGGATTTTTTCCTTTTGCAGATGATTTCATAAAATTATCACCGGTTTTATTAGCATGCCTTTACACATCCAGATTCCTTACATCCTTAGCATGCATCTCGATGAACTCACGCCGCGGCTCAACCTTGTCACCCATAAGGATCGTAAAGATCTCATCTGCCTTGATGGCATCCTCAAGCGCCACCTTAAGCATAGTCCTTGTTTCAGGATTCATCGTAGTATCCCAGAGTTGCTGTGGATTCATTTCACCAAGACCTTTATAGCGCTGCATTGTGATCCCATCTCTTCCTATCTCCGCAAGTTTCTTGTTCAGTTCTTCTTCATTATATACATAGAACTCAGATTTGCCTTTCTTCACTTTAAAAAGCGGGGGCTGTGCGATATAGATATACCCATTTTCGATAAGCGGGCGCATGTACCTGTACAATAAAGTCAGGAGCAGTGTCCTGATGTGGCTTCCATCAACATCGGCATCTGTCATGATCACTATTTTATGGTATCGGGTTTTCAGGATGTCAAATTCCTCGCCATCGCCGATACCGGCGCCGATGGCTGTGATGAGTGCGCGGATCTCTTCGTTTTTCAATATCTTGGTCAGGCGCGCTTTCTCTACATTCAATATCTTGCCACGAAGCGGAAGAATAGCCTGGAATTTGCGGTTTCGTCCCTGTTTTGCCGACCCACCGGCGGAATCTCCTTCCACGATATATATCTCGCTTAATGCCGGATCTTTTTCAGAGCAGTCCGCAAGCTTGCCGGGAAGCGCGCTAATTTCAAGTGCGCTCTTTCGCCGCGTGAGTTCGCGGGCTTTTCGCGCTGCTTCACGAGCCTCTGCCGCTTCCAGAGCTTTCATTAAAATACTCTTAGCTGCCGCAGGGTTCTCTTCAAGGAACTCAGAAAGTCCTTCCGAAACAAGCGTTTCCACGATGCCTTTAATGTCGCTGTTACCAAGTTTTGTTTTTGTCTGTCCCTCAAACTGAGGATTCTGGAGCTTGACATTTATGATCGCAGTGAGCCCTTCCCTCGCATCTTCGCCTGAAAGCTTATCGTCACCTTTCAGGAAATTCTTTGACTTGGCATAATCATTTGAGACTTTGGTAAGCGCAGCCTTGAATCCCACAAGATGGGATCCGCCTTCATGGGTGTTAATATTATTTGCAAAAGTATAAACGTTCTCAGTATAGCTATCATTGTACTGCATTGCGATTTCGACAACGGTCGTTTCTTTTTGTTTCTGGAAATAAATGGGTTTTTCATGTAGCTTTGTTTTGTTCTTGTTCAGGAACTCAACAAATGATACAATGCCGCCTTCATACTGGAATATCTGCTCTTTCTGCGTGAATTCCTCTTTCAGGGATATCTTGACCCCTTTATTCAAAAATGCAAGCTCACGGAGCCTGTTTTCCAGGGTTTCAATATCATATTCAAGGGTTTCAAATATGGTTTTATCGGGCTTGAAGGTGATCGTTGTCCCGCTCTCTATGGAATCTCCTATTGTGGTTACAGGGGTTACGGGTTTTCCGAATTCGTATCTTTGTTTGTAGAGTTTACCATCACGTCTTACTTCCGCCTCAAGCCATTCGGAAAGTGCGTTTACTGCTGAAACACCTACACCGTGAAGACCGCCGGAAACCTTGTATGCATTATTATCAAATTTTCCACCGGCATGGAGCATCGTAAGGACGATTTCAAGCGCTGATTTCTGATATTTCGGTATGACCTCGATAGGAATACCTCTTCCATTGTCCACTACTTTTACGCTGTGGTCAGGTCTTATAGTTACTTCGATATTCGTACAATAACCCGCGAGCGCCTCATCTATGCTGTTATCCACAACCTCATAAACAAGATGGTGGAGCCCTCGTGCATCTGTGCTCCCGATATACATGCTTGGACGCTTGCGTACGGCTTCAAGTCCTTCAAGTACCTGTATCTGTCCTGCCCCATAATCTGTATTTACGTCATTCATATCGAATACCTTTTGAATAAATATATTAATATTATATTTGAAAAATTCTCGTTTTCAACTATTTTTGGATACAATTTCTTTCCTTCAGTCTATTAATTCCTTCGGCGTTTAATAGTTTTAATTACTTATATACCTTATTGCCTCAATGCATAGCGTTTTAATTTTTATTGGAAAAGTGTTATTCAAAGGAAATACAATATCACAGGAAGCATTATAACCCCCATGGCATTTATTTTTCGTATCTTTGCATAAGATGCTATCATTCCTATAGGCGTTGAGATCAAGAAAATAATCAAACCGAACCAGCCTGTGAACAATATAACAAGAGCTGCAAGTCCTGTCAAAACGCCTGCACATAATTTGGAATAATTTATTCGCGATAGGAATCCTGATATCCTGCTTCCGAGATAAATAGTGGTAAAATAAGAAATTGCAGATACAAATATTATCACTATCAACAAGAGAATAAATATAGAATAATCCCATTCTGGGACATTTACAAGCTGGTTAATAGCTACCATCGCACCGCTTCTTGCTTTTCCAATAATAAAAAGAGCCACAAGGCTGAAAATCGCGTTTGCCGTATTTGCGCTGCTTATTGATACCATGAATTCCTTTGACGCTTCAGCCCCCTTTTCCACGCGAACAAAAAGCATCGCAAGAATTGTTCCAACAGCAGAAGAGACACCTGGAAGCCATGCAACGAAAGAACCTGCCGCGGTTCCTGTGACCAATCCCCGGATGATCCTCTTTTTGGAAAGCACGAACATGCAATTTTTTTGCTGGGGTGGCAATTCTGATTTTGTCATAAGGCTAATTACAAGCATTGAAGCGCCGAACAATCCTGAAAGAAGAGGTAGTAGAATTGAAGGCTCTCCGAATTTTATTAGTGGCTGCATCAATGCGGTGTTGTCAAATGCAAATATGCCAAGAAAACCTGAAATAAAAAAGAGGAGAAGCGCATAGAACTTGTATTTAAGATGCGCAAGGGAACCCTGTCCTTCTTCATATTCACCATTTTCAGTAATGATCATTACGATCACGATCAAAACAAGTATCCATCCAATATAATCGTTAACTATGCCATAAATATTCTTGAAGAAAAACGCCATTGGTAAGACCATCAATAGAGATACTATGACCGCTCCGGCGCTTCCGATGGCGCTGAGGCGCACAGCCTCTTCACCTCTTCCTTCCATGAGGAGCGCATGACCGGGAAGCACAGCTAACGCTGTATCGGCTTCAGGCGCGCCCAGGAAAATGGAAGGGATGATATCAAGGAAGGTATGGGCTATTGAATTTGAGAGTATGATCACTGCTATGTAAAAAGGTTCAAAACCTATGCTTGAGAGAAGGGGTGAGGCTGCAACAAGTATAAGGGCAAAATTGTTCACATGGATGCCCGGAGTAAGACCTGAAATGATACCGAGGAGGAAACCAAACATTATTGAGACGATGAGCAGGACAATTGAGATATCCATGGATTTCTCCAGAAAGCTTTTCATGAACAAAAGGATTATGTTTGCAGGTGTGATTTTAGAATTGTGAGGATCGCAGTTACTAAACTTGAAGAGAAATCTGAAGGAATTCCTGAATTATTTAGGCGCTTTGGTCATGATGCGGTTATAGTATCAACGATGCGCACGGCCGATCCTTCTGATATAAAACCCATCTTGAGATTATGCGATATGATCTCAAATGGCAGGATTGATATACTAATTTTTACAAGTTCACTTGGTGTTGAGAAGCTCTTTGGAAGGATATTCCCGGATAAAAAAATCCGGATCGTGAGCGTAGGACCTAAAACAGCAAAGAAAGTAGAAGAATTTGGAGCAAAAAGCGAAGTTATTGAAAAATTCTCTTCAGAAAACTTTGCTAATTACCTCGGGGATATTGCGGGAAAGACAATCGGCATCGCGCGCGCCGAAGTTCCAAACCCTGAATTGATATTATCACTGGAATCAAAAGGCGCTATTGTTGTTGAGGCTCCTGCATACCGGTTAGAGCCAGCAGGGCATAGCATTCTTGGAGTTATGGACAATGTGGATGCGGTCATCTTTACGAGTGCTAAATCCTTTGAGCTTTCGGGTTTTGGGAAAGTGAATCATAAGAAGACAAGGGTAATTGCGATAGGTGAAAAAACTGCTGCAGCTATGCGCAAAATGGGGATACAGCCTGATTTTGTGGGGGATGGGACTATCGAGGATTGTTTAATGATTTTTGCCTGATGAGGATTTAGGAAACTGTGTAATTTTTTCCGGAAAAATGAATATTTGCATTTAATTTTAATATTAATTATTCATGGAAATAGTAACCGCATGGCTCATGCGCTTTTTCATCCTTTGACCTTGG
>Ga0209429_10002549_pt1 | contig 10695 bp, 7 predicted proteins | sample BarGraNGADG00212_3_FD_184493 | JGI IMG/M metagenome (GOLD analysis project Ga0209429, IMG submission 184493) | Arctic peat soil microbial communities from Barrow, Alaska - Barrow Graham LP Ref core NGADG0004-212 (SPAdes) (version 2) | ecosystem: Environmental > Terrestrial > Soil > Wetlands >... | reverse complement strand
AGTAAATCCCGGATCAGTTATCCTTTCAGGAGCATTAATGTTCGAGTATCTGGGATGGAATGAAGTGGCACAAAAAATATATGATAGCCTTGAACTGACTTTTCAAAGCAAAAAAGTAACATACGACCTGCACAGGTTGATGGAAAACGCAACATTACTTAAAACATCCGAATTTGCTGATGCTATTATATCTAACATTTAAACACGTTTAAAAGATTTACCCTCTTTCTAAATATACTTTAACCTTCTTCCAGTAGTCTAATGTCTTCTTCCCGGATCCGTTCCAGCTTCTGGCGATTTTTTCAAAGTGCGGATATCCTCTTTGTCTAGCGTAATACAGGAATATCTCTTTTGAAACCTGAAGATCGTAACAATCCTCAAGCTTGTAATTATTCCCGGTCCTCCGGTTATAATCCAGAAGTCTGATAGGTCTTATCTGAAGCGGACCTGTTGCCTGTTCTATATAATTAAAAGCCCTGCCATTACCGGAACATTCAACCTGAATTACAGCTTTTATAAGCTTGTCGTAAACATCCACCGGCTCTGCTTTAACAATATAAATTACATTCAGATCGGGAGCGGCCACTTTAAGGGTAATTAGTAAAAAGAAAATCAGGAGGGAACTTTTCATGCACCGGGAATTTGTAATACAATTTTTAAATCTCTGTACCTCATTTTGTTGTAAGGTCAATTTATATTTTCATAAGTTTTCAGATTGTAAACAACTGTCAGATTAAATTGTTTAAGCAACATGCATTGTTTTAAATTTCTACAGATTGGTTTTGAACATTAAAAACCACGTAACTTATTGATATACATAATATACAACACCTTTAAAACGATAAAGATCATACTCTTTATCTGACGCTATGTTACATAACTTTATAAAAGATTTATATAATTTACATATTGCATGCTGGTTTAATATGAAATTTAAGCAAAAATTCTGTAAATGTTTCGGGATTTTAACAGGTCAGGCTTATCATACATCCTGTTTAACTTCTTCAATTTCCCTCTTTTCCCTGAAAAAGAAGATAAAACATATAAGCACGGCAACTGCGATGTATGCGGGCACAAACCAGATATTTTTCCACTGGTAAACCTGATCTACTGAATAATATGTTGTTACAAAGCCCGAGAACCATGTACCGATAAACATACCAAGACCATAAGTTACGAAAGTGAATAATCCCTGGGCTGCATTCTTAATCCTTTCATTCGATTTCTTCTCTGTGTACATATAACCTGTAACAAAGAAGAAATCGTAACATACTCCATGAAGGATGATACCGAGGTAAAGCATCCATATATTGGAATCCATATTACCATACGCAAAACACAGATAGCGAAGAATCCATGCCGTCATCCCGATAAGGAGCATTTTCTTGACGCCAATCCTGTTAAACAGGAATGGAATGGTAAGGAGGAAAAGAGCTTCAGAAATTTGTCCCATTACCATCTTTCCGGCAGCATTATGCATCCCCGACTGGTTAAGGTAAAGGTTTGCAAATCCAAAATAGAAGGAAAGGGGTATACATACGAATATAGCTGAGATAAAGAAAATGAGAAAGGATTTGTCCCTGAACAATACAAAAGCATCAATACCCATAACTTTTTTTGCTGAGGAGGGTGATTTTGCCAGAGGAGGAGTGTCGGGCAGCAGGAAGCTGAAAAACCCAAGCACTATCGATGCAATGGCAGCCATATAAAAAGTCCCCGGAGTCTGTTCTATGCCAAGAAGCGCAATCATAAAACCAGCCAGAACCCACCCGACATTACCAAATACCCTGACCAAAGGAAATTGTTTTCCAGGATCGGTCATCTGCCTGAATGCCACACTGTTCGACAGGGCTATAGTTGGCATGTAAGCCAGTGAATACAGCAATATTATCCAGTAAAATGGACCAACGTTTATAATTCTTGACGCGAGGAACAGGAGTAACCCACCGATAATATGCAAAAACCCCATCACCTTTTGAGCTGCGAAAAAACGGTCTGCCACCATCCCGATAAAGAATGTGGAAATCATGGTGGCAATCGCCAGTGCACTGTAAACAGCACCAATTTGAATACCTGTGGCGTGGAGGTATTTAGTCATGAATGTTCCCATGGTCACATACCATGAGCCCCAGATATAATACTGCAGGAACATCATAAAGCTGAGGATGATGCCGGTCTTTGTTTTCATATACTGGTATGTTTTGAATTAAGAATCTGCATTACCTTATTATTATCAGGTTTCATAAATAACTTAATAATTCTGAATTTACAATAGCAAGATATGAAATTCTTTTACTGATAGAAATTATTTTCGGAGATTCCAACAGGGGTCTTGACACCTTAAGGGAGGGCTTTTTTTATATCCCATTTTTTCCGCAATGATTTAAAGTCAATAGATTTTTATTCAAAATAAAAAAGTTGCCTTTTTGTCAGGCAACTTGCAGATTATTTTTTATCAAATTGTATATTCCTGACACGGCCTCCGGTTAATTTGAATCCTTTTAAATTGAGCTGCTTATCATTAAAAAAGCTGAGCGTGCCTAATGAGCAGCTGAATTGATCTTTATTGACCGGATCGGGTTTAAGTGTAAAATCACCCAGACGCATGTTCTGAATGACTAATTTGCCATTTGTTACATACACCTTATATACTGATTCTAATTCTTCACTAAAATAAGTGCCTGCATACTTTTTCAACTGAGCTGGTGTTACTGTTAAAGGAATAATTCTTTTGGCTCGGATTGACCTGTATTTCAGCGAATTAATCTCTCCGTTAATATCCTTTACAAAAGTCATCGATGAACCATATGCCTGGACCCAGAAGAGAGTATCAGCTTTTGCAATAGCCGGAAATTTGTTTTCACCATTTGCCTGCACAAATAATTGACCGTTCTCCAGGGTAAATGTTACATACCATCCCGGGCCCAACTGATAGCTGCCTATATATTTTTTTATTAATGAAGTATCCACTTTTACTGTCAGTGAATCTTTCAGATTTTCTTTTATTGGCGCTGGTTTAAGTTTATCCTTTAAAAAAAGGCTGGCTATTTTGGATGAATATTCTATGGGATCAAAACTACTAACGTTACTAAGAATGATCAATGAAAATTTTTCATCAGGGTAATTTGAAATAATGGTCCGGTAACCTTGCCATCCTCCGTCATGTGAAATGGTTTTCACTCCTCCCTCTTCATTTATTTCCAAACCATACCCATAATGAACTTTTTCCTTATTGTTAAGAACATCTTCCTCAAGCATTCTTGTATAAACCGGATCTTTTGACACTATGGCATTTTGAAAATTGATTACCCATTTACTTAGATCTTCAACTGATGTAAATATAGAACTCGAACCATATGCAGTAAGCGCACCCTGACTTATACCGAAACCACTGCCATCAGGTGAGTAAGAAGTGGCACGATTCTTAATGACTTTTTTGTAATTATCCAGGATAAAAGAAGAATTCATGCCAAGGGGTTTAAAAATATTTTCATCTTCCCAGTCCCCTAATGATTTCCCAGTGACTTTTTTAACTATCGCTGCCAGGAGGTTATATCCTGTATTGGAGTATGAATAATTTGAACCAGGTTCAAAATCCAATTGTTTTTGATACTTTACCATCCGCATTATGTCTTCAAATGAAAATATTTCATCATATCGCCATCCTGCTATATGTAAAGCATTTGTCCAATCTCTTATCCCGCTGGTATGATGAAGCAGGTTCCTGATTGTAATACTCTTCCCAAATTGAGGAACTTCGGGAAGGTATTTATGAATATCGTCGTCCAAAGATATTTTCCCTTCCTGAATCAGGGTCGAAATAGCCATCCCTGTAAATTGTTTTGATAAAGAGGCTATATCAAAAATGGTGGTCGGGGTAATAGAGATATCAAATTCCAGATTTGCCAGACCATAACCCTTTTCAAAGATTACCTTACCGTCTTTGATGATTGATACTGCACACCCCGGACTATTTGAATGGTTATAGGATTCAAAAATCGCATCCATCTTTGTAGAAAGTGAATCGGGCTTAATTTGTGCAGTACAAAACAAGCAAGCCAAAAAAAACGTAAAAAGTAAGGTAATCGATTTCATGATTTAAATTTTTTGTGTTTGGATTATCAAATTTAAGCAACAAAAGAAAAGACACCAGAATTAATTATTTGCTGCTTACAGATTTGAAAAAAATTCCTCTATTAACGCCCGCCAAACAAAAAAGCCGCATAAAGCAGCTTTTTTGTTGACCCACCTGGTCATGAACTATTTTCACATAACGCTTATAATCAATCTAATGCAAAGACCTTTTTTATAGAGGTCTCGAATAATACTCCTCTCTGCTTACATCTACTATTACAAAGTTAATCATATTTTTTATTATTAGTGGTTCTATAAAGGTTAAGTTATATTATTACATCTGCACACATTCATTCTGGGTGAAAAGTGGTCGAAAAAGGGGAGGGTTTGACAAGGTCACTTTCGTTGATTGTTTATTTTACCATAATTCATACGAAAACAATGTCCATGCAAATTGTATAGAGGGCCCAATTGTTGCAAGTTGTATTTATTTCTTTAGTTTGTCCATACAGTACCTTATTGTGTAAGCAGTCAATGTAAAGATTATTGATATTATTGACATTATTGTAAGTATGAAAGCGAAGATATATAAGGAATTCAAACAAAAGTATTCCCTCACTCCCAGTGCGATTAGTGTTATTAATAATAGCCACAAATTTTGGTTAAGATTAATATTAAATTTTTCAGTGGGATCAATTTGGTTATTCATTATATTGGGTATTTAATTTGACTAGTAATTACAACTTTCATAGTTGCAATAGTTACTCGTTCAGCTATGAAGAATATGTATCTTCCGCTGCTTCGCACTTATTAATCCCTAACACAACGAACAGAGAAACCATACCGCTCATTGAGGTACTTCCTGCTTACACTGGTGGTACTGTTGTACATGTTCCTGGCCCAGGCGTATGGCGTGTAGTACTCAGTAGAACTCCACCAGTTACCGTCGTAGCCAACATCGTTGCACGTACCATCGTCGTTACGGTAGCCACCCGGAAGAACTGTAAAACCCGTTTCATTGGTTGCTCCTGTATTTGGAGTTATCCAATGGGTTGTACCGGTTTCTTTAAGTTTGCCTCCGGCAACACTTTCGCTTCCCAAAAAGGTTGTAAGGGTAGTCCACTCGGCATCGGTAGGTACATGCCAGCTTGTGGGACATACATTTTTTCCCCCGTTGCTTGCCTCCTTCGTAGCCGCATTATTATCTACTACAAACCAGTTATACAGTCTCCCATAGGTAGTAGAATTTGCCGGAGTATTACCGTAATCGCTATAAGCTCCTGTGGTTGCAGCAGCCCATGTTGCAGCAACTGTTATATTGGGTATTGCTGTGCCATCGTTATATTTTGTGGTTTTCAGGTTTTCTGCCATCCATACCTGCGTGCCAATAGCAACAGTATTATAAACATTGCCGTCATTGTCAGTTATTGGTGCTGGTACTGAGGGGGTTACTGAGTTTGAAGCAGAGCTTGCTGCACTGTTACCAATAGCATTTGTGGCTGTCACTGTGAAGGTATAGGCAGTTCCATTGGTAAGACCTGTTACTGTAATTGGGCTCGCTGAACCGGTGCCTGTTATATTACCCGGACTTGAAGTTACCGTGTAGCTTGTTATGACAGAGCCACCATTACTGACTGGTGCTGTAAATATTACACTAGCCTGGGCATTTCCTGCAGTAGCTGTCCCTATTGTTGGCGCTCCCGGAACTGTGGTAGGTGTTACTGAATTTGAGGCAGAACTTGCCACACTGGTACCAATTGCATTCGTTGCTGTTACTATGAAAGTATAGGCAGTTCCATTGGTAAGACCTGTTACTGTAATTGGGCTCGCTGAACCGGTGCCTGTAAAACCACCCGGATTTGAAGTCACCGTGTAGCTTTTTATGACAGCGCCACCGTCACTAACTTTAGTCTCTAATTCTTTTACAGTCTTTTGTGAGGAATCTCGCAAATTTTCGAGCTTTCTAGATAAGGAGTTGATTTTGTCATTTAGGGCTGCCTTTTCTTTTTCTATACGAGAATTAACAAAATTAATTTCATCTTGAATGTACCGAATTACATCATTAAAATTTTCTTTTGGAAGAATTGTTGCATGTAAATCTGCTGAAGCGGAAGAATGTTCATGTATTGATCCAGATACACTCAAAGTTGTTGTTTTAGCTTTTAGCGGGAACTCCTTAAGATAGTTAAACAGGGATTTGAAAAAGGGGGATTTCCCAAATAAAACCGATCTCTCTTTCAAACTAATGATTAAGACTAATGTACCAACTAACTGTAGAAGTAAGCCATATACAATAATTCCAGTTTCGTTTATTTCAAACTGAATAAATACGAGGGGAAGTAGAAGTGTTGCTATAAAGAAGAAGAGCCATTTCCCTTTTAAGAACCATCTTCGAAGTCTTTTAAAATAATTGGATAAGTTCATAATCAAGTAGTTAATATGTTACAGCTAACGGTACGGCAGTTGAGATAGTTTGCGCCATCCTGGTGCGCGAGGGCTTTATCACGATCGCGGTACAAGGAGCTGGTTGATAGATAATTAGTTTGTTTAAACGTTTGACATCCTATCAAGGTTACTTTTGCAAATATTGTGACAAGCAAATTACCCCACTGACCGTGTTATGGGCAGCTATTTATCCAATTTTGTTTGCAATTAATCCTCCTATAACTGAGACGATAATGCCAACAATTATTACTACAAATATTATATTCCTAGTGGTCTTTTTTCGTTTGTATATTTCGATATAATCCCCCCAGTTAAAAATATAAGGAGGATATAGTCTTTTAGTCAGTAGAATTAATAATTGCAAACCGATCATTATTATAAATAGATATATTACTATTTTTATAATTGGTTTAAAAACGGGCTTAAGTATGTCCGGGGAAGTCTCATTATATAATTGCTGTTTATGAATGTCGAAAAGAGCGTTAATTACGTTTATACTATCTTGATTTTGATATTTAATAGCAAGAGAATCAAGCGCTTGAATTCTCTTATCTATATTGAAATCAATACCGTTCATCATATAATACATCATTCCTAAGAAGAAGAGCAACAAGGAAATTGGAGAAACAAATTTAAAATTGCTTTTTTCAGTAAGCTGACTAATGGAGAACGTTTTAATTTTTTGAAGTCTTTCTTCTAAAATAGAAGTTGTAATAAAAACCCAATCTCTAGTTTCTCCTGAAACATTCAGTCTTATTGGAATATCATATGAGTCCTTTTTTGAGCTACAAAATTCGAGTCTAATCTTATTATACTCAGGACTTCTTTTTGGAGGAAGGACACTATGACTTTTCTTTGCTTCAAATGCAAGGTTAACAATTTTCGTTGATCCTGAATTTTCCAAGGATAGAACGTCATCAAGACTTTTGGTTTCTTCTACAACTCCATTCTCATACTTAAGAACATATTTATTCTCTTTAATTGTTCCTTCACCAGTTTTATCAAGTTGCTCATTGGCTAACTCAACAATTCGCCTAAGCTCTTGTTCAGTTAGATTAAATCCAGAGGAGAATGTCTTTTTTGATTCAACAAGAATTTTTTTCATCTGTGTTTATTTATTTAGGTTAGTGCATTTAAGTTGCCCATAACGGCCCGGCAATAAAGGGAGGTTGTGTTACCCGACGCCAGCACCGGCAGGATCCTGATACTTAGCCAGAAAATTGTCACGGTGCAAGGAGGGTATGGCGCACTTTTTGCCGTCATGGTACAAATTTTATTGAGCATTACGAGTGTCGCGGTACAAGTTTGATCGGAGCCGCGAATTTATCCCCGGTTACAAAGTTGGTTGCGGGCACTGGCGCAGTGTCGCGGTACAAACTAACTCGGAGCCATAAATTTGTCAAGGTGCAGGATTTTAATTACGGGTAGATGCGCGTGTCCGGGTGTAATGGCCATTACGAATTTGTCTTGGGAGTAGGAGCAAAAGCAAAAAGTGTGACAAACAACTTACCTTTATTGTCCGTGTTATAGTGCGTAATTTTTTGTCATCAGAGAAAGAGCTATTGTCTTAGAAAAGCTTTGGACTTTAACAGGTCTTGGCTTATCGCTATTTGACAACTATCACCACAGGATTTGATGTCTCAGTCAAACCGTTAGACAGTATCCCCTCAGATCCTGTTATATTCTCCTTCTTTATTATTTCAAGTAATTTAAAAGCATCTTGATAGTCCACTAAAAGACTATCATGATATATATATTTTGGCCAAAAAGTGACTCCATTATCCAAATCATTAATAAATCCGTTCCTATCTAGAAAGGAAGTTTCTGATGTTTGTTTATTGAATACACAGAGTTTTGTTGAATCGGATAATCCCAAATTGAATTTCATAAACAAATACTCATTATTCTCACTTATTGTCCATATCCATAATTTATCTTTAATTCTATTATTTAACTCCTCTCTTTCTTGATTTTGTAAAGGAATTGAGAGGTCAGCTTCCATCTTTGATTGACCAAGATTAAAGATGGCATAAGGCTTATGTTTTGAATTTACAAACATGTTTAAAGTGTCAACTCTAGATTCAAGTATTCGAATTGTGTCCTTAAAATAATACATTGGGATAACTGTAGCCAAAAGTGGTGGTTTGTTAAAGACTCTATTGTGGTTTTTGATTTTTGTTTCAATGGCTCCGGTACTGTCTGTAATAATTAACCTAAACTCAGAATCATCTGGATAAGGACTGTTTGGAATAACAAAAATATAATTATTGGAGTCCGTTTTTAAAAATTGTAAAGAGCTAAAAGAAATATTGAAAGACCTATTAAAGACGCCATTAAAATCAAATTCCAGTATCGATTTAATTCCCCAGGCCATTATATAAACCTTCTCGCTTTTTTCATCAATCCAATAACTTGAAACATGTAGATATTCTCCTGGACCTCTGCCGTTTGAACCTACCTGTCTAATAAATTTGCCTTTTCTATCAAATTGGGTCAACCTGTCAAAGTCGCTTATGAAAATATAGTTTTTGCTAAAATCAATTTTAACTATTCTTCTTATTAGACTCTTTGCATTAGTTTCTAGTGGAATGTATTCTATTTCCCTACCGATGGCACTGAGAGAAACTGATTTAATGTTTTTTAGATTAGCTTCTATTTCAACTTTGTAAGGGAGAATAACAGAAGCTTTTTCATTTTTAACATTTGTTTTTTGATTAGGATTACTACATGAAGAAATAAATAAAAGTCCAAGTAGTAGATTGAGTAATGTTGGTTTCATACTTTTTATGCTTAAGTTATAAAGGTAAATAGTAAATTCAAGAGATGGCGTGGTTTTTGCAAAGTCCCGATAACCGGACGAAAGTTTTCTCGTCCAGGCGAAGTTCTCCAGATGGCGGAGTCCCTGTAGACGGCCGCGAGTTGTCCCGTCACGATAAAATTATCTAGGCGGCGATGCAAAAACCATAACAGCATTGTCTAGGTTGAAGGTACTTGTTGCAGGATTTGTCTCGGGATACAAAATTCGGTTAATTAAATGAGCTGGAGTTATAGTGCGTAAGTCGGTAGTCACTGAGAATTAGATCGATGCACTTATGCACTATAACCTTGTTTTTATGATTAATTAAATTACTCATATCTGCTTTGTTTTCAACGATATAATTAAACCAAATCTTAATATTAATCAGTGATTCGGACATTCAACAAAACCAAATTTACAACTAAACTAAGAGATAGACAATTATATTTCAATCACTTATGTGCCAAAGGTCTAATATCAAAACTCAAAGACCTTATATCATTTGTACTACAAATGGCTTCCCAAATACCCTCAATCAAAATCAGTCTGGCGCGAGCCGTCGCGAGTAGCAGACAATTTTCGGCATATGAAGTGGGGTTATTGAATGACTAAAGCAAGGCTTATGCAATAACCCGAAGGGCTTGGCCTTGCTGTGTCATGAAATATTGCTTTATGCAAACCCACGAGTGCCGATTAAAATTGGATGCCGCAGGCTCGCAGTAATCAATAGTGAGGGTTGCGATTTATGTTGCATACCTTAGACCTATGTATTCTGAAATGCAACATAAAGAGAGCATACCCGAACACCTAAATTCCTTTTTCGATTTTTTGAGGAATTACCTTCAACGTTTTATCGAGCGTAAAAGTAATGCTTAAATCAACCAATGGATTATTTAACCAACTTAATGGTAACGGGGACATTGCCAAGATTAACATCCTGGTAAAGAACGTTCAATTCAAGTACACCACTGGTCAATTGGACAATAATTGCTTCAGTTTCATAAGCGGTTCCCTTGTCTATGATGATGGACGTTTCACCTGCATTGAATTCCCAGGAACCATTTTCACTTTGCCCAAGCAGTGATCCGGTATAAGTGCCATCAGTAGTAAAATTCATAGTGGTACTTTTATATGATGCTTTCACTAAACTGACAGCCAATTGAATTATGGGATTTGTGGATGTTGTAGACAAATTATCAAATTTCCAGATATGACTTGTGAGCAAGGCCTTTTTATTGAGACCAATTTCTTCTTTAGGTTCTTCGGCATTTTTTTTGCAGTCATTCATGGTAAAAAGTACCAGGATAAGGAGGGTTGAAATGGAAAGACGCAACAGGTTTTTCATAATACTAAGTATTAGTGAGAATTTATAAAAGTAT
>Ga0209429_10002547_pt1 | contig 10704 bp, 4 predicted proteins | sample BarGraNGADG00212_3_FD_184493 | JGI IMG/M metagenome (GOLD analysis project Ga0209429, IMG submission 184493) | Arctic peat soil microbial communities from Barrow, Alaska - Barrow Graham LP Ref core NGADG0004-212 (SPAdes) (version 2) | ecosystem: Environmental > Terrestrial > Soil > Wetlands >... | reverse complement strand
TTTGGGGTGGAAATGATGATTCGAAAAGCAAAGAAAACTCCCTGCATAATTTGATTTATAATTTAAGAAAATACTTGAAAGAGGATCCTGCATTGATGCTGGAAGTCGTTGTGAAACAAGGGTATCGGATTTCAATTATACCATCTGCTGAAGCAACATCCTGATCTTTAAGGTCTAAATAAACCAAACTCCAAGTGGTTCTGAACAGGTCAATTAAATGACCAAACCGGGCGTTTCCGAATTGACGGAGACGCCCGATTGTTCACTAAAATGGCCAACGACAGGGCCAAAACAACATATTGCCCTAGTAACCTTACATTAGACCTACCTCCAGTACCAATTCTACGATGCCAAAGGCAACGAGATTGACATGAAGGAAGAAATGAAAATAAAGTAGGAAGTTTTTCAACTTCTGAAATCTTTATAGTTAAGCATCCGGAAAACCGTGGGGAAAGTGGTTTTTCGGATGCTTTGTTTTAGGCCTTTTTAAATGGTTTCTGTAGCTGAGAACGAGTCTTTATCGAGAATGATATTATGCCTGCAAAATAATACTAAATCCTCCTGCTCTGCAGGAGGTGATTTAATAAGTTATCACGATTCCTAAAAAGTTTAACGGGGCACTAGTGGTTTCGTTATGGTATTTTTTATGTACTCCTTATGAATTTCTTCATTTGTCTTAAACACTTCTCCTACAATATTTCCATTTTCGTATAAAACAAACTTTGAACCCCCATCCAAAATATATTCCCAATTGCCATGTGGTTTTCCGTCTTTCCAGGAAAGATATTGAACTGGCCTACCTATACTATCGGTAATCACTTCGGCATACAGAATATCGCCAGGTTTAAAGAAAGGCGTTTTATTCATCACCTTTATCCGATAAGCATCAATCTTTTTAAATTCAAATTTATATTTTGCAAGCCTTATGGTATCATAGCATAGTATCATTAAATCATCTGAGTGTACAAATCCAGTAGACAAAGTTTCAGGTTCATTGACAGCTGTTCCTATTGTATCTGAGATGTCCGGTTCCCAAATCTTAAAACTATTTAATGATAGTGATATACAATATCTTTCGGAATCATATATTGTATATTTTTCCCCAAAAGAGGAACTAATACAGACCAGTAAAAAAAATAGCAAGATCGTGATTCTATTCATAATATTCTTTCATTTATATTATGGCATAAGGAGATTCTTAGGCCAATAATAAAGATTGTAAATGCCATTATAATTTGGACAAACTGCATTTGGATAAAACATTTTTGTATATGCCATTGCAGATGCTTCTTTAAATGAGCCCCAAGAGTTAGACTCCATTTGGTGTCCAAAATTTTGCCATTGCCAAGAATGTATAAACTCATGGTCTAAAGCTATGTGAAATTGTCTTTCTGTTGCGTTTGGTGACATATATATTATACTCTTTGGAAACCAACCATCTTCTAAATATGTTGTACCAGTTAATCCCCTTTTACCGTGGTAAAGCAGGCCGGTCTCACCTCTTGTATATCCTTTACGCACCATATAGTCAGGAAAAGTTGAGTTCTCCATTTCAATACTTCTTACTCCATATTCATCTGGATTTATATTCATTTCTTTCAAAAATGCATCTTTCTCTGCATTTGTTCCAATACTTGCTTTAGCTCTTTCAATTGCTCCATATTCATCTTCTTCTAAATCTGAAGTCTGTGGATTAGAGTTGTATATTGGAGCATTGTAATATCCTCCAATACCATAAGTAAATCCGTTTGATCCGTAACCAACATTTACTCCAAGACCACCTTGCTGATTACTAATTCCAATTCCTACACTAACCCCCCAACTACTGTAACTTGAATTGTTTGTCATATCATTTGTAAAGGACATATTTGCACCTGCATTAAATGACCCTAAAGAAGCATACCCTCCAGCTGATGTACTAGTACTCCAGTCTTTATTTTTAAAATTAAAATCAAGACTCTGACTAATAGTGGCTCCAGAACCAAATCCTGTACCCCCAACGCGAGGTCCTACTTCAACATAACCACCTAAAGAGAATCCATCATCCCATCCAATATTAATACCTGCACCATAGGGTAATCCAGCCGGTGTCCCATTAATCCCTATGCTAAATCCGTGTTTACTGATACTCCAAGTAAGGAACTCTCCGCTCGGGTCTGTATAAAGTAGTGGATTGTTATAGCAGTATCCATACCTGTTGTAGTTCATCCAGTTACCTGGATCCTGCAATTGCGGATCGGGGCTGAAGAACATCCCAGTTAGTGGATCGTACACCCTACCATTCATGTTGATGATGGCAAAGGCGTCCAGATGCTCGTGTCCGGTGTATCCACTGTTTAGCCTCCAGCTTGTACGGGTGTCACTGGCTGTCCAGTCTGCCGGATTGCGGCGGTTTCCCCAGGGGTCATAGGCGTACTGTTCTACGACTGTGCCGTTTTCGTCGGTCAATGCTATCAAAGAACCCTGGTAGTCAGAATATCCGTACAGCAAGATCTGTTTTTAAAAAGTGATTTCTCTTTTCAAATGATTATTTCCATTTTTAATAAAATAAAATCCATTGATTAATTCGTTATTTTCTATAAAAGAATAAAAAGTACTCTTTAAATATGTATCAAAAAATATTAATTCATTGCCATTCTTTTTCCATATACCCTTTGATAGAATAAAATCAACGATTTTCATGCTGTAATTTCCGTTTTTGTTAATTGTAAGAGTTTGAAAAGCATTACTTTTATATATACCAGGTATAAAAGTGTATTGACCAATTCCTTTTATCTTAAAGTCCTTTCTTTGATCGTTTATTGTATTAAATGGATCATCTTTGATAAGTGACAAAAATCGAGGTGGAATATCCAATAAATCAGAATAAAACTTTGAAAATAGTATTTTTCGGTTTAAAAATGCATAGTAAGATTTTTGCGAAAAAATATACTTGGATTCATACTTGAACGACATTGTGTAACCATTATACTGATCATAACATATAATTTGTTTATCACAGAATGTGTACTTCCCAAATGACAAATTGGTAATGAATATATAATCACCAGGAGGTGAAAACAGAAGGATCTCATAAAGTCCATTTTTGAAAAAATTAATAACACACTCCGACTTCCCAAAGTCAAGAGAGAAAGCTGCATTTATCTGCGCTTTTAGATTTAATATAAAAAAAATGGGCAACAGCATTAATATATACAATTTCTTCATTTTGTATTTCATTAAATTGTTATCAAGTTTATCTGTAATTAATTGGGCTGAACCCCCAAAAACCAAGAGATTGAGCAAGATGTTTAGTAAGTGTTGCGTAATAATTTTGTCCCTCAACCTTAAATATATTATATGTTAATTGGTATGCAGCCTTTTCCATGAGTGTTTGATTCGTTAGCCCTCGTGATAATTGAATTGAATGTAGAATTTCGTGTCTTGTTATTGCTTTAAAATAAATATATCCTGCATCAATCGCAAAGGGAGATATGTGCATCTCACTAATGCCATTTTCATTTTTAAATGTACGTGCGATTATGTACCTTTGTGTTTTAGGATTCCAATATTTTTCATTATTTGCATAACGCAAACCAACAGGAGTAGTTGCCGTCGCAAAAGACTCATTCCCATCTTTGTAACCATTAACAATCATCATTTTTTTAGTCAATTCTTTGTTATAGTAATCCCAGGTGTCTGAAGGATAATCACCTAGATTTGCTTCAACAAATGGCTCGTTCGAATCGTCATCATAGTCTAGTGCACTTTGACCAATTGTCCCACCAATACCATAGGAAAATCCATTAGGACTATATCCAGCATATACCCCAATATTACCGACACCAAATCCAGCACTTGCTCCCCATCCATCATAAGTTTTATTGTTTGTAAAATCATAGGTAAGGTACATGTTTGCACCTGCATTAACTGTTCCAAAAGATGCATAACCACCTGCCGATGTGGTTGTGCTCCAGCTATTATGTTTAAAATTGTAATCAACACTCTGACTAATAGTGGCTCCCGAACCAAATCCTGTTCCACCAACGCGAGGTCCTACTTCAACATAACCACCTAAAGAGAATCCATCATCCCATCCAACATTAATACCTGCCCCATAGGGTAATCCAGCAGGTGTTCCATTAATCCCTATGCTAAATCCGTGTTTGCTGATATTCCAAGTAAGGAACTCTCCACTTGGGTCAGAATAAATCAGTGGATTGTTATAACAGTACCCATACCTGTTGTAGTTCATCCAGTTTCCTGGATCCTGCAACTGCGGATCGGGGCTGAAGAACATCCCAGTTAGGGGGTCGTAGACCCGTCCATTCATGTTGATGATGGCAAAGGCGTCCAAATGCTCGTGACCGGTGTATCCCCGGTTTAGCCTCCAGCTTGTACGGGTGTCACTGGCTGTCCAGTCTGCCGGATTGCGGCGGTTTCCCCAAGGGTCGTAGGCGTATTGTTCTACGACTGTGCCGTTTTCGTCCGTCAATGCTATCAAAGAACCCTGGTAGTCGGAATATCCATACAACAGGCTATCTTTGCCTTTGTTCCGGATGAGTACCGCTCCGCCGCTAAGATAATGAATTTTCCTTACGTTTCCACTTGCATCCACTTCTTCTTCATAGTCGCCCAAATAATATCTGGTAAGTCGAGTGGAGCCATTGACTTTGTATACGGACATGCGTCGCTCGTCATCCACACCGTAAGTCAGTGCATAGCTTTTGTTCCCTTCAGTTAGAGTTGCAATCTTCTTGAAGTCGGTGTAGGTGACTCCTAATGAATCCGATGACATTGATTGGGGTTTTCCCGATATGGAAGTCAATGCATGAGGTTTTCCGTTCTCACCATAGTTCATCGTCAGGTTGTCCAATCCGCTTCTTGTGCTGATGTTCCCATTGGTATCATAGACCTGACTATTCAGTTTAGCAGCTGTTGTAGAGTTGTTTTGATAAATGTCCCAATTTGTCAGTCGGTTCATTCCGTCATATATAAATTGTTCCTTTTGTAAATTATGTGAAGCGAGGTTATCTTGTCGGTATTCAAGATTTCCTTTCGTGTTGAAAGAGTACGTCATATCGACAACACCAGCCGATGTTATTGATGTTGGTAATCCTCTGCTGTCGAAGCCGAATGATGTTTCCTTACCTCCACGGCTTACACGGGTGAGCTGACCACGTGCATCCTCCTCAAGTGGTTTCCATATGGAATGATTGTCATCGTCTCTGACTTCGATTAAGTTTCCATTGTTGTCGTAGATATTGAATGTCGAGTAGCTGGAAGGATACTTATGTCTCTTTTCCCTGCCGAGAGCATCATATCCAGTTTCAGATGAGAAGGATTTGCCGTTTATATACTCAGTATGATTGGTTACTCGGTCGAAACTGTCATAAACAAACGATTGCGCATGTTTGCCGGTGATTCCAACTGAATCCATTCGGTTTTTACTGTCGTAATGGTAAGAAGTTGTTTCCCCATTTCTTACGATGTTTTGGAGTAAACCTGTGGTAGGCGCATAAGTGTTGGTTGTTGTAATAAGCGTGCCATTGTGTATTGACTGCTTTGACCAAAGCAATTCACCGAAGCCATTGTATTTGGATTCGATTGTGCCTGCATCTGGGTCAACTAACTTGACTTGGTTCCCTTGTAGATCGTATTCCATCAAAAGTGGCTGCCCTCCTTCGGGTGTTGAGGTTTTAGTCAGGCCTGAGGGATAATAGGTGAAATCCACGCGTTTTCCGTTCTGTATGGTATATTCCAGCAGCCCATTGGATTTCAGGTTCTGAACGATGGTGCCTGTGGGAGAAGTGACCGTTGTCACTCGTCCGTCATAAGTGGTAGAGGTCACTCCATTTAAAGTTATCACAACATTTCTACGTCCATAGGAGTCATATCCATAAGTGGAGGACCAAGTTTTGGTGGCGGCCTTAAATTTTGGTTCGGAAACACGGAACAGATTACCGTTCGCGAGATATTCCTGGAATACCGAGATCTTTTGATTATTCAGTCCGTAAGTGTCGCTGGCCAATTCACGTCCAAGCGCGTCGTACCAAACATATGCTGGTGCAGATCCTGAGGTCTCGTTGTATGTGAAATATTTGGCACCATAAGAATTACCGCTTCCGGCCCATTGGAGCACCTTTGCTGTACGTTTGCCATCCGGATATTTTGTTTCAACTAATTGACCCTGGCTGTCGTATGTGTATTCGGTTTTTCCTAATCGATTGGTTTCACTCTTGAGCAGATTGGTAATAGCATCCCAATCATAAGTTATTGTTTGGCCAAGCATATCTGTTTTGCTGGAAATAAAGCGACCGGAAGTGTATGCGACACTTGAACTTCTTGAGTTGCCATTAGCTGTATTTTTTATTTCAGTTGGATTACCATAGACATTAAAATTAAGATATTCAGTTGTTAGTTGATTGATATCATTGGAATCAGATATCTTTTTAGTCAGGTTTCCTTTGGTGTCATATTTGAATGCTGAGATCTTTGTAAAAGTCTCAACTTCCAAATTCTCATTTGCCAAAGATGAAATCGTTGTCATGGAATCAACCTTATTTGGGAAAATGGATCCATGAGGCCCAAATATGGTGAATTTATCTACAAATTTTTGATTATCATCATCCCCAGTTGTTGAAAGAATGTGGGTTGGATTGCCCCAATCGTCGTATGAAAGATACTCCGTTTTTTTGGTTGAATTGGAGAGATAGTTATTATCTAGTGTTTGGGTGAGTTTGGTTTTTATCAATTTCCCCGTCTTATTATTAGAATAGATCGATTCACTTCTTGAAATCTTGAAGTTCTGGCTTATTGAAAAGATTTCATTGACTTGTGCTGAAGGTAAATATAATGGGGCACTATAATTTGTTGTAGAAACTGTTTTTATATCGTTAAGCGCATTGCTTATTGTAAGCGAGGAAAATCCAAGCAACCCCTTAAGTGTATGCGCCTTCAATCCTGCATACGAGTATTCAGTAGTAGAAATCCCTCCAATTCCGTCGGGCACAATCACACGATTGACACAGGGTATGGGTATTTGCAAATCGGTAATCGGATAGGCAGAATTAGTTCCGATCGAATAGAAGTTTCTAGTTCCAAAACGATCCGTAGTATAGGGTAGTAGTTGATAATCTACTAACGTTGTATTATTTAATCCGTCGGTGATACCTATAATTTTGTTTGCATTGAAGTTGGTGTTCAAATAATAGGTTCTTCCTGCGTCGGAGGCATCAGTACCGGTTAACAGGTTTGAATCGAAAGTGAACAATTCCTCATAACCATCAGCGTTGAAATCACCTACGGCTTGGTTTCTCCTAAAACAATAGTTTTCGTCTGTTATTGTATCAGATTTAACCTCATTGAAACTTGTTCCTGTTGAAGTGTACCACTTGACATCAGTATGCTCATAATCTCCCCATTTATCACCCCAAATATTGTGTTGGTAGGAATAGACAGCATCCACAAGTACTACGTCTGATTTTCCATCATGATTCAAGTCAACGATTATGCATTCATCTTTATCGTCATTTTTTGTAGTATAATCCTCTTCTTTTGCCAACATACTGCTCACTAATGTATATGTGAAGCCTGAACCCGTATTTAAAATCAACTTCCATACAGAATTGCAATGTTCATTTACTAAAAAATCCAATAATCCGTCGCCATTAAAGTCTCCGGGTTTATAGAAACTATAATTACTATTGAATAATGTATTTGATGTGCCAACCACAAAATCAACTTTCGTACAACCACTAGTAGGAGTAATCCCACCTTTATTAAGCAAAATGATTGTACCCGCACTAGTTACTAGCATGATGTCTTTCAGACCATCATTGTTGAAATCTGAAACAAAGACATCTTTAACATCAGAGCCGATACTTAAACTAATGGCTTTCCATTCCGATTGATCTGCGCTTGATAGCTCGCTGGTATAATCATTCTTCTTGACGTAAAAAATCCCACCTACAAGATTTCCATTTAGCCGGGACTTTTCAATAATCAATATCTCATCAATACCATCGTTATTAAAATCTGCATTGGCATATGCAGGGATACAGCTACTTACTTGTAATTGATAGTTAAAACAAACCGAGGTATTCACATCCTTCAACTTAAACATGTTATCTCCTCCAGCACTCTGCAATATTGGGACAAGAATAGTTTTTTTTCTATCACCATTAAACTCACCGACAATCATCGCATCACTTACAGAATATGACATTGAACCTAAAGCAGACTCAGTATCAATAAATTTTTTATCAATTAAAACTTCACTATTGTTACCTACACCCCCTGAATTTACTGATATATAGTCAGATATTTCATTTGTAAGATTTGACTTGACTCTGAATTGTTGAATTATATCAGAAAAGCCGTCTCCATTGATGTCTCCGGAAGCAAATCTACGAGTTATTAAAGTTTTGGTAGGCATATTGACATCTGCAACTGAACATGTTTGCACATTCTGGCTGATCGGATCTGTCCCCCATGAAAAAATTGTTGGATTTTTCTTATTTCCCAGTTTATCGTATTCAGTTAAGCTATTTAAATAATACTTATCATTATTAGTAATATAGGATAACGCGTATTGATTATTTATGGTGAATGTCTGAGCATTTGGGCTGTAGGCTACCTTTATAGAGTTCAGAAATAATGCGTCATCAACTGGTAGACCTGCGATATAGTGAACACTATTTTTTGTTTTTGTTCCATAGTCAAACTGGATTGCCTCAAAAGGTAGTGCTCCACTTGCATTCCCAGTATATTGTATGGTTCTGATTACAGCCTGTTTATTGCCATATGTAGCATAACTGAATGTGATATAGTTACCGTTAGGATCTGTAATTTTCGATATTAGCCACTGGTATGGAGCAGTCGTAGTTGATGATCCTGCTCGTACTAAATATCTATACTCGATTACATTGCCCTCTTTTGTTGTTACTATAAAGTATTCTGGGACCGCTCTTGTGGTCCCAGAATACAATGAGCCATAGGAAAATATTTGAGCTTGAGTTTGGTTTTCGGTATAATAGGTTGCACCATTTCCCCCATAAACAGATGAATTGCTAAATAAATTGTTTCCATCTAACGAGTATTGGGTTGCACATTTTGATAAATCAATAGCATCAATTTCGCCATTGCTGTAAAGTGTCTTTGACGTACAACTAATGGCAGACAATCCGCTTATTGCCCAACCTATACCCAAAGGCCCATCACCTCCTTGGCTATTGTAAACCAACGAGATACTCGGTTGCATTCCATTTATTCCTGGAGGACATTCAATAGGGAACGAATAGGTTGCTCCTCCAGTCCCACTTACATTAAACTGCCCTGGTATACTTCCGACTACGCCTCCCAAAGCTGGATCTTGAGTTATGACACCACTTGCTGTTGCATAGGTGTTATCTGTAGGTGGGAAGATGAGTGTCTGATCAATTTTTGCATTAAAATTATGACCGTCAAAGGAATTAAATTGAAATCCTGGCCGCATGACTATTTGATCTCGGGCTACGTGTGTTTTTGAAGCGCCTGATTCATTCGTTATAAGGGTGTCAGCCTTTTGCTGGGAATATATAGCGATTGTATTTGCAAGGCAAAAGATGCCTGGCAAAAAGTATTTTAATTTAATCCTCATGGTGGAAAGTATTTTTATTTATTGTCTTTCAATGCGTTTTCCAATTGTTCGATGCGTTTTTGTTGCTCAATGGCATACAGGGTAAGTTCTTCTACTTTTTGCAATAATTTGACTTGCAAATCGGCCATGCTCATACCGTTCTTTTCAACATCTTTTGCGGAGGGAATGTTGGGAAGGTGACCGTTTGACTGAATATAATTGTCTACATCCTGTAGTTTTTGTAAAGTGTATTTTTTATCAAATACAAAATCCGGGAAACCATTGACGGTGACAATGACTTCTTTTGCTCGAATAGTACCTGCAACATCTAAAAGATATTGTGGCGCTTTAATGCCAATCCCGACATTTCCTCCCATAAAGAATGAAGATTCAGCCGATGATATTTGGACTTTCTGTATAATTGAATCTTTTTTGAATGAAGTATACATGCAAAATCTGGTGAATAAATCACCCTGTGTTGATCCTCCTGGTTTTAGCGAAAATACATTATGAGCATATTGGTCCACTGGTGTTCCCATCGTCATGTTATGACCACCCCAAAAAATGTGAGTATCATCGATGCCTGAATCAAGAAAAATATTTCCTCTAACATCCAATTTTGTTCCTGTCCATGGTGATGTAGTGCCAATGCCGACACTACCATTATCAAGAATTGTAAGCGCTTGTTGGGTTGTAGTGGTTCCTAAGAAATATGGTAAATTATTTATTGAACGTGACCAGCCACCAGTTACCGCTGAACCATTCGCATACCAACCGTTTATTACTCCGGCAGTACCAGCGACATTTGCAAAGGCACCAATATCATGGCCACCTGAAGTAACACTGTTCACCCCACGTACATCAAGAAGACTTCCTGGCGAAGTTGTTCCGATTCCTACATTTCCAGAAGGATTAATGCGAAGTCTTTCTGTGCTACCAGCAATTAATGTTGTTGAACCGCTAGTAAGGCCATTTCCGAATGCTACGATATTTTCAAAGCCCTTTATATATGAAGTCCCACTTCCAATTCCACCGATATTGATATAATTTGTGCCATTTCTTATTCTTGCACCGACACCTGTCCCAGCATTTACATCTAGCTTATA
>Ga0209429_10002545_pt1 | contig 10720 bp, 7 predicted proteins | sample BarGraNGADG00212_3_FD_184493 | JGI IMG/M metagenome (GOLD analysis project Ga0209429, IMG submission 184493) | Arctic peat soil microbial communities from Barrow, Alaska - Barrow Graham LP Ref core NGADG0004-212 (SPAdes) (version 2) | ecosystem: Environmental > Terrestrial > Soil > Wetlands >... | reverse complement strand
CCTCGGGGAAGTCGGTCGGCACCTTGAGCTCCCGCCTGATGGCGGCGAAGCCCTCCCGGAGCAGCAGCCCCGCACCCCGCAGGTGACGACGTGGTTGAGGCACCTCGCCACCCTAAAGGGCCGCGCCGGCGCCCGCGAACCGCTCTCCGACCAGCGTGCAGGTCAGCCGAGCTCTGCTGCCAGCGCGGCTGCGAACTCGTCGACGTCGGCCTCCGTGGTGTCGAAGGCGCACATCAGCCGGACCAGCCCGGGATGACCCTCCCAGTCGTAGAAGTGAAAGCGCTCGCGCAGGCGATCGGCGACGCCGTCGGGCAGCACAGCGAACACCGCGTTGGCCTCGACGGGCAGCGCGACGTGCACCCCGGGCAGCCCGCCGATCGCGTCGCGGAGCCGGCGCGCCATGGCGTTGGCGTGCTGGGCCGATCGCAGCCAGAGGTCACCGTCGAACAGAGCCAGCAGCTGCGCGGACACGAACCTCATCTTCGAGGCCAGCTGCATGTCGATCTTGCGGAGGTAGCGCACACCCTCGACGGCAGCCGGCTCCAGCACGACGACGGCCTCGGCGCCGAGCGCGCCGTTCTTGGTCCCGCCGAGCGAGACGACATCGACCCCGACGTCAGTGGTGAAGGCACGAAGCGGCAGCCCGAGGGTGGCGGCGGCGTTCGCGATCCGGGCCCCGTCGAGGTGGACCCGCAGTCCCTGCTGATGGGCCCGCTCGCACACCGCCGCGATCTGCTCCGGGGAGTAGCAGGTGCCCAGCTCGGTGGTCTGGGTGATCGACACGACTCCCGGCTGCGCCCGGTGCTCGTCGTCGCGTCCACCCATCCGGAGGTCGACGAGCTCAGGGGTCAGCCGGCCGTCCGTTGCCGCGACGGTGAGCAGCTTCAGCCCTCCGACGCGTTCCGGAGCCGCGTTCTCGTCAGTGTTGATGTGCGCGGACTCCGAGCAGATCACGGCTCCCCAACGCGGCAGCATCGACTGCAGGGCGACCACGTTGGCCGCGGTCCCGGTGAACACGGGGTAGATGTCGACGTCACGCCCGAAGTGGCCGGCCAGGACCTCGCGCAGACGGGCGGTGTAGACGTCCGCCCCGTACGACACCTGGTGTCCCTCGTTGGCCTCGGCAAGCGCCGCCAGGACCTCGGGATGGGCACCTGCGTAGTTGTCCGAGCCGAATGCCCGTTGGCCGGGCTCATGCAGTCGCGTCACGTCGGCATCCTCCCACCGGTTCGACCGCTCAGTCGTGGCTGGGTGGCTCGTCGTCGTCCGCGGCGTGCCGGGCGAGCACGAAGACGAGGTCGGAGAGCCGGTTGAGGTATCGGAGCAGCTCTGGGCTCACCCTCTGGCCGGCGTCCTGCAGGGCCACCACCCGGCGCTCTGCCCGGCGCACGACCGTGCGGGCGTGGTCCAGAGCGGCTGACGTCCCACCCGTGCCCGGTACGACGAAGACCGGGCGCAGCGGCCGGGCCGCCAGCCTGTCGTCGATCGCCCGCTCGATGGCGTCCACCATCTCCTGGGTCACCAGCGAGATCCCCGCCTCGAGCCGGTCGCGATGCCGCGGGTTCGTCGCAAGGTCGGCAGCCACGACGAACAGCTCCCGCTGGCGCCCGAGGATCTCGCTCGCGAGCGCGGCGTCGTGGCACGACGCCCGCGCCACCCCGAGCACGGAGACCGCCTCGTCGATGTCCCCGCACGCCTCCATCAGGGCGTCGGCCTTGGAGACCCGACCACCGAGGAACATGCCCGTGCTGCCGTCGTCCCCGGCCCTGGTGTAGACGCGCACATGTCCTCCCGGTCGCCTGGTCCTGTCGGCACCTTCGCCCATGACACGTCCCCCGGGCAAGTCACCCCGCGGCGTCGGCCCGTGGCGGTACGGTGGTCCGGTCACCCACCGGGTGACGCTCTGAACAGGGCCCGCAGCCAGGGGAAGCCGGTCGAAGTCCGGCGCTGACCCGCAACCGTAGGTCGGACGCTCCCCGCGTCCGACGAGCCGGAGCACCTGCTGCGAGCCGAGAGGCTCCAACCGTCGAGGCATGCGGGACGGAGCCCGGGTCGTCGCCACGACCGTGCGGGCCTCCCGCAGCAGGCGACGGTGCCGGGTCCGGCCACGGACCCCTCAGAAAGAAGCACCGATGCATCGCACTGCTGCCACCTTCTCCCGTCAGTTCGCCGCCGCCCTGCTCGCGGCCGGCTTCGCGATCCCCCTCGCTGCGTCCAGCGCTGCCGGGGACACCCTGGTTCCCCGCTCGCCGTGCCAGGACGGCGTCACGGTCGTCGTCGACTTCACGGAGCTCGGCGGCCAGCTCGAGACCGGCTGCGCGACAGATCCCGCGACCGGCATCGAGGCGCTCCAGCAGGCCGGGTTCACCGACACTCGCGACCCCACCGGCATGATCTGCGCGATCGACGCTCGGCCGGACCCCTGCCCGGAGGCCTTCGCCGGCTCGTACTGGTCGTACTGGTACGGCGGCCAGGACGGCACCTGGCAGGTCTGGATGGAGGGTGCCGACACGTCGGTGCCGGCGGCCGGCGGATTCGAGGGCTGGCGGTACAACGACGGCTCGACCGGCCCCAGCGTGCTCCCGCTCGATCTGCGGGCGCAGCCGACGGACGAGTCGGCGGCTGTCTCCGGCAACGATGGGACGGACCCGGGCAACCTGGTCCCCGAGGCCGCCCAGCCATGGGTGTTCGTCGTCGTCGGGATCGGCGCCGTCGCCGCGATCGTCGCGGTCGGCGTCGGCCTGATCCGGCGCTCGGGACGCGGGTCGTCGAACGGCCCGACCGGACAGGACTGAGCCGACGACCATGCGCCCCCTTGCACTGCACCCGCTGGCCTGGTGGGCATGGGCGCTCGCGCTCGCGGTCGCGGCGACCCGGGTGAGTGACGTCCGGGTGGTCGCACTGCTGCTGGCGGCGGTCGTCGCGGTCGTGATCCTGCGCCGCGACGACTCGCCGTGGGCGCGGTCGTTCCCTGCCTACCTGGTGCTCGGGGGCTGCATCGTCGTCGTCCGGATCGCCTTTCACGTGGTGGTGGGGATCAAGTCACCAGGAACGGTGGTGTTGGATCTGCCACGTGTGCGGACCCCCGACTGGGCGGTCGGGATCGAGCTCTTCGGTCCGGTGACCACCACCGGGCTGGCCACTGCGGCGGCAGCCGGCTTGCGCCTCGCGCTGCTCGTCGTGTGCTTCGGCGCCGCCAACGCGCTGGCCAATCCGAAGCGCGCCCTTCGTGCCCTGCCCGCGTCGCTGCACCACATGGGCTCGGCAGTCGTGATCGCGATCAGCGTGACGCCGCAGCTGGTCGCGGCCGCCGTCGGGGTGCGGCGCGCGCAACGCCTGCGCGGCACACCCCAACGGGGCGCCCGGGCGATCCTGGCCTCGGCGGTCCCGGTGCTAACGGACGCCCTCGACCGGTCCCTTGCCCTTGCGGCTTCGATGGACTCCCGCGGGTACGCCCGGACGTTGCCCGGCAGGTCCGACCGGCGCGTCGGTGCGCTGCTGCTGCTGGCCCTGCTCTCGGCCGCGTTCGGCACCTACGCCCTGCTGGCCGGGAGCTCGGTCCTGCAGGCGGCCGGCATGTTGGCCGCCGGCGCAGCTGCTGCCGTTGTCGCGTCGGTGCTCGCGGGGCGCCAGGTGCAGCGCAGCAGGTACCGGCCGGACGTCTGGGGCAGGCCGGAGACGTTCGTCGCGCTCGCCGGCACGGTTGCCGCCGGGCTGCTGATCGCCTCGTCGGGAGCCACTGGGCAGCTCCTGCTCGCGGCCGCGGGAGCTGCGTTCGCCGCAGCGCCCGCGCTGGGCTCGCGCAGGTTCGCCTGATGAACCGGACGGCCCTGCGGATGGAGCACGTCACCGTCACGTACCCGGGGGCGGCCCGACCGGTCCTGCGCGACGTGTGCCTCGAGGTCCCCGAGGGAGAGCTCTGCCTCGTCATCGGGCCCACCGGGGCAGGCAAGTCGACGCTGCTGCGGACGGCCTGCAGCCTCGTCCCGCACTTCACCGGGGGAACGCTGGCCGGACGCGTCCTGCTGGACGGACGTGACACCCGCGACCACCTTCCCCGGGACCTCGCCGATGTGGTGGGCGTCGTCGGCCAGGACCCGGCTGCCGGCTTCGTCACCGACATCGTCGAGGAGGAGCTCGCCTACGCCATGGAGCAGCTCGGCCTGGCTCCGGCGGTGATGCGCAAGCGGGTCGAGGAGGTGCTCGACCTCCTGGGCCTCGCCGCGCTGCGGGACCGCCCGCTGAGCGGTCTGTCCGGGGGTGAGCAGCAGCGGGTGGCGATCGGCGCAGTGATCACGGCGCAGCCCCGCGTCCTGGTGCTCGACGAGCCGACCTCGGCGCTTGACCCGGCGGCCGCGGAGGACGTGCTCGCGGCGCTCACCCGGCTGGTGCACGACCTCGGGATGACGGTGGTCCTCGCCGAGCACCGGCTCGAGCGGGTGGTCCAGTACGCGGACCGGGTGGTGGCCGTCGCCGCCGACGGGTCGGTCACGGACGGCACGCCGCAGGATGTGCTCGCCACCGCCGCCGTCGTGCCACCGATCGTGGATCTCGGGCTGTTGGCCGGCTGGGATCCGCTGCCGCTGTCCGTACGTGATGCCCGACGCCGGGCCCCCGCCCTGCGTGCGCGTCTGGCACCCGGTCTCGCCCGCGGCATGGACGTGCCGACGACCCCCTCGCCCGAGGTACTGACGGCTCGGGACGTGCACGTGCACCACGGTCGGCTCGCCTCGCGGCGACGGCCCGGTCCGGGCTCGACGGCGGAGTCCGCACCCGGCGGGGCGGGGGTGCATGCGGTGCGCGGGGTGAACCTGACCCTGCGGGCAGGCGACGTCGTCGCCCTGATGGGCCGCAACGGCTCGGGCAAGACGTCGTTGCTCTGGGCGCTGCAGGGCTCCGGGCGCCGCAGCCGCGGTTCTGTCCAGGTGGCGCCCGGCCCGTCCGACGTCGGTCCGGAGCATGCCGACCCCGCGCGGCTCTCCCCCCGCGACGCGCGGCGCCGGGTGGCCCTGGTGCCGAACACCCCGCAGGACCTGCTGTTCCGCGATTCCGTCGCGGCCGAGTGCGCGGAGGCGGACGGATCGGCGCCTGGGACGACGCGTGCCCTGTTGGACGACCTGGCGCCCGGGATCCCCGGGCAGGCGCACCCGCGCGACCTGTCGGAGGGTCAGCGCCTGGCACTGGCACTGGCGGTCCAGCTCGCCGCGACACCGCGCGTCCTGCTGCTCGACGAACCGACCCGGGGCCTGGACTACGCCGCGAAGCGACACCTGGCCGAGGTGCTGGTCAGGCACGCAGCGGGCGGCGGTGCGGTCCTGCTGTCCAGCCACGACGTGGAGTTCGTCGCGGAGTGCGCGTCCCGGGTGGTCGTGATGGCGGACGGAGACGTGGTCGCCGACGGCACGGCGGCCGAGGTGCTGGTGTCGTCGCCGGTCTTCGCCCCGCAGGTCGCCAAGATCTTGCACCCTTTGCCGCTGCTGACTGTCGCACAGGCCCGCCGGGCCATGGAGCGCACGCCATGAGCGGGCACCCCGTGCCCCGGTCGGCGGTAGCCATGCCGCTGAGGTCACGCACGACGTCTGCGCTCGTCCTCGCGTCGGTCGCCGGTCTGCTCGCGTTCGGCTGGCCGCTGCTCCTGGCACCCGCCGGCGGGCTCGAGCACGGTGTCGATGCGCCGCTGGTGCTCGCGGCGGTCCTGGCGGGCGTGCTGCTCGTGCTGGCCGTTGCTCTCGGCGAGGGTGGCATCGACGTCAAGGCGATCGCCGTGCTGGGCCTGCTGTCCGCCGTCGGGGCGGTGCTGCGACCGCTCTCCGCGGGGACCGGCGGGGTGGAGCTGGTCTTCGTCGTCATCGTCCTTGGCGGCCGGGTGTTCGGTCCCGGGTTCGGGTTCGCTCTCGGTTCCACAACGATCTTCGCGTCCGCGCTGCTCACCGGTGGGGTCGGGCCGTGGCTGCCGTTCCAGATGCTCGCCGCGTCGTGGGTGGGCCTGGGTGCCGGTCTGCTGCCGCGGCGCCTCCGCGGGCGGTCCGAGGTCGCACTGGTCGCGGGCTACGGGGCACTGGCCGCCCTGGCCTTCGGGATCGCGATGAACCTGTCCTTCTGGCCGTTCCAGCTCGGCATCGGTACCGAGCTCTCGTTCGTCCCGGGCGACCTGGTGGCCGCCAACCTGCACCGGTTCGGGGTGTACAGCCTTGCGACCTCACTCGGCTGGGACGTCGGGCGCGCGGTGACGACCGCCGTCGGTGTCGTGATCCTCGGCCGTCCGGTCCTGGCGGCCTTGCGGCGAACCGCGGCACGCGCGGCGTTCGTCCCAGCCACCCCGGCCCCAGCACCTCGCGACGACGGTCCCGTTGCCGCCGCCGTTGCTGTCGCCGGCACCGCGCCCGGGGTGGCGACACGCCGCGCCACGCCGTGATCCGACGGCACTCCTCCCCCGCCATCGGGCCGCTGGCCTGCACCTTCGCGGCACACGGGTGAACCCCGGCGTGCCGGACGGACGAATATGTCGGAGGCACTACATATAGTGGTCCCACGCTTGTAAGTTAGGCACCCTTAGTGGTGGACCTCATGGTCCGCACGGTTGGCGACGAGGCCCGCGACGGCCTCTCGCACACCGTGGGCGGGCCCCGGGGACGCCCACAAGACTTCCGGCCCGGTAGCCGGTGAGAGATCCTGGGAACGTGAAGGAGAAGGACATGACGGAGACGTCCAGCACCAGCAAGTCGGGCCCCCGCGGCGCATCGAAGGCGCGCCAGGCGGGCCTGACGATCGAACGGGTCTTCACGACGCCGGGCACGCACCCCTACGACGAGGTCGAGTGGGAACGACGCGACGTCGTCCAGACCAACTGGCGGACCGGCGAGACCATCTTCGAGCAGAAGGGCGTGGAGTTCCCGACGTCGTGGTCGATGAACGCTTCCACCATCGTCACGACCAAGTACTTCCGCGGGGCGGTCGACACCTCCGTCCGGGAGTGGAGCCTCAAGCAGCTCATCGACCGGGTCGTCCTGACCTATACGAAGGCCGGACGCGACAACGGCTACTTCGCCACCGACGAGGACGCGACCCTCTTCGCCCGCGAGCTGACCTGGATGCTGCTGCACCAGGTGTTCTCCTTCAACTCCCCCGTGTGGTTCAACGTCGGCACCGCGTCCCCGCAACAGGTGAGCGCCTGCTTCATCCTGTCGGTCGAGGACACGATGGACTCGATCCTGAACTGGTACCGCGAGGAGGGGATGATCTTCAAGGGCGGCTCGGGCGCCGGGCTCAACCTCTCGCGCATCCGGTCCTCCAAGGAGCTGCTCTCCTCCGGCGGCACGGCCAGCGGCCCGATCTCCTTCATGCGGGGTGCGGACGCATCCGCCGGGACCATCAAGTCCGGCGGCGCGACCCGGCGCGCAGCGAAGATGGTGGTCCTGGACGTCGACCACCCGGACATCGAGCAGTTCGTCCAGACCAAGGCCCGCGAGGAGGACAAGATCCGGGCGCTGCGCGAGGCCGGCTTCGACATGGACCTCGGCGGCAAGGACATCGTGTCCGTGCAGTACCAGAACGCCAACAACTCCGTCCGGGTCAACGACGAGTTCATGCAGGCGGTCGAGAACGGCGGCACCTTCGGGCTGCGCGCCCGCGCCGACGGCTCGGTGGTGGAAACCGTCGACGCTCGGGAGCTGTTCCGCAAGATCTCCACAGCGGCCTGGGAGTGCGCCGACCCGGGTCTGCAGTACGACAGCACGATCAACGACTGGCACACCAGCCCCGAGGCCGGGCGCATCACGGCCTCCAACCCCTGCTCGGAGTACATGCACCTGGACAACTCCTCGTGCAACCTCGCCTCGCTCAACCTGATGAGCTTCCTGCGGGACGACGAGACCTTCGACGTCCGGAGCTTCGAGAAGGCAGTCGAGCTGGTCATCACGGCGATGGACATCTCGATCTGCTTCGCCGACTTCCCCACGGAGGCGATCGGGGCGACGACGCGCGCCTACCGCCAGCTCGGTATCGGGTACGCCAACCTCGGTGCACTCCTCATGGCGACCGGCCACGGCTACGACTCCGAGGGCGGCCGGGCACTCGCCGCGACCATCACCTCGCTGATGACGGGGACCGCCTACAAGCGCTCGGCCGAGCTGGCCGGCGTCGTCGGGCCGTACGACGGCTACCGACGCAACGCCACCGCGCACCGGCGCGTGATGCGCAAGCACGCCGCCGCCAACGACGACATCCGGACCTTCGGGGCGATGGACGCCGAGCTGCACGTCGCGGCCACCCGGGTGTGGACCGACGGCAACCGGATCGGCGAGAAGCTGGGCTGGCGCAACGCCCAGGCCTCGGTGCTCGCCCCCACCGGCACCATCGGCTTCATGATGGACTGCGACACCACGGGCATCGAGCCGGACTTCTCCCTTGTCAAGTTCAAGAAGCTTGTCGGTGGCGGGTCGATGCAGATCGTCAACCAGACCGTCCCCCGCGCCCTGCGCCGCTTCGGGTACACCGAGGAGACCATCGAGGCGATCGTGGAGTACATCGCCTCCCGCGGCCACGTCGTCGACGCACCGGGTCTGCGCCCGGAGCACTACGACGTGTTCGACTGCGCGGTCGGTGAGCGGGCGATCTCCCCGCTCGGTCACGTGCGGATGATGGCCGCGGTCCAGCCGTTCATCTCCGGGGCGATCTCCAAGACCGTCAACATGCCCGAATCGGCCACCGTCGAGGAGATCGAGGAGATCTACTTCAAGGCCTGGAAGATGGGCATCAAGGCGCTGGCCGTCTACCGCGACAACTGCAAGGTGGGCCAGCCGCTGTCCGGCGGGTCCACCTCTGCCACGTCCGTCCCGGCACCGGCGGCGTCGACGACCGGGGCCGCTCCGGCCAGGGCCGTCCGCAAGCGGCTCCCGCGCCAGCGCACCTCGGTGACGACCTCCTTCAAGGTGGCCGGCGCCGACGGGTACATCACCGCCGGGTCCTACCCCGGTGACGGCCTCGGTGAGGTGTTCCTCAAGCTCGGCAAGCAGGGGTCGACTCTCGCCGGCGTGATGGACGCGTTCTCGATCGCGGTGTCGGTGGCACTGCAGTACGGCGTGCCGCTGGAGACGTACGTGGAGAAGTTCACGAACATGCGGTTCGAGCCGGCCGGGATGACCGACGACCCGGACATCCGGATGGCGCAGTCGATGATGGACTACATCTTCCGGCGCCTTGCCCTTGACTACCTCCCGTTCGAGACTCGCTCCGCGCTCGGCATCTACACCGCTACCGAGCGCGCCCGGCAGCTCGAGACCGGCTCCTACGTCGAGGAGGAGCCGGATCAGGGAGAGGTCGGTGAGTCCATCGAGCCGGCCTCGCCGGTGGAACCGGCAGCACTGCAGACCAGCGGGCAGCCGGCTCCTGCCGTGCACTCCTCCGCCGAGCTGTTCGAGCTCAAGCAGGGCCGCACCGCCGACGCCCCGCTGTGCCTGTCCTGCGGGATCAAGATGCGCCCCTCGGGGTCGTGCTACGTCTGCGAGGGCTGCGGATCGACGAGCGGCTGCAGCTGATCGTCACGCCCGACGGGCCGGTTCCTCTTCCGGGGAGCCGGCCCGTCGGCGTCGTGCCGTGACGCGCAACGCCTCAAGCCGCCCGGTACCGGACATCTGCGGAGAAGCCGGATCCATGACCCGCGGCTGCAACGCTCGGCGGTCTCGTCGCACCAGCTGATGGCCGGACATCGGCGCATTTGCGGTGAAGGTCCGGTGATTTCACCCGGGTGCTTCCTCACCCTCTGGGCTGGTCGTCCCGAAGCCTTCAGTGTCAGACCCCTGCCGCCCATCCGGACGGCCGGAGCCGCGCGCGAGGACTCGAGCAAATGGCGTCAGCACAGCCGTCGGTCACCCGACGCTCCTTGCGAGCTACCGAGCGCGCCGCCAGCGGGAATGCCGACGAGCCCGTCGTGCCGCAGGCACGGACGGAGCCGACCCTCCAGCCCGGCCCGCGAGACCTGCGATCCCCTGCGCGCACCCCCATCGACGCCACCGTTCGCGCCTCCGTGCGGCGTGCCGTTGCCCGCTTCGAGCCGCAGCCAGGGCGGCACAGCCACGCCGCGCCGGTAACCCGCGCCACCCGTCGCGCCTCCCGGCCGACCTGGGTCCAGGCGTCCCGTCGGTATTCCTCCCCCTCCGGGGTCTGGGCCCCCCAGCTCGGCCAGGCACCTGCCCTCGGCCTCGCGCTGTCCGTGCTGATGGTGATCGGCGGGATCGGCTACGTGCACACCGACAACCTGGATCGGGCGGATCAGGCCGCGGCGGTGGCCGTGGCGGCTGAGCAGAGCCGCCGGGATCGGGTCGACGACGCCGCCGCGGACCGGCTCAACGGGCTGGCAACTGCCATTGCCTCCGAGCGCCGTCAGGAGGCCCTCGTGGCGGCCCGAACCGCGGTCGAGACGGCCGATGCGGTGGTCGTCGTGGCGGCCCAGCTGCTCGCAGCCGAGACCGTCAGCCCGCTGGGCGCGGCGGCAGCGCAGCTCGCCGAGATGGTGCAGCAGAACCCCGACCCGCTGATGCTGTCGGTCGACCTCAACCCGCTCGCGACGACCGGTTCCACGGTGACGTCGACGGATCCGGCAACGGCGCCGGCAACGGCAGAGCCTGCCGCGGCTCCGGCAACGGCAGAGCCTGCCGCGGCTCCGGCAACGGCAGAGCCTGCCGCGGCTCCGGCAACGGCAGAGCCTGCCGCGGCAGCCGGG
>Ga0209429_10002544_pt1 | contig 10723 bp, 8 predicted proteins | sample BarGraNGADG00212_3_FD_184493 | JGI IMG/M metagenome (GOLD analysis project Ga0209429, IMG submission 184493) | Arctic peat soil microbial communities from Barrow, Alaska - Barrow Graham LP Ref core NGADG0004-212 (SPAdes) (version 2) | ecosystem: Environmental > Terrestrial > Soil > Wetlands >... | reverse complement strand
ACAACTCTCGGATCGCTCCGATGCATCACCACTCATATGTAAGGGCAATCCCAACGCGATTTCGTTGATGTTTTCTTTCGCGAGAAATTCCATAACGCGTTCACGCGCTTTCTTATAATTGCCTGGCTCGAAACGAAATGTCTCAACACCGTGGGCAGCGAAACCTAAGGAATCGCTGACGGCCATTCCTAATGTCGCCGTTCCTAAGTCTAAACCTAAAATCCTGGGAAGTCCCATATTAATGCAACATCCCTTTAATGTTTTCGAGCGCTTCGCCCACTTTACTCTTGTCGCGCCCTGATCCGGAAGCAAGTTCTGGGCGACCTCCGCCAGAACCGCCAAGTTGTGAGGCAAGTTCCTTGACAAGTAATCCTGCTTTAACGCCGTCTTTTATGGCAAGACCGCTCACGGCAACCACGATCGGTAAGGTTTCTTTATCTTCACCGATAAGGACAATGACAGTGTCAGGATAAATGCCTTTGAGCGAATCAACTAATTTCATCAAGGTCTCACGTGACGTTCCGGGAACAAATTTAGTTAAGATGCGGTAGCCATTGAAAGTTGAGAACTCTTCCTTCAGTGTTTTCCCGATTAAACTTGCTTGCTTATCGAGCAAAGTTTTATTTTCTTTATGCAATTCGTCTCGTTCGGCTATGAGTGATTTAACGCGGTCATTGACTTCAAAAATAGAGGTCGAACCAACTAAATCGCGTGTCATTCCTAATAAGGCTTCTTTATGTTTCAATAATTCATACGCATGGAATCCGGTACGAGCCTGAATGCGTCGGATACCGGCCGCAATGCTTTCTTCAAATTCAATGGCGAAAACACCGATATCAAGGGAATTTTTGACATGTGTACCACCACAAAATTCGCGCGAGATGTCACCGAAGCAGACCACACGGACAACGTCGCCATATTTCTCATCGAATAATGAGATAGCACCTGTTTTTTTGGCTTCGGCGATGGGCAAAACCTGTGTGACTTCAGGAATCGCTTGGTTAATGTACTCGTTGACCTTTTTCTCAACTTCGCGTAGGTCGGCTTCTTTGACTTTTTCATTATGCGAAAAATCAAAGCGGATATAGTCTTCATTGACGAAGGAACCTTGTTGATGGATATGTTCCCCAAGCACTTCGATGAGCGCCTTTTGGAGCAAGTGTGCTGATGAGTGATTTCTCATCGTCAGTAAGCGTTTTTGCTGATCGATTCTCAAGTTGAACATATCACCAACATGAACTTTACCGAAACGGACGATGACGTGATGTAAGTGTTGTTTATTCGGCGCTTTTTGGACATCCGTGACTTCAAGCGATGTAGTATTGTTGATCATATCGCCATGATCGGCGACTTGACCGCCTGATTCGGCGTAGAACTTCGTGTTATCGAGGATAACTTCGCCTTCTTCATCAAGTTCGGACACTTTCGTCCCGTTAATGAAAAGCCCAATGACTTTAGCGGTCATGTCCGCATTCTCGTAGGTAAAGTTTGATTTGGCGGTAAAAGTCATCAAATCCTTAGCTTGCTTATTCATGCTTTGCAGTGTTGAGCGTGCTTGACGGGCACGTTCTTTTTGCTTCGTCATCTCTTCTTCAAAACCTTTTAGGTCTACCTTTACTTGGCTTTCCGCAGCGATTTCGACTGTCAACTCCACTGGGAAACCATATGTATCATAGAGCTTAAAGGCATCGCGGCCTTCAAGGACCGTTTTGTTTTCGATTAATTTACGGAGGATGGTTTCGCCACTTGTTAATGTCCGCATGAATTTTTCTTCTTCAGAAAGAATCATCTTGCTGACGACATCGACTTTGCCGGTTAAGTAGGGATAATATTCATGCATCATTTTGGCGACAACGGCCACCAACTTATAAAGAAAAGGCTCATTAATGCCAATCTTTCGTCCATAACGCATCGCGCGGCGTAAGATTCTCCGTAAGACATAACCACGACCTTCGTTGCTGAACGTCGCGCCATCACTTAAAGCGAACGCGCATGTGCGGACATGATCGGCAATGACGCGGTATGGCATGTAATTGCCTTCACCGTAAGGGATTTTGGCTAGTTTTTCGGTCGCCTTGATGATCGGCATGAATAAGTCGGTCTCAAAATTCGTCGGCGTTTCTTGTAAAACACAGGCAATACGTTCTAGTCCCGCGCCCGTATCAATATTCTTACTTGGCAATTCTTTGTAGTTTTCACGTTTAACGCCATCGACCGCGTTATATTGACTGAAGACAATACCCCAAATCTCGATGTAACGATCATTTTCCATATCGTCACGGAGTAATTTGATGCCAATATGTTCCGGATCGTATTTCTCTCCGCGGTCAAAGAAAACCTCGGTGTTCGGTCCGCAGGGTCCCTCGCCGATTTGCCAGAAGTTTCCTTCAAGCGGAATTAAATGGTCTTCAGTGACGCCTTCGGCCAGCCAAAACTTTTTAGTTTCAAGATCCGTCGGCAAATACGTAAAATAGAGTTTATCTTCCGGCATGCCGAAATACTTTTCGCTCGTTAGGATTTCATGAGCGAATTGAATCGCTTCGCGTCGGAAGTAATCACCAATCGAAAAGTTGCCAAGCATTTCGAAAAAAGTGTGATGCCGTGCGGTATGCCCGACATTTTCGATATCATTCGTGCGAATGCTCTTTTGTACGTTCGTAATGCGTTTGTTTTTCGGCATATCCGAACCATCAAAGTATTTTTTTAAAGCGGCCACGCCGGAATTGATCCAGAGAAGCGTCGGGTCGTTATGCGGAATCAGGCTGGCGCCCGGTTCGACGTCGTGTCCTTTGCTTTTAAAGAATTCAAGCCACGTGCTACGGATTTCGTTTGCGGTTAATTTTTTCATAATTCCTCCCGAAAAAATAAAAAAGCGTTTCATCGTAAGGAACGAAGCGCTCGCGGTACCATCCTTATTCATTACAGTGTAATGCTCTTAATTCTGCCTTAACGGGGCGAGCGGCAGGTATTAACTGCTCTCAGAAGTGGCACCTTACATCGTTTCGGCTGTTTGCACCGGTAAGCCGTCTCTAGATAAACTTAGTAAGTTTAACTTCCTCATGGAATTGTCATTATTATAGCATATGGCCCAGAAAACAAACGTAATTATACGAAAACCCTTGCATTCAATTCGAATCTTGCTATGATTTAAATTATCAAATAACAGGAGGACGTCATCATGAATCGCAAAAACATCATCCGCACGTCGGCCTATTATTATAGCTATTATTACTATTATCGCCTCAAGATCGTTTCTCAATAATATCTTGACCTTTTAGTCATAATAGACCTAAAGAGCTCTGGTGAGAAACGACTCGTCGTTCACACCATGGCATGAGTAGTAACCTTAGCCTGGTGTAACACGCACCAGGCTTTTTTTATTTCATGAAGCACCTAAAGGAGGAAACACTTATGAAATTCAAACATGTCATGCTCGCCGCCATCTGCCTCGCTTCTGTCTCCTGCGCCAAAACCGAAACCATCAAGGTCGGGATTCTTCAATTCGTTACGCACAGCGCGCTCGATGCCGCCGAACAAGGCTTTGTCGATGCACTCGCTACAGCCGGTTATGTCGATGGCAGTAACATTGAGATTACTGTCGTCAACCCACAAACCGATTCCGCCATTATGTCATCCGGCGCTGCGCAATTAGCCCGTGACAGCGACATTATCCTAGCGATTGCCACTCCGGCCGCGCTGGCTATGAAAGCGGCCCTCGAAGAAGCCGAAAAGACCACTCCATTACTTTTTACTGCAGTGACTGACCCCGTCGCAGCTGGACTGATCGCATCGTCAGCCGCACCCGGCGGCAACGTGACAGGAACGAACGATATGAACCCTGTCGCCGACCAAATCAATCTGTTCACCGAATTCTCGGGCATCGATAAAATCGGATTACTTTACTCCTCATCCGAGCCGAACTCAGTGATTCAAATTGACTTAGCAAAAGCCAAATGCGAAGCGCTTGGCCTTTCCTTTGTCGATCAACCTCTGACCGGTGACGAGGCGACCAATCAGTCGACAATCAATCAACTTTTTGCCGATGAATCGGTCAAAGGCGTTTACATTCCTACCGACAACTACTTAGCTTCCGCGATGACTACCGTCAGTGAAAAAGCGATTGAACGCGGCATCCCGCTCATCGTCGGAGAAACCGGACAAGTCGATGCGGGTGGATTCTTAACGCTAGGTCTTTCTTACTTCACCTTAGGACAAACCACCGGTGAAATGGCGGTTGAGATTTTAAAAGACGGGAAGACCCCAAGCGAAATTCCTTCGACTGGTGCCAGTTCGTTCCCACTTGTTGTTAGCCAAATCTTCGCTGATGCCGCCGGTATCACTATTCCCGCTTCTATTCTTGACCGAGCCGACACGGTCATTACTACAGAAACCACCTCTGCCATTAATGTTTTTGGCAATATCGATCTCATTTCTTTACAATCTTTTGAACGCCAATTCGGCGTTTCTTTCTAAGGCAGGCCCTAGTTAAAATGGATTTTGGATTCTTATTCACCGACATGCTACAGCAAGGACTCATCTGGGCTATCATGGCTCTGGGGGTGTTCATCGCATATCGTGTTGAGGACATAGCTGATCTGGGCGCCGAAGGGGCGTTTCCTTTGGGCGCATCCGTCGCCGTGATGGCGCTTAACGCCGGAATAACACCGGTATTCGCGGTCGTCTTGGCCATTCTCGCCGGTGCCTTGACCGGGCTATTTACATCGTTGCTTCATACGTTACTTAAGATCCCTTCATTACTCGCGGGTATTATTACAATGGTTGGCTTTTACTCGATTATTCTTCGTGTTTTAGGTCGTGCGAATGTTCCGATTGCCACAGGGACCGACACGATTTTCACACCTCTGCAATCACTCCTCGGTAACCGCTACTGGGGCATCGTCGCGACGATGGGACTCGTCGTCATCGCGCTTTTCTTTCTCCTCTATTGGTTCTTTGGAACGGAAATCGGCGTCGCGCTCCGGGCCACCGGAAAAAACAAAGCGATGGCCAAAGCCCAAAGCATCAACACCAACGTGATGATAGTCCTTGGACTCGTTATCTCGAATGCACTCGTCGCAATGTCAGGCGCTTTCTATGCCCAGCAAAGCCACTATGCCGACGTTGGCATGGGGCGCGGAACGATCGTCGTCGGTCTGGCTGCTATCTTCCTTGGCGAGGCCGTATTTGGAAAACGAAGCTTCAAAAATACCCTAATCAGCGTTATTTTGGGTGGATTTGTCTACTTTCTGATTATTGATATCGCTCTAGAGCTGAACATGAACCCAAATGATCTTAAACTGCTCCAAGCCATCATTATCATCCTGATGATTGCGTGGCCATTACTCAAAAAATGTCTGAATCGCCCCTCCCAACTCGTCAAAAATGGGCTGAAGAAATTCTTCCGTCGGCGTCCACGAAAGGCGGCGATTTAAATGCTTGAAATCAGACATCTCTCAAAGACTTTCAAAATCGATGGGAACAAGGAAAACGACCGCGTCGCCCTTGATGACATTTCACTCACGATTAAAGAGGGCGAATTCGTAACGATCATTGGTGGAAACGGCTCCGGAAAAACAACGCTTCTTAACATGATTGCCGGCGTCTTCCCTATCGATTCGGGGACGATCGCTTTAAACGGAAAAGACATTACGAACATCAAAGAACACCGACGCGCTAAAAACATCGGGCGCGTATTCCAAGACCCGATGATTGGTACCGTCGCGACGATGAGCGTTGAAGAAAATATGTCGTTAGCTTTCCGGCGTGGGTCACGCCCAACCATCCGTTGGGGACTGACCGCTAAAAACCGCATACGCTTCGAGGCCGAACTGGCCAAGTTGCGCTTAGGACTCGAATCACGGATTTTCTCAAAGGCCGGTCTTCTCTCGGGTGGCCAACGGCAAGCCCTCACCCTGGTGATGGCAACACTCCAACGCCCTGACCTCTTATTACTCGATGAACACACGGCGGCACTCGACCCAAAAACAGCCAAAATCGTTATGGATTTAACTGAAAGAATCGTGAGCGAACATCTCTTAACCACGATCATGATTACGCACAATATGAAAGATGCGATCCGTTATGGGACAAGGTTGATCATGATGAGCGAAGGTCATATCATTCTCGATGTTTCCGGAGTGGAAAAAGAACAGTTAACGATTGACGGACTTATCCAAAAATTCTCGTCCGCAGGCGATGAATTGCCAGATAATATGCTGCTATCGAAATAGCAAAAGAGGATGGTCTGTGCCATCCTTTTTTATCGGTCGATTCTTTTGCCTTCAAAATAAACTTCGTCAATGATGCCGCCGCCTAAACAGACATTGCCATCATAGAAAACAGCCCCCTGCCCAGTCGTCACCGCTTTTTGCGGTTTGTCATAAACGACTTTGACAGTTTCTTTATCAAGGATTGTGAGCGTCACCATCGTGTCTTTTTGCCGGTAACGGAACTTCGTGCCTACATGGGCTGGAGTCTTTGGAACCGCCGTTATCCAGTTCATTTGGCGAACGATTGCCATGTCACTGAGTAAATGTAAATCTTCATCGCCGGAAGCGACGTAAAGAATATTCGTTCGGACATCTTTTTTCACAACAAACCAACTGAGGGCTTCTTGACCAGAAATGCCACCGATGCCCAGGCCGCGGCGTTGCCCGATCGTGTAGTAAATAACACCATCATGGTGGCCAACGATCTTTTGGGAATTGATGTCGACGATTTGCCCTTTTTGGGCGGGAATGTAGTTTTGAAGGAACTGCTTAAAATCCCGTTCGCCGATGAAGCAGACACCCGTGGAATCCTTCTTATCAGCGACAGCAAGACCAAGTTGTTTGGCTAAACGCCGGACTTCAGGTTTATCGATGTCGCCGAGCGGAAATAAACAGTTTTGTAATTGCTCTTGGCTGATTTGACTTAAGAAATAAGTTTGGTCCTTATTTTGATCAAAACTTTTGACTAAATAACTCGCCCCGTCACGTTCGATTTTCTTGGCGTAATGCCCCATCGCGATAAGGTCACAACCTTTTGAAAGAGCAAACTTTCTGAAAGCATCGAATTTAATGTATTTGTTACAGAAAATATCGGGATTTGGGGTCCGTCCTTTTTCGTATTCGCTGATAAAGTAAGAAAAGACGGAATCCCAATATTCTTTAACAAAATCAATTCGGTAGAGAGGTATTCCCAATTTATCGGCGACTTTTTTGGCATCTTCATAGTCTTTTTCCTGTGGGCACATCGGATCATTGATGGTTGGGTTGCCTAAATAATCATTGTTGGCAAGCGCGTCCCAATTACGCATGAAACCGGCAACGACATCGTACCCTTGTTCTTTGAGTAAATAGGCCGCGACCGCGGAGTCGACACCTCCGCTGAGCCCAATCATCACTTTCTTTTTAACGGTCATATAAATCCTTGCTGTCGAGAAGCATCGTGAATGGTCCGTCATTGGTCAAAGATACTTTCATATCTGCGCCAAAAACCCCGGTCTCGATCTTTCCGAATTTGCTGGTTAGATAGTGATTGAAAAAATCGTAGAGTTTGGTGGCTTCTAGAGGAGGCATCGCATCGGTAAAAGATGGACGTCTTCCGCCTTTGACATTGGCGTAAAGCGTGAATTGACTGACTGACATGATTTCGCCTTTAATGTCCTGAATGCACTTATTCGTCAAACCCCGCTCATCAGCAAACACGCGGAGGCTTAAAGTCTTATCGGCCATCAAGCGCACCGTCTCTTCATTGTCCCCGTTCGTGAACCCCACGAACAGCAAAAAACCACGGCCAATCGTTGATACGATTTCGTCGTTAATTGTGACTTGGGTCGATAGGACATTTTGTAAGACGATTCGCATTAAAAATCACCACGTCTAATTATAGAGAAAAATGAGAAAAATTGATATACTTTACCTGGAGTTGATTATATGTTAACACCCCTAGCGTTTCGGGTACGCCCGAAAAACCTGAGTGAAGTCATTGGCCAAGAACATCTGGTCGGACCGAACGGCTTTCTCACCAACTGCGTCAATAATGAGACCATCGTCTCAATCATTTTCTATGGCCCGCCGGGTGCCGGCAAGACCACGATCGCCGAAGCTTTCGCGACCAGTCTTAATTGCCACTACATCAAATTAAATGCCGTCACCAGCGGAAAAAAAGAAATTGAAGCCGCTGTTGAGGAAGCGAAGTTTTTCCATCCCACCATCGTCATCCTCGATGAAGTCCATCGTTTAAATAAAGACAAACAGGATCTCCTACTCCCTTACATCGAAGACGGAAGTATTTATCTCTTGGGCGCCACGACCGCCAATCCTTATATCGCGATTAACCCCGCGGTTCGGAGCCGTTGCCATTTGCTCGAGGTGAAAGCCTTAAAAGACGACGAAGTCGCGCTTGGCCTTACCCGCGCCATTGCCAACCCACAAGGACTTAACGGCAAAGTCCGCTTTACCGATGACGCCATTGCCATGATTGCGCGCCTCGCCGGAGGCGATATGCGCTTTGCCTTAAACTATGTCGAAGTCGCCGCTTTATCGAACAAAGACAAAACCATCACTGCAGAGGACGTCAACGCCATTATCCGCGTCCCCAACTATTTGATGGATAAAGATGAGAATGAGCATTACGACTCGGTCTCGGCCCTACAAAAGAGTATCCGCGGCAGTGACGTCGACGCCGCTTTGTATTATCTCGCCCGTTTATGCATCGCCGGCGACTTGGAAAGCATTGAGAGACGTCTGCTTGTCACCGCTTATGAAGATATCGGTCTTGCCAACCCGAACGCTGTGCAGCGAACGGCGCTCGCCCTTGAAAGCGCTCGGAAAGTCGGCTTCCCCGAAGCCATTATCCCGCTCGGTTTTGCCGTTTGTGATTTAGCCCTCTCGCCCAAGTCCAAGGCTAGTTGCCTCGCCATACAGAGCGCGATGGCATTAGCCGGAGAAAAACCGCTTGACGTCATGGATTATTTAAAACTGACGCCAGTCAATGTCGCCGAAGAAGATAAGTATCCTTATGACCGGCCTGATTTGTGGGATAAAATCCAATATCTGCCGGAAATGATTAAAGACATACGCTTCTATACACCAAACAATGTCGGCGCCTATGAAAAACAGTTAAATGAAAACTACCTAAAGCTCAAGAAAATCAAACGTTCGAGAAACTTGCGCGAATTAAAAAAATAGGCACCGATGGTGCCTATTCGTATCTTATTTAAGCGATGACTTCGTGGACGATCGGATTTGGCTTGACTGGGGTCACGCTCAGTTTGAAACTCTTGCGGACATCGTCAAGAATCGAGGTATAATCAGCGACATTCGTATAGACATCGCATAATTTTTCGCCGACTTTCACAGGATCCCCGACTTTCTTGTTGAGGATGATCCCGGCGGTCATGTCAATGATATCGTCTTTGGTCGCCCGTCCGGCGCCGAGACGCATCGCGCTTTCGCCGATCTCGAGGGCATCGATCTTTTTGACATAGCCTTCAAGCGTGGAATTGACCGCGACGATATGTTTTGCCATCGGGAATTTTTCCGGATGGAGAATATAACTGGCGTCGCCGCCTTGGGCTTTGACAAGATCAATCAGTTTTTGCAGACCGCTGCCGTCTTTGATTTTGCTTTCGAGCATGCGTCTGCCATCTTCAATGGTCGTCGTGATTTTGGCTTGCATCAGCATCAGCGCGCCAGCCGCGAGAACGAGCTCATGGAAATCCGCAGGGCCATGGCCTTGCAGCGTAGCAATCGCTTCTTTGACTTCAAGGTTATTGCCGACCGCGAGTCCCAAAGGTTGGTCCATATCGGTTAAAATCGCGCGAGTATCACGTCCAAGCGAGTGACCAATATCGACCATCGTGCGGGCTAATACTTCGGCATCTTTGATGGTTTTCATAAAGGCGCCACTGCCAAACTTGACGTCAAGCAGGATCGTGTCGGTGCCGCTCGCCAGCTTTTTGCTCATGATCGAGGAGGCGATGAGCGGAATGCTCTCGACCGTGCCGGTCACGTCGCGAAGGGCGTAAAGCTTCTTATCTGCGGGGACTAAATCGCCGGTTTGGCCAATAATGGCTAAACCGATTTCATTCACTTGTTTAATGAAGCGTTCACGGCCAATAGCAATCGTGACGCCGGGAATTGATTCGAGTTTATCGAGCGTGCCGCCAGTATGGCCAAGGCCACGGCCGGACATTTTTGCGAGTTTTGCGCCACAAGCCGCGACGAGAGGGCCTAAAGCCAAACTCGTCTTATCGCCAACGCCACCGGTGGAGTGCTTATCGACTTTGATGCCTTTGATACTGCTGAGATCAATGACGTCGCCGCTATGCATCATCGCGTCGGTTAAGTGAGCGATTTCTTGAGTCATCATCCCGTTAAAAACGATGGCCATGCACATGGCGCTAGCTTGATAGTCGGGAATCGTGCCTTTGGTGTATCCCGTAATGAAAAAAGCGATTTCCTCGCCCGTAAGTTCCTGATGGTCTCTTTTCTTGATGATTATGTCGGTCATTCGCATATAATTTACCTCATTTCAATTATACATTAGGCGGTCGCTTTTGGGAAAAAAATGAAAAAAATAAACGATTAAAATAACAGCACAATTAAGCGTTCGATGCTTATTTTTTATTTCTGCCTTTTTTAGCGAAAATGGCTTTGACGTATACGGCATCGCGGACCCGAAGTTCATCGATGTTTGTCTGCATGACGTCATAGACTCGTTTCGCAATCTCCATTGT
>Ga0209429_10002542_pt1 | contig 10734 bp, 9 predicted proteins | sample BarGraNGADG00212_3_FD_184493 | JGI IMG/M metagenome (GOLD analysis project Ga0209429, IMG submission 184493) | Arctic peat soil microbial communities from Barrow, Alaska - Barrow Graham LP Ref core NGADG0004-212 (SPAdes) (version 2) | ecosystem: Environmental > Terrestrial > Soil > Wetlands >... | reverse complement strand
TTCCTTTATGATCTGTGTGTGATTGGAATATTCCCATGTTCCTGATACTGCACCTGTTGGCTGTCCTGATCCTTCAGAGAAGGCACTGGATATAATCACAATTTCTTCTCCTGCGGTGAGTGCGGGAAACTGGTCGGTTATCTCATTGAGACGTACCGTGATTACAGGGGCTCCCGGAACGGCTACGTTTCTGGTAATGACTATTCCTGTAACCTCATTCGGAAATAAGATTTCGTCATATAACCTAACATAGAAATTATTATTAGCATCAAGATCCAAGGGGTCAAGTGTAAACGATATGTTTGCGCCCACTGCGGGTTGTGCAACATTAGCGAGAACATGAATAACCTCGTGAATATGATTGTCTTCAAAGTGTCCATATACGTCATTCGCAACCGGAAGTTCAAATCCCATGGATCTGATCAACTGGAAGTAGGATGCACCCTGATCTCCGAACCTGTTGAATAACACGTTCATTATCTCCGGCTTGTGAATATCAAAGCCTGATACGATATCTGAGGCATATATTTGAGCAATAGCTTCTGGTCCCATTTGTTTAATTTTTAATTGTGAATACTATTTAAGAATACATTGCCTCTTGTGATTACTGTCTTAAAAAAATTACCTTTTTGTTTCCATTTCGTACGCCTTCTTACGCTGTTCTTCCTCTGTCGATGGCAATCCACTTGGAGGTGGCGTGTCGGTGTTCTTCGATGAAGGATTGTGGTAAACTTTTAATATCTCCTCTTCGGTCATACTCCTCGCACGCTCAAATATGGCATGGTAGATTTCTTCACGATGAGAAAATAAAATATCGGAGTACATTGCTTGCGCAACACTCTTGACATTTGCTTCATTAACTTCCATCTGGTTGCTAACAGCATAATCAAGAGCATTTTGTAATAAGGACTTTTTCGCCTCCTCTGGTAATACAAAGTTGATGATTGGCTCCTTTCCTCCTTTGAGCGTTATCGGAATCTTTGCAAACTCCTCACCCATTTTTTCATTTACCGTTGTCCAAACAGTCTTCTGTTTTGTTTCAATTTCAGGCGTCCACTTTTTCGGATCTGGCACATCTACCGGAATCTCTGGCATCTTGATCTTACCCTTAAGTTCCTGTAACTTCGTTTTCGCTTTTTCTGCATCAATAGATACATCCATTAAGTTATCACGAAGTTCATCTTCGGTAAGGTCTCCTGCCTCAACTTTTGCTTTGTCCACATTGTATTTCCTCTCGAAATACTTTTGTACCTCCTGTGGAGTATAGCTTGCAAAACGAGGATTCTCAATGACATGAAGTAGTGCTAACGCATCTATGTCAGACATATTTGCCACATCTGCTACATTAATCTTATTGAAAATCGCTTCATTTTTAATTCCCGTCTCCCTGGCAAACTCATTATACTTTGCAATCTCGTCAGTAGCAAAGTTATGTTTTGGCTTTTTGGAAAGCCGAGTTTCAAGATCCTGAGTCTTCTGTCTCAGAGTCGTCAGTTCTTGAAGGGATGCGGGTATATTTGCTTTTTTAAAGTCCTCGACTGTCGTAAACTGATCTCCCCACATCTCATGGAGCATGGCAGTGCGGATAGTCTCTGGATCGGGTACTTCTGTTTTGATTTCCGGTTTTATCTCCGGTTTTATTTCTGGCTTTATCTCGGGTTTGATTTCAGGTTTTACACCTGCTTTTCCACCTTTGCCTTTAGAAATTTGTTCTGTGATTGCTGCCGTGTCAACTCCTTCTATTTTTAATAGAGCGTCCATTTCTGCGTTTCTGCCATCATTCTCTGCCATAGTATTTTCTTGTTTTTAGTTTAACAAAGATATATAAATAATTACATTGCAGTTGCAGGTTGCAACTCTGCTGCTTTCTCAACTATGTTAAGGGAACTTTGCGTGCCGAGTTTCTCCATGTCCCTCGTATGTTGTGTTATTTTATACTTCTCGTCAAGAATCAACTTGCCTTCATACAATCTTAATGCCTCGTCTGTTTTGATTTTTTCCTCATCTTTCATTAGTTGATCTTTGAGTTTTATTGCCTCTTGTTCACGTTGTTTGTCGAGGTTCATGTTGGCTTCTTGTAGTTTCTGTTGTTTTTCTTTGTTCTTTTTGGTCTTATGGTTTAGATATGCCTCTGCATATTTTAAACTTCCACTCTCCAAAAGTCTTTCTATCATCAAAAAGTCCGGTAATTCGATTCCAATAATTCCGTCCCTATCTGGAGACATCGCTTTCACTGCTGCATCCAAAATGGATTGTTTACGTTTATCAGTAGGCTTTGCCTCATATTTGATGAAATAGTTAGCATCCACAGTATCGGCTCCGACACTTATCACCTGCACTCCCATGTTGCCTATCACTGGCATATAACCCGTATAAGCTTCTTTGTCGTGTTTTATGAGTAATTGTAATCTCAGGGATATGTTCTTTGCCGTTTGTTCTTTAAGGCTTATATAACCACTATAAATTGATCTCAGTGCATTGTTCGTTGCTGCCATTGCTATCTCTGAGCCACCTACCGATTGTTCGGGATTAGGTGCAGAAGCATCTGCGATCTGACTTATGCCCGTCATGTCACGTATGGCATTCATATTAACCTCCCATACAGTAATGAAGTCATTTAATTGCTGTCCAATACCTCCCTGTAATTCCTGTATTGGCTTATATCCTCCCGGCATATTGGGATTACCTTTATGGGTGGATGCCTTATAGAGCAAGTCTCCTGTTTGTGTTAATATCTTTAAGATATCAAGAGGAGTCATCTTATCCTTCCCCAGAGTTATATTTTGAAGCGATGTGACCTCAATAGCTATACCGGATGGTCTGGCTTTGGCAATAGCATTCTGTAACTTAAAATAGGCAATTACCATCTGGTGTACATGTGTCTCTGCAAGGCTTACAAGTGATCTGTATGGTAGTTTGTAAAGATGATACGACAACTCCACTTCTTTCTTTCCCGGACGTGGAACATCATACTGCAATCCAAAATCATATATGTAGTTAGTGCCAATAATCCACTTCCCCTTGTAAACAACTTTTATATCGAATTTCTCAGTCTTTCTTTTATCGGTGTCATATACCTTTCCATATTCCGAATCATAGGATAATGAATTACCAAACTGAGTCTGTCGTGTAGTTCTGTACCGACTGTTTGTAGAGAACCATTCTGAGTCTAACACATCGACTAAAAAGCCATCGTATGTTGCTGTGTGCGTGTCGGTGTCAAAATAATATCTGTCAAGATCAGGATTCCCGCCTACTCCTCCATATTGCCTTGCCAATGCAAGTAGTTCACTTTCGGGTATGTCGGGATTAAGTTTCCTGAGGTCAGAGACGAGTACCTGTATTATCTCACCTCCATATTCCATGTTTTTATGACCAACTTGTTTTGAATATTGCCCTACATAGGATTCGGGATCGACATATCTCGTTTTTACTTTTTTGACGTATGGATCGGTGTAATCTTTTGTGGCTGCACAGTTGATGACACAGAGATCACGGGTAATCTGTTTTTTAATCTCTTTCCAGTCGGATATATAAAACGTGTAATCCAATCCCTGCTCAATCTCAATTTCCTTTGCAAGTTTAAACCCTCCTGCTCCATCATATAACTCCAACTCTTCCATTGACTCAGGTACATAGTCTCCTGACCTGTCAATGCCCATGGATTTATCAATATAATCGAGTGTTTCTTTAAACTTCATCCGGTACTGCATATCGAGTTTTGCAGCTTCTTTCTCATCTGTACTAGAAGGGTCAACTGCTGTGGCGACTACCTGATGATCAGTTTGCTCTAACATGCCCTCCACTATTCTGAGAAACTTAGGAAGGATACATGGTGCGTCCCAATTAATATTCATGTAGCCGGTCATGGCTGCACCGGGTTCGGTGATATCGAGTAAGATTTTCTGGTATTGTTTGATGTCCTGTCTCCCGTCTGCAAGTTGCCGGAGTGATCTAAACTCACCTACGGAACTGTATGGTATTGCCGTTTTCCCCTGACGGTATCTCGCATACATGGCTTGCATCCACTTCAATCCCCATTTTTCATTCTTGTCAAGAGGGTTAATATCATCCTTTGGGAAAGAGTACCCTCCTTTGGTGTATGCTTCAAGTGAAATTGCCATCTTTTAGAAAGATTTTCAACAAAGTTAGTCTTTTATCAATTAACTATACACACGTTTTTTCAAATAACTGTCTATCGTGTACTCCCGTTCATTCAAGGCAGCTATCTCATCATATATGCCACGAGTGCCAAGTAGTGCGTATCCTCCTGCTGTGAATAGGTCATAATTAGTCATGTCCTCGGGTCCATCAATATCCCTACACTCCTCCAATACTTCGATATGCGTTTCAATATCAGCTTCATTTTCAATCCATGTCATGTACTCGGTAAAAATATCCTGTTTGACCTTATTTGCTGTCGTCCCGGGTGTCTTATTGACCTCAAAGTTTTTCGGGTCAACCTTGTAAAGCAGATATTCCCCATACCCTCTCTCGACAAAGTAATCCCAGAGCAGGGGTACATCAATCTCAGGAAACATCTTAACACCAAAGTAGATACACATCATAAGCATGTCCTCTGCATAGATGTTCTTATCAAATGTCCTCTGAGCGTAGATACATACAAACTTACGCTTCATTGAAAAGTCATTGTCCTTTATCTTCCCCTTGCGTATGACGGCTCCTCCTCCTTTTGACTTGCGGTTCCCTTCGGTTATGTTGAACTTAAACGGGTCGCCTCCTGCTACTCCCCATGAGGTATTGCTTGGTTCAATCTGTCCATCATCATTTATAAAATGTAGATTCGATTCATTGTCGTTTAACTGGTGGCTGACCTTAAATTTCCCCTGCGGGTTTTCTGTAAAGATTACCCGACTATCCCTTACATTACCTTTCCAACTGAAGTTGCCCGTGGCAATAGGTTGCCTACCAAATGATAATTCATCAATATATGTTTCGAGTTTATTCATATTGAAGCCTGAAGACTTTGCGGCTGTTCTGAAACATTCTATGAACCTTATGGGATAAAGTCTTATCTCTTCTGATAAAGACTCCTGATCATCAACAAAAGCACTACGCCTGTTTAACAGAAACTCCTTCGCTCCTACTTCTCTCTTGACATATTCGGACTGATCGCTTATTAGATTGTTTATGATCTTATTACTGCGCTTATCAGAGGATTCCAATCTGTCGTATGCGATGTATGCCGATTGTTCTTTTGTTGGTGTCCCGATAATACTCATCCCGTATTGGTCAATGAATCCTTCAAGCCCATCATAGGCAGGGATGAACAATGTAGCAAGTCCTGATTTAGTCTGCCCGTTCTGAGTACGCTCATAGAACCGACTCATCTTACACTGATGCTTAAACATCTTTCCTCCTCCTTTTTCCATCTCTCCAACCGTGGATGTTTTGATAGTAAATCCAATGATCTTACTTCCTATTACAAGACACTCTTTTACAACGGTATGCCTATCCCAACATGATAATCCTTTTTTCAGCTTACCAACTTCATCGTCATGGTGAAAATAGAGTTTGTCACCATCATAGGCAGAAGCATCTGCCATCTCATAGCCAATGCTTGACTCGAGTCCGAGTTCCGAAGTTGATAAAGAACCTCGTGATGACAATCTCTTCGCCGGAGGAGAAAAGGATAACTCTGTCTTTGGTGAAGTAGAACCTTCATAATTTGGCTTAAAGAAAAATGGAAGTTTTTTCCATGGTGCCACAAGATGCCTGAGAAAGCATTTACGAGCCTGTATATCATTCATGGACTGTATTCCCCCAAATGCGTTCATCGTGCGTGAGATGATCTCATAACAGATACATTCAGCCTTATATGTGGCTCCTTCACGTCTGTGTTTTGGATAATTAAATCCATAGAATAATCTTCGACTAAAATCTACCCAGATATATTTCCCCTTATCATTCTTTATTGCCAAGCCATCCTTATCGACCCGTGGAGCTTTCGTTTCAGTATAGATGTAACGGGCAAATAAGAAAAATCTCCTATCCCTATCCCTGTATATTGGTAGTCCGACATCTATTTTCCACCATCCACAATAGAAATAGTGCCATCCGTCAATATATGTAGGTATGCCATTGTTGTAAAACCAATACCCATTAAGCCTGCGTTCCCATTGTAGTCGTATAAATGCTATTTCCTCCTCGTATATGTCGGGATGCGTTTCAAGTTCCTCCCATGCTTCATCAAGGGTCTCATACTTAACCTGTAATTCTTTTAGTCGCTTTGGAAGTTTCGGAGGATGCCACAGTTGCTCCCGTGCAGGCATACCCCAATTATCTATCAGGTGTGGCTCAGGAGGTTCAGGAAGGATTATTTCTATTGGTGTCAGGTCTTTATCATCAATGTTAACCCATACGCTTTTATCTGCATCTTCGTACTGCGAGAGTATCTGAGCATCAACTTCTTTGTAATAGCGTTTGAGTAATGCGAGATGATTCATATATTGCCTTCTTGAAGTACCAATGTTACACCATTTTTCATTTGTGCTGAATGATCACACCAATTTTTAGACCTCTCATAATTATCTTTCATTGCAGGAATCATGTCAAAATACATTTTTTCGGTAAGATTATTACATATATAGACCATGTCTTCAACACTACTGGCAATGAACATTCCATTGATATTAAAATAGTTCTCTATATTCTTACACCCGTAATATATCGGAACGGTCATTGACTGGAAGCAATCAACAATCTTTTCGCTGAAATAATTTTTAATCAATGTATTCTCTATTGCTATATGAAACATGGAATCAAATAAAGGTTCTTTTGAAGATCCTAATATGGTCCCTGTACTATAATCAGCACCATCAAAATGTACAAAATGGTGACTATGAGGCGCATTGCCGCTCAGATAAAATTCTTTCGGCATAGTGATATATTCCCTGCTTCTCCATAACTCATGCCTCATTGTATACCCTTCCATTGCTAGGTCATTTTTCCCGCCAACAACTGTTGAAACACTAAACCTCTTTTGTTTTGATACGAACCCTCTGACCCATGCGTTAACACAATTAAACAGTCTGGCTTTAGGATTAGTAGTAAGTATCTCATCATGAAAAGTTAGCAGAAAAGTATATAAATCCATCCTCTCTTTCATCTGGTAATAAATCGGGGTTTTCTTAGGCTCTTCTAAGATAACTATACGAATATGGCCATTAAGAATAGGCATCATGTCGCACTGATCAATATAAACGTCAACATTTTTATCTGTATCAATATCTATGTTAATTGGATAAGCATAATGAAATTTAACTTTCATACTTCTGCAATTAATATATCATTTGGAACATAGCCATCTTCAAATGTGAAAATATAGGAAGGGTTAATCAAAATTATTTTCTGCTTCAATACATCAACAGATAATCCAAGTCCGTAATTACTTAAGTCACGAACATCATCAATCATGAATGTATGGGTTTTTATGCCATGCCTACCTATTGCCTCTATTTCCTGCAAAAGAGGACAAATACTATATTCAAAATAATGAGCATCGAGCCAAAATGTTATCGGTTCATTAATATTACTTAATAGACCGTCCATAACGAGTCTGGAATCTCCAAATATTATATGAACATTATGATTGTCTTCAAATCTTTTAACACAATGATCATAATATCCGGGAGCTAATTCTATTGAATAAATAGTTTTAAAACCAGAATCTAATGCTAATTGAATACCGTCTCCAAGGTGTGATCCTGTCTCTACAAAAACAGGATTTAAATATTTCTGAAATAGTTCTTTACTTGCTGGCATCTAAATCGGGTGTTAAAATATGTTTTGCTTTAAATTCATTCCCCTGTGATAATTCATTAAATAAATCATAATTTCGCTGCCATGAAGCATTAGACCTGTCACCCGCCACCTCATGATACTGATGATAGACAATAGGATCAGCAGTTATCTCTATTCTTAACCCAAGCACTGCAATCTGGTGAAGAAAGTAATTATCCTCATAACCCATCCCATCCTTAAAGCGTTCATCAAACCCATTTAATTTTATCAGGTTTTTAGCAGTTATAGCAGAACAAAAATTATATGCCACGGGTCTTATCTCAGGATGATTATACCAGGAACGTTGCCCATCCATCGTGCATGGCCTGTCAATTCTTACAACTGCCTCCATATCCTCGCCTTGTGCCGTTGCATAGCAACCAAAAGTAATATATGTCTCATCAGTTACTCTCTTAGCATAAGTCAAGATATCCCCTGCATGAGAACATTCCGCACCCTGCATAATAATAATATCCGCACCCTTTTTTAAGGCTTCTAAAAATCCAGTATTGAACGTGGTAGAGCAATGTTTCCATGATTTATCTGTAAGCTTAACTACTTTTACATCATAAGGTAAAGTAGCTAAAATAATATCCATGTCACTTGCATTATCAACAATTATCACGTTAAAATCTTTAGCGTCATACTGCCTAAATGAATCCAATGTTTTAGTTAATTGATTCTGCCTATTATAGTATGCCAGTACAATACTTATCATCTGAATATCCCTCCCATGCTATGTGATTCTTTACAAGTGCGAAAATAATATTGTTCATCCTCTGGCATATTCTTTATGTCATAATAATACCAAGGTATATGCTTTGCAGTATATGGTCGGTTTGTTCTTATCGCATTATATGAATGATGATTAACTTTATAGAGTGCAAACGTTGTATCAATTGCGGCATTAAAATATTTATCATCCAATGGTTTTTACCAGAACTGTTTTTCCCATTCAGCAGGTCCAAATCCGGTATCAGGACAATCATTAATCTCTAAACTGAACCCGCATTTATCAAACTGAGGGTAACGCATCAATCCTTCTTCCAATACATTTAAAAAGTCATCCGGTATGCCTGACAAGGCTAGGTCAGGATCGGTGACAATGTAATTACCTGTAATACCGAACCTGCTTAAGACGTTTTGCAGCCATATCACCTGATGACCATAGTTCTGATCCATCCTTACAATTTGATACGGACTTTTTGAATAATACTCCAACAATGGGGGGTAATCCGAATGGTTATCTATAAATATTGGCTCACATCCTCGCTGTGCAACCCATTCTGCCAGTTTTTTAGGCAAGTTAATTCTATTGAAATTTATAATTAGAACTTTCATATTAAAAATCTATTACCCCCGGTATGTGACAAACATAATATTGTGGGGTTGGAATCTTAATCCCCTCTTTTGGCAATAAGTATTTTGCTATCATATCCCAATCATGTCCATATCCGTTGTTCCACTGTACATTCAGACTTCTCTTATGTGCAATAGAACTTGTACCTATGCGTCCGAGTGCGAGCAAATTATCCCTCTCCTCTTTGATTGTATGTTCGGCATTGAGCATCACATAATCGTTGTAATACACCCAATCATATTTTTCGGTATCAAAATTATCGCTGATAATCTGCAGGTGATCTTTGCCAAACATATCATCATGGTCAAGATAACAGATTATCTCTCCTGTTGCCATCTCTATCCCGGTCTGACGTACCACTCCACTAAAGTCAATCTGTTTGTCAATATACTTGAATTGTATTTTGGGGTAATTATGTAATGCGTAAGCCCAAATATCTTCTACCATTCTGTCTCCGTCTGAAACAATGATAAGTTCCGCATCTGTAAATGATTGTGCAAGGAATGAATTAACTGCTCGCATAAATTTTACTTCTGGATTTGATGCGCCACGGCTTCCTCCATAGCTCTCATATCCTCCAAGATGCACTGGCATTATAACTGATATTTTCATTAGTCTTTCAGATATTGGTCGAAGTTAAGTACAAGTCCCCATACATCACTCATCCCCTGACTCTGATACACGAGCCTTGGATTAAAGATGTAGCATGGATGTGCTGCCTGTATGTCTGTCAGGATAACATCGCCATTGCGAGTTATTACCTCTGGCTTAAAGAGTTCCAAGATAAAATCATACGCCCTTTCATGTATGCCTATTGCGTGTACGTAATACGCACGGGTGACACGATTGATATTCTCTGTTACAGGGATAGGTGTAGTCACATTCTGTCCTCCAAGGTACAGCAGATTCCAATCCTCCGGCACCTGACGTATGAACTTGTCAAATAACTCCACGAAGTTCTCATGGAACACCGCATCATCTTCAAAAAACAGAAAGTTCTTTAATCCAAGTTCTTTTGCCTCTTTCACGGCATTATACATGGTCTGAATCGTACCAATAACACCAACATTGAAGTTACCTGGTTCACATGGCAGGTTATATGGGTTGCCATAAACAAGTCCTTTAAACCGTTCCGCTACAATCCCATATTTGGCGGTCTCTTCTGTGAATTGAGCCAGTCTGTCCGTCCGGTGGTCGCAATTAACAAAAATTGCTTTGTCGAAAAATGTGTTTACTGTTATCATTTGTCTTGTTTTTCTGATTTTCCCTCCTGTGCTTTCTTTGCGTAGTCTTCTGGCCGTAATGCAAGTCTTTCATCCTCAACATATCTCAGAATTTCATCTTTCAGATAAGGGTTGTTGTCCTGATTGAGAAGTTCAAGTAAGCTACTTTCAAGATCATCCCTGAGTTCTTTTGCTACACCAAGTTTTTTGGTGTCGCCTCCGATTATTTCGAGCATGAGGTTGTAATAGCTACTCTCTATTGCTACAAGATATGAGTATTTGAAACTCCGGTGCATCCTCACAAACTGTACGATCTTTTTGTTTACAATGTCATTTTTACCCCTGAGT
>Ga0209429_10002540_pt1 | contig 10743 bp, 6 predicted proteins | sample BarGraNGADG00212_3_FD_184493 | JGI IMG/M metagenome (GOLD analysis project Ga0209429, IMG submission 184493) | Arctic peat soil microbial communities from Barrow, Alaska - Barrow Graham LP Ref core NGADG0004-212 (SPAdes) (version 2) | ecosystem: Environmental > Terrestrial > Soil > Wetlands >... | reverse complement strand
GCCTCTACAAATGGGGAACAGGATTGTTGATTGAATCCAGTGGCGTAACGCTTTCGGGTTCAACGAACGATACGTGGATATTCCAAATTGGTCAGGGAATGACGGTTGCCGATGGTGCAAACATTATCCTAGCAGGTGGTGCACAAGCTAAAAACATCTACTGGATTACGGCTTCTGATGCTGTGATTGGATCGACCGTGCATTTTAACGGTAATATTCTGAGTCAGACCTTGATTTCTATCAATACGGGTTCTACGGTAACCGGCAGATTGCTTGGACAGACTGCAGTGACTTTGAATGCAGCTACGGTTATACTTCCATAAATCAATACTAAAATCATACGATCAAATGAAACGAGCATGTTTCAAGTTTTTATTCTATTGGCATGCGCGTTCCATTTGTCCAAAACTTAATAAATAATCTCAAATGAAATCAATTAAATTTTATAGCTTGATTCTGTGCGCCACAGCCTTTTTGGGTGTACAAACACCTGCTCAGGCGCAAGCGCAGGAAGATGCCGTTCAATACACAAAACCTTCATGGTACTTTGGTTTGGCCGGTGGTGGAAACTTCAATTTCTACCGTGGTACCACGCAGGAACTGAAAGCAGGGCGTATCGTCCCTAAAGCTTTTCATGATGGCAATGGTTTGGGGCTTTTCATCGCTCCGCTGATTGAATACCGTCCGGCCACTTCGCAATGGGGCGTGATGCTGCAGGCCGGTTACGACAACCGCAGTGGCGCTTGGGATCGTGTAACGACACCGTGCAACCGCCCGGCTGACTTGTCAACCAACTTGAGCTATTGGACCATTGAACCGAGTTTGCGTTTCGCACCGTTCAAGAAGAACTTCTATCTGTATGTTGGTCCGCGTTTTGCTTTTAACAATGCAAAAGCGTACACGTATCAGATGGGTGTGAATCCGACCGTTGAGGTTCAACTACCGGTAGCTGAGGAAAACGGTGATTTCGCCGCTGTACGTTCAAACCGGGTTTCGATGCAAGTTGGTGCAGGTCTGGACATTCCGCTTTCATCACAGAGCCACGAGAAACAATGGGTGTTGGCACCGTTTGTGTCGTTTCAACCGTATTTTGGACAAGATCCCAGGAGGATTGAAAGCTTGAACATTACGACGTTGCGTGTTGGTGCAGCTATCAAATTTGGTCGCGGACATCTGATTGTGAAACCGGTTGAAGAAGTTGTTATAGTTCCGGTCGCTGTGGCTGCTTTGCCCAATATCACCTTTGTAGTGAATTCTCCCAAGAATGTTGCTGCCAAGAGCACGGTCAACGAAATATACCCGTTGCGCAACTATGTGTTCTTCGATTTGGGTTCATCCGAAATACCGAGCAGATACGTGCTTCTTAAAAAGAATCAGGTCGCTAATTTCAAAGAAGACGATTTGAAGATGACGACACCCGACAATGGTTCAGGCCGTTCGGATCGTCAGATGGAAGTGTATTACAATGTGCTGAACATCTTGGGCGACCGTATGTCTAAGGATCCGTCTTCGACCGTATTGCTGGTTGGCTCTTCTTTGGATGGCGATCAAGATGCTCTGGCTATGGCTGGCTCCGTGAAAACGTATTTGGTCACCGTATTTGACATTGCACCGGACAGAATTACGATTCAAGGACGTAACCGCCCGAAACTTCCTTCAGGCTCTATGAATGGAACCAAAGATGTGGCTTTGTTGAATGAAGGCAACCGTCGTGTTTCCATCGAAAGCAACTCACCGTCCTTATTGATGGAATTCCAAAGTGAACAGACTATTGGTTTGGTGGCTCCCTTGGACAGTTATGTAACCTTCAGCGTGGGCAAGAACTACAAGGACTTGCAATCGTGGTCGTTGGTACTCACCGACGATAACGGCGGCGTTCAGAACTTTGGCCCTTACACTCAGCAAAGTGTCAGTTTGTCGGGTAATGCCTTGTTGGGCAACCAATCCAAAGGGAACTTCAAAGTACGAATGATTGCTACTACGAAATCGAACGTGGTGATTGAGAAGAAGACAAACATGCATGTAACGCAATGGATGTCGGCAAATGAATTTGATGGTAACCGATTCAGCATCATTTATGGATTCAACAAATCGGAAGCTTTGCCGATGTACCGCAAATATTTGTTGGAAGAAGTAACACCTAAAATACCGATGAATGGAACAGTGGTCATTCAGGGATATACGGATGTTATCGGTGATGAAGCATATAATCAGAAGCTGTCCCTGGCTCGTGCAAACAATGTTCAGAGCATACTGGAAGAAGGTTTGCAGAAAGCAGGTCGTACGGATGTGAAATTTGTAGTGACTGGTCTGGGTAAAGATGCCAAGACGGCTCAGTTCAAGAACAAATATCCGGAAGAACGGTTCTACAACAGAACGGTGATTATTAATCTGGAACAGAAATAATACTATCCACTTTTTGGTTTAGAGAGGAAAAAAAGTTTCAATAGAACACCAAGGTCAAGGCGCTGATTGTTAGACACCCCGGAGCGTACTTAAGGTACGTGAGGAGTGGCTAATAAGCAGCAACAGTTTCGATAGTCGAGAGCAAAAACAAACTTGTTTGGTTTTGCCGAGCGCAGAAACTGGCCTGCGAAGCAAACGCAGAGATTGGTGCTCTATTGAAACTTTTTATGTGTGAATTTTGCAAGACTTCCACTATATTGTGTAATACTTCCCAAGGCACCTGCTCCTATCTTTGAGAGTGTTGGGAAAAGCATTTCTCGATGCATAAAACCAAACAATATGAAAACAAAAGTACTTCTTACAATGACAGCGGTGTTGCTGTTTCTGATACCGAGCGGAATGTTCGGGAAAGCCATCAATTTGGGAACTGCTGCCGATTTTGCAGTTTTTTCAACCGATGGTTCAGTGAGTAACACAGGTATTTCACAAGTTACCGGAAATGTAGGTTCCAACAATGGTTCCAGTACAGCTTTTGGTAATGTGAATGGTGTGATGCACGATCAGGATGGAGCCAGCGCTCAGGCTGCTGCCGACTTACTGATAGCCTACAATCAGTTGAAGGAAGCTACACCCGACTATTTTCCGGCTTCTTTGCTTGGAAACGGTGTGACGTTGACAGCCGGCACGTATGCCATTGAAGGTGCCTCAACCTTGAATTTGGATCTGATACTGGATGCACAGGATGATCCCAATGCAACGTTCATCTTTCAAATCAGTGGTTCGTTCTCTGCCAATGCTGAATCCAAAATTATTTTGAAAAATGGTGCCTTGGCTTGCAATGTGTTTTGGAAAATTGAAGGTCTGGTCAGTTTGGCTCCTGGTGTTGCCATGAAGGGCACCGTCATTGCCAACAATGCAGCCATTATTCTGGCAACACGTGATACTATTGAAGGCAGGGTTCTGTCGACAGCTGGTGCCATCACCATAGACGGCGTTTTGGTTTATACTCCTACAGGTTGCGGAAGTCCTTATCTGACTGGCCCGAGAGCACCGAATTTGAAAAGCACTTCGTGCTTTACGTTGTTTTCCGCTGATGGCTCGGTGTATAACACCGGCATCTCAACCATATTGGGTAGCGTTGGAACCAACGTAGGCTTGACAACAGGCTTCGACACGCTATCAGTCAGTGGAATCGTTCACCCGATTCCTGATGTAGTCACTGCCAAATGTGCGGCCGATTTACTGACTGTTTATAATTATCTAAACGTTTTGCCCTACGATATCGAATTGTTGTACCCGGTCCAATTTGGACGGAACCTGGTGTTGACACCGCATACTTATATTATGAAAGCGGCGGCCGTCTTTACCGATTCTTTATTCCTCAATGCCGAGGGTAATGCGGATGCTGTTTTTGTCATCAAGATCGACGGCGCATTGACCACGAGTACCTATTCGAAAGTTCTTTTGATTAATGGTGCGCAGGCAAAAAATGTCTATTGGAAAATCGAGGGTGCCGTAAACATCAACAATTACTCGGTTTTCTGCGGTACGATCATTTGCAACAACGGTGCCTTGGGTGTCATCAATACGGGTGTTACGCTGAATGGTCGGGCATTGACTACAACTGGTGCTTTGATTTCGGCTGCCATTACGAGCATCATGCCTCCGGAATGTTCGCCTTCTGCGCTTGAATCGGTTGCTATTGCTTCGGATGCTGTGACCATTGTACCAAATCCGATTGATGCTTCAACAACGATTGTTTTGAATGTTTCTGGGAAGTATTCATTGAGGGTTTTCAATGTTTTGGGGCAGGAAGTTCTTTCATCGCGTTTGACTCAACAAAGCACTTCGCTGGATACCAAGGCTTTTCACAAAGGAATTTACTTTTACAAAGTGACCAACAATGATGTGTTGGTTCAATCTGGCAAACTTATTTCAAATCAATAACCAATAAACATATACTCACAACATTCACTCACAACATTCACTCATTTAATAGATTCAATTATGAATACGACAGAACTTAACGGAAACTGGGAAAAACAGAAGGGCAAACTGAAACAGAAATTTGCCATGCTTACCGATAATGACCTTTTATTTGCCGAAGGCAAGAAGGAAGAGATGTTTGGTAGATTACAGATTAAATTGGGCAAAACCAAGGAAGAACTTCATAAAATCATTGCTGGGCTGTAAGTTGGCGACGATTTATTTAGCTTTCCACTCCTGAGCCTGAAACCACTTTTGTGATTTCAGGCTTTTTTTATATAAATTCTTTAGTTTCATGGCGTTAGATTTTACGGGTCAAAACAATGGTTTCACCGACTGCCATTTTGAGGTCATAGAGTTGGGTTTCGGGCAAAACAATGGGTTTGAGCTGTGCTTTATCGGATATAAGGGGCTTGGGTGTTTCGGCTACGCGGTAATAAGGGTTGGAATTGTCGCCTTTGGCAGGTTTCAGCCCTTTTCCAACGAGTTCGACCGCGGAACGAATTCGACAATAGCCGCCGAGCAGGGACTTGATCTTAAGAGTTTCTACGGCGTTATTATTCCAAGTGATGTCAAATTCGAAGCCTCCCCTAGCCTTCAGGCCGTTGACGGAGCCGTTTTTCCAAACCGAGGGCAAGGCAGGCAGGACAAAGATAAAACCGTCCTGGCTTTGAAGGAGCATTTCGGCAATACCGGCAGTGCAACCGAAATTGCCGTCGATCTGGAAGGGCGGATGGGCGCAGAACATATTGGTGTAGGTGCCACCTTTGAGTTGGTTCTGGAGGAGTTTGTAGGCGTGGTTGCCGTCCAGCAGGCTGAATTGGCCAACTTGCATGGGAGGCATCTGAGCAAGAGTGTTGCGCAGGGTGTCGGCAAAGGCTTTGGAACTGGTGTTGAACAGGCCTTTGATGCCGCCGTTCAGGATTTCGGTGGCGGCCAGGACGTTTGAGAACAGGTCGAAGACGATTTGGTTATCCATAGTGCAGCCGGCCACGTTTGAAGCGGTTCCGCCGGTGGCTTTGGGGTTGTTTTCGGGGGAACTGCCAGGGCTAACGACGAGCCAGCCGTGACTGGGTTCCTTCACTAAGAAATCGACGTAGAAGCGGGCGGCATCGAGCATGATGGGGAAATTCGTTTGTAGGAACGCCTTGTCACCGGTGTACTGGTAATGCTCCCAGAGGTGTCTGGAAAGCCAGGCGCCTGCCATGGGCCACATGCCGGACTGAGCCCAGTAATTCATCTCGGTGTTGATGTTCACCGTGTATTTGCTGTCCCAAGCGGGCATAATCTGTTCGTTCCAGAGGCCTTGCAGGGTAGCAGGCTGTCCGCCGGGCTGCGAACATGAAATGAGGAGGTAGCGGCCGAACTGGAAATAGAGGGCAGCTAGGTCGGGATCGCTGGCTTTTGCGAAATCACGGATGCGCTGGTCGGTGGGCTTTAATGCCTGAGGAGTGGTGCCCAGGTCGAGGGTGACGCGGTTGAAGAGTTTTTGGTATTCGGTCGTGTGCCTCAATTTGAGATTGTCGGATTCTTTGCCGTAGGCGCGGTTTAGCAGGCGGCTGCATTTGTCGACTTCGTCACCGGAGATGTCCTTGTAGTTCACGAAGTTGGTGGCCATGGAAATATAGATGGTTACCTCATCGGCTTTGTCGATGGAAAGGACGTCGTCCTTGACCGTGCAACGGCCGTTTTTCAATAGGGGTTTAACCTGCGTCATAAAACGCACTTTTCCAGTTTGACGTTCGTGGGTTTCGGTGGTTCCGCTTAAAACAAGCATGCCGTCGGTGTTGTAAATGCGGCATTTTTGGTGCGGCATACTCAAAGAGAGATTACAGGTTATACTCTTTGGTTTACTGGCCTTTAGATGTACGACGAGGATAGAATCACTAAGCGAGGAGTAGTATTCGCGAGTATAGGTCACGCCTTTGAGCGTGTATTTGACGGAAGCGACCGCGGTGCTGATGTTCAGGTCGCGGGTATAGGCTTTGTAACCGTTCTGGTTAGGGAAACTGAGGTATAAATCGCCCATGGATTGGTAGGGCATGCCGGCCCAGACGGTACCTTCGTTGAGTTGGAGGCGGTCCACGGCTGGTCCGCCGAAAATCATCGCGGCCAAGGTGCCGTTGCCTATGGGCAGGGCTGCGTTCCAGTCGGCGGCCGGGGCGGAGTACCAGAGTCGAAGGTTTTGCTGAGCGTTGGAAAGTGTTGCCAGGCAGGCAAAAAGAAGGATCAGAGGTCTGCGTAGTCGGTTCATTGTTTATTCGTTTGGATCATTATTAATGTCTTCCCATACCGGCCAGAGATAACTGCCGGGCTTAAGGGTAAGGAACAGATTGGGCTTGCCTGTGACGGCCATGCGGACAATGCCGGGGCTGAATTCGAGCAAGGGTGTGAGTGTGGTCCAGCCTTTCTTTTCCAGCAGCGTGAAGGTGGTGGCACCGCCTTCCAGCAACAGTTCGCCGACTGCACATTGTTCCAGCATGCGGATGACGATTTCGGCCAAACGATTGCGAAGTGCATGGGCATGCCCGGGGAAAGTCACCTTGCGGTGCCCCTGTGATACGATCATCTGGCCTGTGCGGCCCCAGAATTCGGCCTGGTTGTCGGCCCATTCGTTAAGGTGCTCCTCGGTGATGACTTCCTGCAGCAGTTCTTCGGGGAATTCGGCGACAGCCAGTCCTTTCTTTTTGGAGCTGAGCAGGTATTTTGCACTTTGAGTGTGCTTGCTGCCGCAGACCATTAGGAATCGGCCCTGCAAGGGATTTACGCTGTAATTTTGCGGTTTGGGAATCAGGTCGTGGACTTCTTCCAACCAAGCGGCGAAAAAAGCGGCGCTGCCTGCGTGGAGTATGGCAGGATTGTTTTTGAACACTGATTTTTTCAAATCTTCTACGGTTTGACAATCCGGTACATGGATTCCCTTTTTAAATGGCAGGGAGGAACCGGTGTATATTTTACGGGAAGTATGGTTGCCGTTTCGTTCCATCAGCAGGCCTTCAACGGAGGAAGTCCAAGCCGGGAAGTCCGAGTCGTGCCTGAAATCGGTTTCGTGCAGTTCCATACCACCAATGAAATAACGGCCTTCCACAATGCAGCGGCCAATAGAGGGATTGGAGGGCTGGAGTATGGCTTCATCGAAACCCAGAACGGTCATCCATTCGTCCAATTCATCGACCACAAAGCCGCGAAGGACGGAATCGGTTTTCTTGAAAACGCTGTCGGAAGAAGCAGTTCCGATGGCTTCTGCCAGCTCACGGTGGAGCATGCGAGCTTCCTGGGCGCTCATGGAGCGGCTGTCGGTGGCAATGATACGGGCTTGCGCCGTCGCGGTGGGGAGTTTATTGATCCCGAACGAAACGGTAAGTCCGCAGCGTAGGCAAACGCCAGCAATTTCAGCTGCTCCGGTGATGTCATCGGCCAGTATGGTCATCCTATCGCACATTCGTTTTTATGGTTTGATGGATTCGATTCGATTTATGCCGGAGAGCAGTTGCAGGCTTCCGTCACTGACCTGCACCACAGTACCGTTCACCGTGGCGGAGGATACTTTGAAAGGCAGCACGACCGAAGCCGTGGTATTGACAGGCACTTGAACAGTCAGGTCAAATTGGTTGCCGGTCAATTTCCAGTCCACTTGAATGGTTCCGTACAGTGTTTTATGCGTGGCTGAAACCGAGGTCAAGTCACCCACCGGTGTTGGCTTCACAAAGAAATGCTGATAGCCGGGCTGTGCGGGATCGGGCTGGATGCCGGCCAGCGTTTTATAAAACCATTCGTCTATCTGACCCATCATGAAATGGTTCCAGGAGGAGCCGCGGCGAGGATCCCACTGCTCGGTCAGCGTAGTGACGCCGAACTGGAGTTGGAAGCCGTAACCGGGCACGTCGTAATGGTTGGTCATCAGGTACATGACGTCACTTTTGTCGTTGTCGGCCAACGTTTGGAACAGGTAGCGGTTGCCAATGTCACCCGTGGTCAGGCGGTTGCCGTGGTTTAGAATGTCGGCCAACAAATTCTGAAGGACTGCCTCCTTGTTTTCGGGCGCCACCAAACCCATATAGAGCGAAACAGCGTTGCAGAATTGGCTGGCCGAACCGTATTGTTTGGTATCCGCGTGGAAGAATTTGCGGTTGTAGGCTTGTTTCACAAATTGCATCAGATTGGCATATTTTGTTGCATCCTCTTGATGACCAAGCAATATAGCGGAACGCACCAGATAATCGACGGCATAGTAATAATGGGCGGTCGCCGAAACATTGACGGGAGAATTCTTCGCATAGCCTGCCGGATGCGTGCCATAATCGTACCAATCGCCCAGTCCGTGCGAAACAATGCCGCTGTCGGAACGCGTAGTCAGGTAATCCACATATCTTTTCATCATGTCGTACGACTTCCGTATCAGAGACTTATCGCCATACGATTCATAATATTGCCACGGCACGATGATGGCAGCCACCCCCCATTCGGGCGAATCAATGAAGTCACCGCCGAAATCGACGTATTCCGGAGCGATGGATGGAACCAATCCGTTCGGATTTTGGGCATCCAGCAAATCTTGTACCAATTTTGGGAAAAAGGTGGTCAAATCGTAATTATAAAGCAAGCCGGGGCCGTTCAGGTAGTCTTCCTCGAGCCAGCCCAACTTCTCGCGGTGCGGACAATCGGTGAATACAGCTTGGAAATTGCTTTTCACGGCATTTTGGATGAGCACATGGGTGCGGTTGTACAGGTCGTTGGAACAAGTGAACGTACCGGCTTCGGGCGTGGAATTGTACACGAACTGCGACTTGACATCCAATACGACAGGGCGCTTGCTGCGCTTCTCATTTTTATACAAGTCGGCACTGTCAATCTGCAAATATTGATAACCATAATAGCTGAAACGGGGGGACCAGGTTTCCACGCCTGTCCCTTTCAGAGTATATTCGAAATAATACGGACCACCGCTGCTATTCTGCGATACGCGGTTTTTTTCAATGAGTTCACCCGGAATAATCCTGATTTTGGAGCCTTTGGGACCTTTCACCTTGATAAGTGGGTATCCGGAGAGGTTCTGGCCCATGTCCAACACGTTGGAGCCGGAAGCCAGGTTCTTAACGGACTTCACGTCGTACGATTTCATCACTTCAACGGAGGGAGCCGTCTGCGGGCGAAGTTGACCCAGAGGCGCTTCCTGCACCACGACTGGCTTCCAATTGGCATCGCCGAAACCGGGTTTGTCCCAGCCAGCCTGTTCGAGGTTGGCATCGTAGCTTTCTCCACCATATATATTATTGAACGTAATTGGGCTAAGATGGTATTTCCAGCTGGCATCGGTCAGGATGGTTTTGGAGCTGCCGTCGGTGAAGGTCAAGTCCATGCGCAACATCAAGGTGGGAGGTCCAAAACTGATCCAAATCTTGCTGTATCGGTCGCCCACGGCGTTGTAGAAACCGTTGCCCAACAAGACACCGATCACGTTTTCACCTTTTTGCAGGTTGTCCTGAACCTCGTAGGCCGAATAATAAACGGTTCTGTCGTAATCGCTCCAGAGGGGATCGAATTGACTTTTGCCGATGCGCTTTCCGTTGATGGTGAGTTCGTAATGTCCTAATCCACTGATATATACCCTTGCATTCTCGACCTTTTTCTCCACATTCCACGTCTTGCGAAGCTGGATGCTGCGCAGGGCGAGTTGATTGAGGACACTCCAGGCGTCGCGTACTTTTTCATTTTTGGGTGAAGGCAAGTGCCAATCTTTCCGTCCTTGTGGAAGGTGGCTGTCTACCTTGGTGATGGCACCGATCCATCTGGCTGCGGACAATTCCTCGATGGAGGGTGCAAGCGTGAACTCTCCACTTTGAATGTTAGAAGGCTGATCCTGTCCATCCCAGACTTGAACCGTCCAATAATAGGTTTTGCCCGGAAAGAGTCTGCTTCCCTGATACGTGACGAACTGACTTTGGCCGGAAACCACTTTTCCGCTGCTCCAGCAATCGCCATTCGTGGCAGGACTGCTGCTCACTACGATTTGATACGCCTTTTGTGCCGCACCCTGATCGTTGGAAGCGAGTTCCCAACCGAAACGGGGCTGGACAGAAGCCACCAACAATGGATTCACCCTGTAATCGCAGGTGATCTTACTCACCGTCAATCCAGAAGCCATTGCGGCAGCGGACAAACATAACAACATTATGTTCAGTACCCAAATTCTCATGGTATTCAATTGGTTTTTTGTTGTTTGATGCGTTCAACCCCTGCCACACATACGCAAAACTAACGTTCTATACTGTTCTATATTGGGCGGAAATAGTAAAGGAAGGCAAAAAAGGTGGGTAATAAAATATTTTCTACAACATTTTTGTCAAATCA
>Ga0209429_10002538_pt1 | contig 10747 bp, 8 predicted proteins | sample BarGraNGADG00212_3_FD_184493 | JGI IMG/M metagenome (GOLD analysis project Ga0209429, IMG submission 184493) | Arctic peat soil microbial communities from Barrow, Alaska - Barrow Graham LP Ref core NGADG0004-212 (SPAdes) (version 2) | ecosystem: Environmental > Terrestrial > Soil > Wetlands >... | reverse complement strand
TAGAGGCGGCAAGGAGGAGGCGACGCGGCGTATTGTACATACGTTGAGGAAGCCGACGACGCCCCAGGCATTCGAAACTGTGTCGCAATTCGAAAACCGTGCGAAAACAATGATTTTCGGGAGGGAATTTTACCCTTCGAATTTAAAAATAATTGGCTATAGGTCATTTTAGAAGGCCATCTTTTTCAGCACCATCAAAGAAAATAATTATGACACAGTCTCATTCGCCGGGGTTCCCTACCGGGCTGCGTTGCTAGCAAAGATAGCGTTTTGATTTAGAAATGGTATTGGAAGAACATTATATGGATTTAATTGAGAAGCTGAAGAACGAGACCATCAATACGAAAGGGATTAGCACGGACGAAGCCCTGGAGCTTTTTATCGAGGGCTCGAATAAGCCCTTCCGCGTCATGGCTGCAGCCTCTGAAATCCGCGAGCACTTTAAAGGGAAAGAAATTATTCTTTGCGGTATAACCAATGCCAAATCCGGCAAATGTTCCGAAGACTGCAAGTTTTGCGCTCAGTCTTCTCATTATCGAACAGATGCCCCTTCCTACCCGTTAAAAACCGCTGCTGAAATGATTACTGAAGCCGATGAAGCCGCGCGCTCAGGGGCGGAGTTTTTCGGCATCGTTACCAGCGGCAAACGTATCAAAGCAAAAAAAGAATGGAATGAAATTTTCAAAGCCGTCAAGGGCATTAACAAAACCTCAATTCATGCCTGTGCTTCGCTGGGGTTGATTGATACCGAAAAGGCCAAAGAGCTTAAAGCTGGTGGGCTTTTCCGGTATCATCATAATCTGGAAACATCGCGCAGCTTCTTCAAGAATGTCTGCACAACTCACGATTACGAAGAAGATGTGGAAACAATTAAAACAGCCAAGACAGCCGGGCTTTCAGTTTGCGCGGGCGCGTTATTTGGCATGGGGGAAGGTATAACCCACCGCATCGAGCTTGCGGCGAAACTTCGCGAGTTGAGTGTTGATTCCGTACCTTTGAATATTCTCAATCCCATCAAGGGCACACCACTTAGCCACATGCTGCCGTTACCGCCACTGGAAATTCTCATGACTATAGCTGTCTTCCGTTTTATGCTGCCGGATAAGGACATCAAGCTTTGCGGCGGCAAGGAAAAGAATCTGAGGCAATTGCTGCCTCTGGGAATTATGGCCGGAGCTAATTCTCTGATGACCGGCAACTACCTCACCACCACCGGACGCGACAGCAAGCTCTATCAGGAGATGATTACCGACCTGGGGCTTATTCCCACGCGGAAGGCAAACTACTGTAACTGCGGGGCCGAAGGGGAAAATTCCTGCCCATCCCCTAAAAAAGTAAAAAGAAAATCAGTAAAGGCAAATATTGCGGCAAAACGCCCGGGAAAGAAATAAACCTTTTGACCAGTTTATACCATTCCGCTTTCAAAGGATAACGCGGCGGCGAGGAGGAGGCTCCGCAGGTGTATTACAAATACGTTGAGGAAGCCGACGACGCGGCCAACAAAGTTAGCCAAAGAAAGCGAATTGGTATTAATCCACTTCCGTATCGGATATGGTCTTATCTTCGAGGAGAACCTCGGCCGATGCGCCGGGCAATTCCTGAACGTTGCGCAACTTTCGCTGAATCGCACGTGATCTTTTCCGTACATCATCCATTGAGTCTGTTGCATTCACCAGTTTTTTATGGACAGTATCCAATAGATCGCCAAATTTACCAAATGCTGTTTTGACTTCGCCCAGCACTTTCCATACTTCGCTGGAGCGTTTCTGAATCGCCAGGGAGCGGAAGCCCATTTGTAGGCTGTTTAAGAAAGCGGCAAAAGTGGATGGGCCGGAAATCACAATATGATATTCACGCTGCAACAACTGGACTAAAGCTGTTCGGCGAATGACTTCGGCATAAAGGCCTTCGGACGGCAAAAACATAATGCCGAAATCCGTTGTTTTGGGCGGCGCCAGATATTTTTGGGAAATATCTTTGGCTTCGCTTTTTATTCTTGTCTCCAGAAATTTTGCGGCTTCATCCGCGGCAACCGTATCCGACTTTTCCTGAGCGTCGAGCAGCCGCTGATAATCTTCCACCGGAAATTTTGCATCAACCGGAATCCACAGCGGATCGGCATTCGCATCCCCCTGCCCGGGAAGCTTGATGGCAAATTCGACAAAATCATTGCTGTGCTCGTGGATTTTCACATTCTTTGCATATTGCTCCGGCGCCAGAATTTCTTCCAGGAGCGCGCCTAATTGCACTTCACCCCAGGTGCCGCGCGCTTTCACATTGGTCAGCACCTTCTTCAAATCGCCGACTCCCGCTGCCAGGTTGCGCATATCACCCAGGCCCTGATGCACCTGCTCGAGCCGCTCCGAGACCTGCTTAAAAGATTCGCCCAACCTTTTCTCCAGCGTACTTTGCAGCTTTTCATCGACTGTTTCGCGCATGCGATCAAGTTGACGCGTATTGTCTTCCTGAATCTGTTTGAGCCGGGCATCCACTACCTGTCGCACCGCTTCCATCTTTTGCTCGTTGGTCGTAGTAAGCAGCGTCAGTTGGGCGGAAAATCCTTCCAATTGACTGCGCTGCAAAGAGGCGATTTCCGCCATGCGCGCCTGCACAGAATCGCCAAAAGATTTGAGGGATGCCGCCAGTTCCGCTCTTTCCTGCTGGGCCTGCGTCTGCATTTCGGCGCGGAACTTGGAAATCTCATCACGAACTGAACGGTCAGTCCTTTCCTGAGAACTTTGCAATGAGTCCAGCTTGCCCGCAAGCGGCGTCAAATCAATGGAGCTTCGCTTCAACTGCCAGAACTGCAGCACAATAATGATCAACAGACATATCAAAATAATGTATAAAAATATTTCCATCAAACCCGCCACCGGCCGATCAATTTTTTCACCTTGGAATCCGGCCCTATTAGCCTTCAACCTTGCGCTTCACGTATCACGCTTCACACTTCACGCCTGTTTAGAACACTCTTTGAAAATCTTTATCTTTCATAATAGTGGTGAAAGCCAAATCCACCAGCCGGTAAGAGCGTTTCTCCAGTTCGGCAACATTAAAGTGAATTGTTTATAATGGCGTGTAAATATAGCGGTTAAAAGATGGAAGTGTCAAGTAAAATGAAGGTAAATTAAAAACAGGCATAACCGGCAAATCATAATATAAAGCTTTGTAAATTAAGGGGAATGCCTTGAAACGGGGAATTTATGAGATCTGTCATGACAACAAGTAATTAGAAAATGTCTGTCACACTCTTAGGGAAAAATTGTATAAGCTATATGAGAAGAGAAATCACTTTTAAAAAGAGTTAAAAGAGCATGCACAATCCATTTCAGGAAAAGATCGAAGAGCGCGAAAGCGATGCTGATTATATAAAACGGGCGCTGGAAGGTGATGCTGCCGCACTGGAGGCACTTATCTTGCGGCACCAATCCTGGATATTTAATATTGCCTTGAATATGACAGGAGACATCCACTGGGCAGAAGATGTAACGCAGGAGATTTTGATTAAAACCATTGCCAAGCTCTCGACTTACGATCAGAAAAAGGCAGCGTTTCGGACTTGGTTATACCAGATTGTTGCCAATCATGTCATCAACATGAAAGAAAGTAAAAAAGAGATGTAAGTTGCCCGGATTTATTTAACGATATAAGCAGAACCAACAAGGCGATAAGCAAAGTTATGCATCCAAATGTAGAGCAGTACACCTATTTCTGGTTAATGAATGCAGCAGCACATTTAATTCCTTCATCTGATAGTACCCAAGTACCATAGGGGGATCTAGCAGGAACCAGCAATATGCCCTGTTGAACCAATTTTCTTTTAGCCCAGTCAATATTATGAATCCACCGCTCTTTCGGAGGGCTTTGACTCTGGAGTAATTCATAATCTGCCCCGGTCATCTGCGTTGAGTACACATTGTGTATTGTATTTATAATCTTTTGACGTCGGTCCTGACCACCTGCAAGGTAAAGAAATGCTGCGATGATGTTGCAGTATTCATCCTGCTCTATGCTTCCGAGGTTCCCCCTGCGTAACCGCCTTGTGCTTAAATGATCAGGTATCTGCATGTGGCCCTCCATTTTTTCTGTTTGCATTTACCATCCCACTACTTTATTTCACTTTCAAGCCCTTGGCTAAGTCTGCAAGTACTTGTTCTTTGTGAGTCTGAGGAAGTGCATTAATAATTTTTTTCAGATATTCAACATAGTTCTTATCAACGTATTCTTTAATCACGCTGATAGTTAAATCTTGGAGAGATTTGCCTTCGGCTTCCGCTAAAGTACGCAACTGAACCGCGATGTTTTGAGGAATTTTAAAGGAAACGACCTCAAAGGCATCTTCTATATTTTTATCAGTTGTAAGATTTGAAGATGAAAGTTCTTTGTGGTCAAAAAAAATTTTTATTTTAGATTGTTCAAAATCGCCCGCATTCTTCGATATTAAGTCTCTTAGCCTATGCGGTTGGCCACCAAGCCACTCCTTTAACAAGTCAATGAATTGATTTATATTATCTAAGCCCAGCCGTCTTCGGCACCCATCAGCAATTGTCTGGTATCGAATCGAGTATCTTTTGGCAATATCTTTTACTGATTTTTGGTAAGCCTTGGGTACCGGAAGGCCTAATTCATAATTTTTAGTAGTGAGATCAAGGACTCCAAGAATCTGGTCAATCGTTTTCTCTGTTAACATTATGCACTCCTTCATTTCTTTAATTCTTCATTTAAGCCTATATTAACTTTAAATCTACATAATGTCAAGATAATTTTAGTTTTGTAGAAGTTTTTTTGTCGTCTGACAAAGATTGTCAAGAAGGCAAGTTTTGTAATCGCTGAAGCAATTCTTAGATTTCCTAAATGTTTTCCAGAAGCGAAAAGGATTTTTGGACAACAATCCATTAACATTTTACGCTGTTTCCGGCACATATTTGTAAGTTGCATAATTCCCGGCTTTTGGGTATAAACGCAGCGTCTGCTTTATCAGACAGATCAAAATATCGGATAATATAGAGTATTGGTTACCTGAAAAATTGTCATTTCGAGGAACGCCAGTGACGAGAAATCTTGATTATCAGAAATCGTTAAGACTTCTCCCTGCGGTCGAAGTGACAAGGTTTTTTTGAAAGGCTTATTTAGGGTTAATCATGGCGGATAGAATTGAAGTTGGTTTCAAAGTTGGCATTCGCGACGCGTTGGGTGAAAAGACCAAAAAGCGCATTATTGATAATCTGGCGCTGCCGGTCGAAAAAGTTGCCACAATCGAAGTTTACACAATTGCCGGGGAGCTAAACGCTGCTGAATTGCAGGAAGCAGCCGTAGGGCCGCTCTCCGATCCGGTCATTCAGGAATTCTCCATTAATAAGCCGCTGGCTAAAAATTTTAATTGGCTCATTGAAGTGGGATTTCGTCCGGGTGTTACCGATAATGTCGGCAAAACAGCCCGCGAGGCCATGTCACTTTTGCTTGGAGAAAATATCGGCACGCGCAAAGTCAGCGTCTATACATCCCGCCAATTTTTAATCAGCGGTATAATCTCAAAGGCCAATGCAGAAAGAATCGCTTCCGATCTTTTAGCCAACGACCTCATCGAACGCCATCAGGTCATCGGATCGGGCGAATTTGATTTTAACCAAGGCCTGCCTGCCCATGTCCCGCAGGTTCTGGGCAAAGACGAACCGCAGGTGGCCCAAATCAATTTGACGGCATTTGATGCGAATGCGCTGACTAAAATCAGCAAGGAACAAATTCTGGCCTTGAATCTGGAAGAGATGCTGGCGATCCAAAGCTATTATCAAAAGCCTGCCGTCATCAAAGCCCGGAAAAAAATGGGACTGAATGAGAACACAACCGACGTAGAGCTGGAATGCCTGGCGCAAACGTGGTCGGAACACTGTAAACATAAAATTTTCAACAGCCGAATCGATTACACCGACGGCCGTAACAAATTAAAAATTGATTCGCTTTTCAAAAAATATATTAAAGGCTCGACGGCCAAAATCCGCAAGGCCAAAGGCAAGAAAGATTTTTGCCTTTCCGTTTTTGTGGATAACGCGGGCGTGATCAAATTCAATGACGATCACAATTTGGTCTTCAAGGTGGAGACGCACAACTCACCTTCCGCGCTTGATCCTTATGGTGGAGCGCTGACCGGTATTGTAGGCGTCAACCGTGATCCCTTTGGTACAGGTTTGGGCGCGAAGCTTATTTTCAACATCGATGTATTTTGCTTTGCCTCGCCTTTTTACAAAAAGAAATTGCCGCCCCGCATTCTGCATCCGCGCCGCATTTATGAAGGCGTGCGCGAAGGCGTGGAGCACGGCGGCAACAAAAGCGGCATTCCCACGATCAACGGCAGCATTGTTTTTGATGAACGGTTTTTAGGCAAACCGCTTGTTTACTGCGGCACCGCCGGCATCATGCCCGCCAGGTTCAATGGCAAACCCACACACACCAAGGAAATAAAGCCGGGCGATATCATCATCATGACCGGCGGGCGCATCGGCAAAGACGGCATTCACGGCGCAACTTTTTCTTCCGAAGAACTGCATGAAGGTTCGCCTGTCACCGCCGTGCAAATCGGCGACCCGATAACGCAAAAGAAAATGACGGATTTTCTGCTGATGGCAAGAAACCGCGGCCTTTACCGCGCCATCACCGATAACGGAGCCGGAGGACTTTCTTCGTCGGTGGGGGAAATGGCCACTTATTCCGGCGGTTGCGAAATTGACCTTGCACTTGCGCCTTTAAAATACGCGGGCCTTCAGCCGTGGGAAATACTTATTTCCGAAGCACAGGAGCGCATGTCGCTGGCGGTTAATCCCAAAAAAGTAGGCGCGTTTTCAGAGCTTGCCAAAAAGATGGGCGTGGAAGCAACCGTCATGGGCAAATTTACCAAGTCCGGAAAATTTCATGTTCGCTACGGCGAAAAAACCGTTGCCTACCTGGATATGGATTTTCTGCATGACGGCGTGCCACAAATGAAACTGACAGCCAAATGGAAAGCTCCGAAAAATGCGGAGCCTACTTTTGCCCAACCCGCCAATTTAAACAAGGCGTTTGTCCAGATGCTTTCGCGTTTGAATATTTGCTCCAAAGAAGCAGTCGTGAGGCAGTATGATCACGAAGTGCAGGGCGGGAGCGTCATCAAACCAATGGTGGGTGCGCAAAATGACGGCCCATCCGATGCGGGTATTGTGAGGCCAATTCTGGATTCCATGGAAGGCGTGGTTGTGGCGCACGGTATTTGCCCGCGTTACAGCGATATTGATACGTATGCGATGACCGCCTGTGCCATTGATGAAGCTATTCGCAATGCCGTGGCTGTGGGAGCTGATCTTGATCATCTGGCGGGCCTGGATAATTTCTGCTGGTGTGATCCGGTGCAATCCGCCAAGACGCCCGACGGTGAATATAAGTTGGCGCAACTGGTGCGCTCGAATATGGCCATTTATGACTACACCACAGCCTTTGGCGTGCCCTGCATCTCCGGCAAAGACAGCATGAAAAACGACTACTCCATCGGCAAAACTAAAATCTCAGTGCCGCCGACGCTGCTTTATTCGGTGATCGGTAAGATTAAGGACGTGCGCAAAGCCGTGACGATGGACGCCAAGCGGCCGCAGGATCTGGTTTACATCATCGGTGAGACGCGAGATGAACTGGGCGGCTCGGAGTGGTTTGCGCAGCACGGGGCAGTAGGCAATAAGGTGCCGCAGGTGGATGTGAAAAAAGCCATCAAAACATACCGCGCATTGCACAAGGCCATCCAAATCGGACTTGTGGCCTCCTGCCATGATTGTTCCGATGGCGGGTTGGGTATCGCGCTGATCGAAACCGCGTTTGCCGGTGGTCTGGGCATGAACATTGATTTAAACGATGTTCCTTACCGCGGCAAAAAGAGAAACGATTATATTTTATTTTCGGAGACGGCCAGCCGCTTTGTGGTGACCATTCATCCGAAAGATAAACGCAAGTTTGAGAAGATCATGGCCGGAAACGTCGTAAGTGAAATCGGGTTTGTCTCAAGCGACGGTTTGTTTCAAATAACCGGCCTGGGTGGAAAATTGATTATTAAAGAAAAAGTAAACAAACTAAAAGAAGCCTGGCAAAAGCCGCTTAATTTTTAGACAGGATTTAATTTATGACCCGCAAAGTTAAGGCAATAGTATTGACCGGCAACGGAACCAACTGCGAAATGGAAATGGCGCACGCCTGTAAACTGGCCGGAGCCGATGGAGTTGATATTGTCCATATCAGTGAATTGCTCTTCGGAGAAAAGCGCCTGTCTGATTACACCTTTTTAAATCTGCCGGGTGGATTTCTCGATGGCGACGATCTGGGCTCGGCCAAAGCCGGTGTCAACCGTTTCTTGCACGCCCGCATCGCCGATTCAAATGAAATGCTCATCGAAGAGTTACTTCAATTTATTTCTGAAGGGAAATTGATTCTGGGAGTCTGCAACGGCTTTCAACTGATGGTGAAACTGGGATTGCTGCCCGCGCTCGACGGTAACTTCACGCGACAAAGTTCGACTCTGACGTTTAACGATTCGGGACGTTTTGAAGACCGCTGGGTGTATCTCAAAGCCAATTTTCAGAGCCCCTGTATTTTCACTAAAGGCATCGACGTCGTCTATTATCCTGTGCGGCATGGTGAAGGAAAGTTTGTTCCGGAAAGCGACGCTATTCTCGAACAAATCGAAAAAAAGAATTTACATGCGTTTCAGTACAGCCTGGCTGACGGAACCATCACCTTGGACTATTCGGCCAACCCCAATGGTGCAGTTCATGCTATCGCCGGAATCTGTAATGAAACAGGCAGGCTCTTCGGCCTGATGCCGCATCCCGAAGCATATCTTCACCGCACCAACCATCCCCGCTGGACTCGGGAGAACTTGCCGGAAGAAGGACAGGGACTGATTATTTTCCGCAACGCCGTCAACTTCATCCGCAGCATAGATTTTTAGATTATCTTACTCGGCTTTTCTACCAATTAAGTCAATGACAGTAATTTCCGGCGGCGCAAAGATGCGAACCGGCGGTCCCCACATGCCTGTGCCGCGGCTGACATAAAGCAATTTGTTCTGACCTAGTTCATAATAGCCGTAGTCTTTCGGATAGATCAAATGCGTTATCAATCTAAAAGGGAAAATTTGGCCACCATGAGTATGACCGGAGAGCTGAAGATTAAAGTTTTCCTTCTCATTGACAAATGGCTGGTGTTTCAACAACAAAACAAATCCTCTGTTGCGGTTGGAAGAAAGCAATTCGGCAAAAGCGCGATTGTCTTTTTGTAAACCTAGTCTTGCGGCCGTTATATCGTCAGCGCCGAAAATGTTAATTCCGGCTACTTGCCTGACTTCATCACGCAGGACCTCAAAGCCGGCTTTTTTTGTAAACTCCATCGAACGTTTTATTCCGGCATAATATTCATGGTTGCCCATGATCGCATATTTGCCCAATGCAGGCTTGATGGGGACAAATCTTTCAGCTTCGGACATTACATTATCCAGTTCTCCATCCAGCAAATCTCCGGTCGAAACCAGAATGTCAGGATTAGCCTGCCTTACAGTATCAATAAGAGTCTGGAGGCGCTCTCCCCGGATAATTAATCCCACATGCACGTCGGATATCTGGACAATGCGGATTCTGCCATCATTAGGTAAAAAATGTTCGGTCTGAACTTCCAGCTTCTTAACCCGGATTCTTTGCGCGTCCAAAAAACCATAAACGACAAGTACAAAGGAAAGAAAGACAACCATGCCGAAAAAGATAGTATTAAGCGGCATATTTTTCGCGCCCGGGTAAAAAAACCCGGCTAAATATCTGAGAATATCAAAGGAAAGGCTCAGGAAGAAAAAGAGAAAAACAAAAGCCATCCAGAGATAACCGATATAGGCAATTGCTTTTGCCGATTCTTCCAAGTGCAGGTTTTCGGCAAGTCTTACCATCACTGGCGCGAGGATCAGCAAAACAAGCAAAACTATAACTATAATTTGGACTGCCCCGGGAAAATGAAAAATACTTCTTGCCCGGGCAAACGCGTAAAAATTAATGCCTCCGTAAAGACACAAAAAAGTCAAAAGAAAAATAATCATGCCAAGTTCCATATTTATTGTATACGCCAGCCTACGCCTTCCCCGCTGCCTGCAGCAGAGAGCACGTTTATATTGGAAGCTAATGGAAAATAACCTGGAAGTCAATATTTAAGGTGGATTAATGTAATAGCTTGACAAGGAAAAACCCTTAAGATAAATACTTTTGTTACGTTTTTTAATGGAATATTGATTTCCAATGGATGCCGATGTAGCTCAGCCGGTAGAGCAACTGATTCGTAATCAGTAGGTCACCAGTTCGATTCTGGTCATCGGCTCCAGAAAAATCAAGTAGAGAGCATTATTTCCACTACATCCGCAATTTGGCGGCAGTAGGTCTGGGTTTCTTCTTTGGTGGGGCCCTCCACCATGACGCGGCACATGCTCTGGGTGCCGGAGTAGCGCACGAGCACGCGCCCTTTATCACCCAGCTTTTCTTCCACCTGCGAGATTGCGGCCATAATTTCCGGCACGGTTTCTATTTCCAGCTTTCTTTTTACGTCAATATTGATTAGCATTTGCGGAAACACTGTCATGATGCTGGCCAGCTTTGACAGAGTCTTGCGTTCTTTTTTCATGGCGGCCATAACTTGCAGGGCGGTAATCAAGCCGTCACCGGTTGTATGATGTTGCAGAAAAATTATATGGCCGGAATCT
>Ga0209429_10002534_pt1 | contig 10750 bp, 11 predicted proteins | sample BarGraNGADG00212_3_FD_184493 | JGI IMG/M metagenome (GOLD analysis project Ga0209429, IMG submission 184493) | Arctic peat soil microbial communities from Barrow, Alaska - Barrow Graham LP Ref core NGADG0004-212 (SPAdes) (version 2) | ecosystem: Environmental > Terrestrial > Soil > Wetlands >... | reverse complement strand
TGTTGCAAAAATAGTAAAAGCCGCTGTCATGCTTAGACCCATTTCTTTACAAGCCGCTTCCATACCTTTTTTCAGATCTTCGTCCATACGAAAATTAATCATTGATTGTGCCATAATAATCACTCCTTTCTTGTTCTTTCATTCTAGCGCGTTGTAAAGCAAATATCAATATATTGCTTTACATTTGTTCTGAAAAGGGGTAGAGATTCATCAATGCATTTTTGACCGCAACAATCTCATATTGCGAAAAAGCACCGGTCTCAAACTTTTTCTGAAGGTCCGCATACACCCGAATACCCACTAGATTCCGGGTATACTTACACTCGCCGACAAAGATTCCTTCTATTTTTACCTGGTAATGATATTGTATTTTGTCGGCAGTGCCGGGTCGGCTTTAAGCATACTCAACATTCTGCGAGCGGTTCCAATCGGCGTGTTGGTGCTAGCTTCCCACGCTTCTACTGTTTTTGTTGAAACACCCATAACAGCGGCAAAGGTAGCTTGCGTCATTTGCAAAGTATTTCGTACGCTTTTGATTTCCTGGGCATTGAAATCAGGGACAGGATTTACAGTGCATTTTGCCTTTCTTGCCTTAACCGTGCCCTTTTCGTATCCGACTGCTTCATTTAGGCCGGTAATAATGCTTTTGTAAACATCCATATTCGTTACCCCCATTTTTGGATTTACGTCTTCTTTTCATTTTATTGTGCCTTCAAGAAATTTTATTAGGCTCTTGATAGCCTTTTGTTCCTCTTTGCTAAGGTTGTCTTTTTCGTTCTTGGGGTATGCAGTTATTAAATAAATACGTTCGTATGCTGCAAAATCAACATAGCACACTCTCGCGCTGCCACTTTTCCCTTGATTTTCAAAAGCAACTCTGATTTTTCGCAAACCTCCTGTCCCTCTCATTAAAACGCCTTTGGCAGAATCCAGAGTAAGTTCCTCTTGCAGGGATTTCAAATCCTTATCTGTAAAGCCCATGGCTTTCCACTGTTTATCAAATTCGGGGAGCATTATAAATTCTCTGGTCACTGAATTACCTGCTCTTCATCCTATTTTACCCTATCAAATAGGGTAAAGCAACGGGTTTTCTGTTCTTTCTTGGAGCGTCTGCAAAATATTCAGCATTTTCCAGAATTCCTTTCAAAAAAAGAAGCCGCCCTGGTATTCCCAAAGCGACTTCAAAAAATGCTTTTTTTCTTCGGCTATTCACCTATTCAGGACAGGTTAAGCAAAAACCATTCTGAGACCTCGATGCCAACCTCCTGAAAAGACGGGCACGTCTACAGTCAATGTGATTATACTCTCTCTGTCCGATGGGCGCTATATGATATAGGCGAAAATCAGAATTTCGGAATTGGCAGTTTCGCTTTCAAGAAATTCATAGCATTATCGTTATCTTATGCAGGCCAAAGTATATCAAACTCGGTCTTTTTATGATCAATTTTGCTTTTATCGAATGATAATAGCCAAATATACTTGGCGTCTTTTCTTGAAAGTCCGCACTCCTGATTTTCCTTTATCCATAGAATGATGTCCCGCATCCTGAATACACGGATATCATCGAGACCTGTATTTATGCAGTCATCAATTTCCTTCTGAAGTACCCTTTCGTTGGATAAAAATATGTGAATACCTAGCGTCTTTGCAATCGCAATTGATAAGACTTCTCCTTTATGCTCGCAGCGTTTTTCAGAAAGAACACAACCCATCGCATCAGCGAGCAAATCACAGGCCGCATGATAATTTGCTTTCTGGGAAGCGGACAAATCTTTATCCGGAGAAAGTGACTTTATTTTACTTTGCTCAACCATTCGTCTAATTTCCAATGAGCAGGCGGATGATAACAATTCTTCCTGCAGAACATATTCATGTACAAATACATTTTGCGCGATATTTTCCAGCACACAATGCAGGGCGTTGACCTTCCCATATCTTGCAAGGTTGATACATACGTCGGCATCGATAATCACTTTTTCAAGCTGACTCATTCGTCCTCCAGCATAGCATCCAATTCTTCGGAAGTGAAGAATTCGTGATCCTTCTCTTCAGCAATTCCCATGCTCTCCGGAGTCATATCAAAGATCGACAGCAGCTGTTTCATTTTGGCAAATGTAATCAGTTCTTTCTTATAGTCCTGAATAGTCAGATCAATAAAGTCGGCAAATTTCTTTGTCTTCGTTATTTCGTTATTTCTTTCGCACAGACTTAGCCGCTTCTGCAGCTGGCTGATACTGTCCTCACCCTCTCTGGGGACAGCCAGGAGAGACTCTTCTTCCTGCGGAGAAATAAGTCCCAGTTCTTCCAGTCTCAGAACAGTCATTTTGTAAGGTACGAGATAATAATCCATCAGACACAGCACAAATGCAATTTGTTCAACTTCCTTCGGATACTTAGTCTTTCCCTTGACACATTTCTTATATAAGACACTCACTGTTTTGGCATTCATTAGAAATTCCGCTGCAAAACGATTGGCGATAAGTTCATCCTTGCTCGGATTGGCAGATCCAGCTTCGTCCATTCTTATGGGAGAATCTTCATCAGCTGAGGTAACCAGTGTCTCAGATACATCTGCCGACACTCCCCAAATATGCGCTAATTCATGAGCTGCTGCAAAAATCTGTTTCTCATAGGGGAGATTTGTGTTGATAAAGACAAACTTCCTGGGGCTCCCATCTTCCTGTTTGTCTTTGTGATAAAAAGCCCATAATTGGAGATCACTGATTGGATAATAGAAAACTTTGCATTCATTTTCAAGCAAAGTAAAAACATCGTCCTGGATATCCCGGTTGACGATGTTTTTGTCTTTTCGCAGACGTGCTATATCCTCTCGGATCTTTAAAATGTCTTTTTCTTTCAGGAGCCCTCCATCAGGGTGACTCATACAGACGGTCCTCCAGTTTCATGTACTCACGGATAGTTTTTTCTACAAACGCAAAATCCTGCGCTTGTCCGGGTTTCCCCATGAACTGTACAGAAGCGCCGCCCTGAATTTGGAGATTCGATGGACAAAGTAACGCATCAACAGTGACTGCAAGTGCTTCGGCAATACTTGCAATCTCTTTTACATTGATTGCTTTCTGCCCGTTGATGATCTTCTGTACCATTTGTCTGGAAATATTTAATCTCTTAGCCAGATCCGTCTTCTTCATGTTTTGCTTATCCAAAACATTCTGAATGTTCTGTCCGACCGTTTCAAAGTAATTCATGGTGCTCCTCCGGAACTCTCTGTCGAGAATAAGGCTCTCCGATCCCCGCTCTACATATAGAGTATATGTGGAATGAGTTTACATCATGTAACGAATTCTGTAAACATTTTGTTTACTTTTCACCGGGAGAAAATATCGATAATTCACTGTACGTCTTACAATACGCTCGCTGCACAAAGCCCGCAATATGATATATGCGAAAACGGCAGCACAACTCTCCTTTGTTTCTCCCTTAAAAATCATGGCTGGATCAAATTCCCTGCGTATAAGTCCCAAGACTTCCACCTCATGCCCGGAGGGACTTTCTCAAATATATCCTCCCCAACCCACCCCAATCTATGCTAATCTACCCATAGCAGCATGGTTTATGTTTGCGTTATTTTATTTGATTTTATTTTATTTTGGGAGCAGACATGGCAGATAATATAATTCTATTTCAGGAGACGCATCCGTCTCTTGAGTCCTATTGGCGTTCCGTCATTTTATTCGGCAGAAATGTCGCGTCCTACAAATTCGCCCTCGCGAAGTCCCTTCTGGAGATCGCACCGACCGGCAAGACGGAGATCACCCTCGAAGAGCTCGCCGATCCCTTTTCGCGCCACCTTTGCGAGCACATCGCGCACTCGCCGCGGCAGGTCACCAGTCCCGGCAGCCAATTTCTCGATGCCTGCCGATCCTACAACGACGGGACCTCCACGCACGAAGCCCTCCTACAGACCACCGTGAAAAACGGATTCAACAACGTCATCGACGCCTTCCACATCGTCAACAACGGCGCCCTTCCCGTCCAGTTCTATACTAAAGATTACAGCGCCCGTTCGCGCAAAATCATCCTCACAGACGAGATATTCAAGCTGCAGGATACGGCCTTTTTTGATAACTTTGCAAAAGAAGCCGAATCACGCTGGCGTCTCGTCGAGACCGCCTGGGAGCAGAACCTGTCCGCCGGCCTTCTTGACATACAATACAGCGAATTGGGCGACCTCCTCTATATCGACACAAAAAGATTCCGCCGCAAGGCCGTCACTTCCGCCCGCGCCGCCCTGAACGGATACCAGAAAGGAAAATGCTTCTACTGCTTCGACGACATCTCGATCGGCGAGCCCGAAGAAGCCGCAGTATCAGCACAATTCGATGATCTCGACGTAGATTCCGATGAGCCTGAAGCCCGCAAAATACTCCGCGTCTCGGAAGAACGTCCGCTATACGAAAACGACAATCATTCAAAAATAGGACTTGTACGCCTATTTTCAGAAAACGAAAAGCCTCACATCCTGCTGCCTTCCGACTATCGCAGTCTGGCCGACGTGTCCTCACCCGATCCCCTCACCACTTCCACTGATGGCAGTTCCCTCTGTGATGTCGATCATTTCTTCCCTTACACCTTGCAAAGGTACATCCCGGAAGTTAATCTAAACGGAGTATGGAATCTGGTCCTCACCTGCAAGCACTGCAACCGCGGCGAAGACGGCAAATCCGCCAGGGTACCCGCCGTCAAATATCTGGAAAGACTTCACGCCAGAAACGAATTTCTGATTAATAGCCATCACCCGCTCCGCGAGACCCTCATGAACCAGACCGGCACCCAGCCGGCCGATCGCATCGACTTTCTAAAAAGTATGGATGCATTCGCAATCAACAAACTCATCCAGCGTTGGGAAAAAGAGCCAGTCGGAGAAGCAGTTTTCTAGAGAACAATCCGGCATCCCGCGAGCCGGTCAGAAAAGCAAAGAAGGAGAACCTTTCCCATGGATAAAACACTCGAATACTACAACCAGGCACCGCAGGACTACACGGCAGACACCATCAATGCCGATGTCAGCAAACTATACCCCTTCTTTCTCACACACCTGCCCCCGAACGCCTACATCATGGACCTCGGCTGCGGCCCGGGCCGTGACAGCAAATATTTCCTCGAAAAAGGCTACCGCGTCTTATCCGTAGACGGCTCGCAGGAATTCTGCAAACTCACCTCCCAATTAACCGGTCAGGACGTGCTCTGCCAGACCTTCGAAACCATCGACTACACAGAAGAATTCGACGGAATCTGGGCATGCGCATCAATCCTGCACGTCCCAATGAGCGAACTTCCAAAAGTAATCGCCAACATATCGCGCGCACTTAAAAAGGGCGGGTATTTCTACGCGTCCTTCAAGTATGGCGAATATGAGGGGGAACGGAACGGAAGATATTTTACGGATATGACGGAAGAAAGATTCGGGAAATTGATTGAGATGTTTGGGGAACTTGAGATTGTCGAGACGATGGTGACCGGGGATGTGAGGGTTGGGAGAGAGAGAGAGATGTGGCTGAATGTGGTGGTGAGGAAAGAAAATTTGCTTTGAGTTTATTCTATATCAAGATGACAGTTATACTGTTGTTTAGAGCAATAACTAATTCCAAATTAATCGAAATAACCCATCCGATATTGTAACGTACAATGTATAATAATTAATGAACGGAGATTAGCAATGAAATCAATAAATGTCGTTGCTGCGATTATTTTGCAAAACAACAAGGTACTTGCTACCCAGCGAGGATATGGCGAATTTGAAGGTGGTTGGGAATTCCCAGGCGGCAAAATCGAACCTGGCGAAACACCTGAAAATGCTCTTGTCCGCGAAATTAGCGAAGAATTAGCGATTGAAATCATGGTTGAAAAATATATTACGACTGTAGAATATGACTATCCGAGTTTTCATCTACACATGCAGTGTTTTTTGTGTTCTGTGATACAAGGTGATCTTACGCTATTAGAGCATAGTGACGCAAAATGGTTAAGTAAAGAGAATCTCGAAACAGTGAATTGGCTTCCGGCAGACATTGTAGTTGTTCAGAAACTTATTAATATATTTACTAGCACAACGTGATTTATTGAGAGGATTAGTTGAATTATGTCAAAAGCAAATGAGGAAATTCTTAATTCTGCTATGACGGCTTTTATTGATAGCACTAATAATTCAAGTCTGGCCTATCGCCCTCAATTCATTTCAAATGACTACCAAAAAGGGAAAAAAGTATTGGCTTCCCTTGAAGCAGAACTTAGAACCTGTAAAGAATTTATTATCAGTGTTGCATTCATTACAGATGGTGGTATAACTCCACTCCTACAAATGTTCAAATACTTGGAAGAATGTGGAATACCTGGCAAAATACTTACAACAAATTATCTTACTTTTAGTGAGCCGAAGGCACTAAAAAAATTGAATGAATTGAAGAATATAGAATTGCGCATGTTCTATGTAGAACCCAAATCGCCTGGATTTCACACAAAAGGCTACATTTTCCAAAAGGATGAAGAAATATATAAAATTATTATTGGCAGTTCAAATCTAACACTAAGTGCGTTAACGCGGAATAAAGAATGGAATACTGAAATTGTTTCTACAGCGCAAGGTGAAATCACTCAAGAAATACTATCAGAATTTAATGAGTTATGGAACAAATCTTTACTCATGGATTCTTGGATCGATACCTATACCAGAATTTATGAAGAGCAAAAAAGAATTGCAAAAGAACCTCATATATTATCAATTCCACAATATATATTAGAGCCAAACAAGATGCAGGTTTCCTTTGTGGAAAGCCTTAACAAATTGCGTGAAAGAGGCATTACGAAAGCACTTCTAATTTCGGCCACAGGAACTGGTAAAACCTATGCCTCAGCATTTGCTCTACGCGACCAAAATCCTCCCAAAGCCCTTTTTCTTGTACATCGCAAACAAATAGCACAGCAAGCAATTAAGAGTTACAAAAATGTATTTGGTAATACAAAAACATTCGGATTACTATCTGGCACATCAAAGCAAACTGATGTTAACTATTTATTTGCAACTATGCAAACAATGTCTAAAGACGAGGTGATGTCACTGTTCAGGCCGGATGAATTTTCAATGATTGTAATTGATGAAGCACACCATAGTGCTGCAAATAGCTATCGGCGAATAATGAACTACTTCAAACCGGAATTCTGGCTTGGAATGACTGCTAGTCCAGACCGTACAAATATGAAAGAAAATGAGTCAAGTATCTATGAGATATTTGATCACAATATTGCTTATGAGATTCGCCTGCAAAAAGCTATGGAAGAAGATCTTCTTTGTCCGTTTCAATATTTTGGAATCACTGACATAGAGATAGATGGAGAAACCATTACAGACGAAACCAAGTTGCGTAATTTTTCTCTATTAACTTCAGATTCTCGAGTAGATTATATAATTGATAAAGCCAACTATTTTGGCTACAGTGGTGACCGCGTTAAAGGGCTTATTTTCTGTAGCCGAATAGACGAGGCTCGTGAACTTTCAAGAAAGTTTAATGATAAAGGTCTACGTACTGCTGTCTTAACAGGAAGTGACAATGATGATGTTCGCGAAACAGTTATTGAAAGATTAGCCGGCAATAAAACGCCGGGTTACTTAGATTATATTTTGTCTGTTGATATATTTTCAGAAGGACTGGATATCCCAGAAGTAAATCAGGTAATAATGCTTCGCCCAACGGAATCTCCAATCGTTTTCATACAGCAATTAGGCCGTGGACTTCGCAAATCTGAGGGAAAAGAGTATGTGATAATTTTGGATTTCATTGGGAATTACACAAATAACTTCATGATTCCAATAGCTCTTTCTGGTGATCGAACTTATAACAAAGACAATATTCGCAAATATGTGATGGAAGGATCTCGTGTTATACCCGGTAGTTCGAGTATTCATTTTGACGAGATTTCAAGAACCAGGATATTTGCATCTATTGATAAAGTATCAACAACAAAACAAATGTTAAGGGATAAGTACACACTACTAAAAGACAAATTGGGCCGTATTCCAAGTATTATCGATTTTTACAATTATAGTGAAATTGATCCATTACTCTTCATTAATTATGCTGGTACCTACCACCATTTTCTAAAAATGATAGAACCAGAATACAAAACTTCATTTTCCGAAAAAGAAGAACATACAATGGAGTTTGTTTCCTCTTTATTGGCAAATGGAAAACGCCCTCAAGAACTATTGATACTGCAACACATTTTGTCTCATGATTCCATCAGTTTCAGTATATTACTTGAACTACTATACTCTAATTATCAGATTTCACTTGATGAAAACACATATAACTCTTCTGTTCGCCTACTGGAAGGAAAGTTTATAAATACTCAAACCGAAAAGAAAAAATATTTGGATGTTGAATTTATTCAAACCATCGGGGGTGGCATATACCGACGTTCTCCGAATTTCTATTCTCAAATATGTCATTCTGAGTTTTGCCAAGCGATAAGCGACTTAATTAATCTTGGATTACTTCGATATGTCGATTTGTTTAGTGGTGCGGAAGATAATCTGGTGCTTTATCAAAAATACTCACGAAAAGATGTTTGCCGTCTATTAAATTGGGAACAAGATGACAGTTCTACAATCTATGGTTACAAGATAAAATATGGTACTTGCCCTATTTTTGTTACTTATGATAAGAAAGATGATATAGCGGAGAGTACCAAATATAATGACAAATTCATTGACCCCAAAAATTTTAGTTGGATGACCAGAAGCTCAGGAAATTGGCGTCAAGAATCAGATGAAATAATGAAATTCAAAAGCACCGGATTGAAGATATACCTATTTGTCAAAAAAAGTGATGGTGAGGGTACTGATTTTTACTATATGGGCAAAATCAAGCCCATCATTGCTACTGAAGCAATCAATACCAATGGTAAGCCTATCATGAACATCAAAATGGAATTGGAACATTCTGTACGGGATGATATTTATGATTATATTTCGTAGTTTTTAAATATTTTCTAAATTGCAAATTAATGCTCGCAGATTTTTCGGTCTTTGACCAATCAGATAGACAATTACCAAACTCAAGGGAGTTAAAAGCATGGCAGAGGATCTCTTAAATACAATGTGTAAAGATGTGAAAAAATGGATTAATCACTCAAAAGAAGGTTACGCCAGGCAAGAGGATGATCTTATTTGTTTTGATAGACTATGGTCGTCAATTGCAATATCAATTATCAGATTGCAAAAGCAGACCGCTGCTCTTAATGATGAAGAAAAAGATTTTATAAAATTGTTGAAGTATGAAGGAATGCTATATCGCATCCACAAAAAATACAAAAAGAATGCCAAACAATATGGTGTAATTCAAACAGTCCACTATGTTTCTTGGACAAAGACAAAGAATTTCGACGATTTTTATTGGCTTTCTAAGACTTCGGATTTTATAACCATAACTGCAAAAACCTCTCCAGAATTATTTGCTGTAGATCTACTAGGTTTTAATGAATATGTCAAAAAATATTACTATCCTAACTATTCCATCGGTTCACCAGCAATATTGAAGGAGCAAGAGGTTGTATTTCCAATAAATTTTTCTACAATTCAGGATATATCCCCCCGAAAATGGATTAATTGAATTGTTGAATTTTCGTAAATAGTTCACCTTCATCTATGATAAACCTCGTTTTCTCACCCACCCCTAAACACCCACAACCCCGCCCTCGCCCTAGATATCCCCGTATAGTTCAAATACCTGGCCGCATCATCCCCGCCAGCCTCCGGATCGATCAGGAATATGATTTTTGCGTCGAGGCCTTTGAAGCTGTAGATGGTGCAGTGGTGGATGCTGGTGTCCTGAAGGTTGACGATGGAGGTTTCTGTGATGGGCTGCATGGAGCAGATGGATTCGAAGAGGTTGAGCTTCGAAAGGGGGGAATTGGTGAAGGTGTGTTTTGTCAGTATGGTGATGTCTCCATAGGGGATTCCCTGGCTGTGCAGGGCGAGGATGGTTTTGCGCAGGAGGGCTTTGAGGTTCTGTGGTTCCCGGTAGCGGATGATCTCGACTTCGACGCCCTCGGCTTTGAGGATTTTGGCTGCGTCGATATGCGTCATGGTCTTGTTGTAGTCGGAGATCTGGCGGGTGTTGCGGCAGTTGGTGATGAGTTTGTAGCGATAGGGCTTGAGGCACTCTATGTATTCGAGCCCTTCTTCGAGGTCTGTTGGATTGTAGAGGTTCTGGTTCGCGTCGAGGAAGATGCACCAGTTTCCTTTTTCCAGACCGCCCTGAAGAAGGAGCTCGAAGCACTCGCAGTATGTGAGGCGGATGAGGTCCTGTCCTTCATCGATGACAAGGAGGTCGTATGGCACAAGGCTCTTTTCGCCTGAGGATATGGTTTCGATAAATTGGCTTTGGAAGCCTCAATCTGTGACGTGAGCTTCTCCTGATTGTCGCCGCTGACTTGCTAATTAATTATATGTGGTCAATAAGAATCATAACACTTATATTATCTCATTTTACGCATATATCATATGATTAATGATAAAGAAAATATGTTCATGCTGCCTCAAGAATATAACTAATAAAAATGTTATACCCTGTTATTAGGTCATGATATAATCATTAGATAACGAAATAAAGATATTTCTGCAGATGACTCGGCTATGATCGAGAAGGCAAGGAGTGCCTTATGAAGAAATACAGACCGGACGTGGCTGCCAAACTCGAAGAGAAGTCGAAGTTGTTGGAGATCGAGATTG
>Ga0209429_10002532_pt1 | contig 10755 bp, 7 predicted proteins | sample BarGraNGADG00212_3_FD_184493 | JGI IMG/M metagenome (GOLD analysis project Ga0209429, IMG submission 184493) | Arctic peat soil microbial communities from Barrow, Alaska - Barrow Graham LP Ref core NGADG0004-212 (SPAdes) (version 2) | ecosystem: Environmental > Terrestrial > Soil > Wetlands >... | reverse complement strand
GCCTTCGCTCACGGCCGTCTTGACCGCATTGTCCACCAGATTGGTGACCACCTGCTCCAGGCGCAACGGGTCGACGACGGCCGTGAGCGAAGGCGGCGAGTGCAGAGTGAGCTGGTGCTGGTCGGTGTTGCCCTGGATAGAAGACACCACGCTTTCCACCAGATCCACCAGATCCGTCGTGCTCCTGTTCAGCATGAGCCGGCCGTCCTCCAGCCGCGCGGCATCCAGCAACTGAGTAACCAGCTCGGCGAGCTTCCTCGACTGTTGATCGATCACCTGGAGAGCCTGGCGCGCCCGCACTGGGTCCAGCGTGCCATCCTTATCCAACTGGCGGATGGCCAGTTGGGCAAATCCCCTCAGGCTTGTTATGGGCGTCTTCAGCTCGTGAGCGGCCACGGAGAAGAACTCGTCTCGCATGAGCACAGCTTCCTGAGCGGCGCCGTACAGCCTCGCGTTGTCCACGGCCAGTGCCGCTCGACGTGCCAGCAACTCCACTAACGCGAGGTCCTCGAGGTCGTAGCGGCGGGATGACTCCGTGCCGGATCCGAAGAGGATGGTTCCGAGGGTTCGCCCCCGCACCAGGAGTGGCGCCACCATCATCGACCTGGGCTGCAGTGCGCGGAAGATCGCCAGAAGCTCGGCATCGTGACTGGCCGCGACAAGCAGGTGGTCTGGCACCTCGGCGATCAGTTCCGCCCGCCCCGAGCGCAGCACTCTGGTCACGGGGTCGTCAAGGTTGTCGGGATCGGGTGAGTAGCCGCGAAACCGGTGAATCAGCTCCTGCTTCGCCGGATCTACGTGGACAGCCACCATCCTGCGCGGAGCGCCGCCTTCGTCCAGCACGTCCACGACGCACCAGTCCGCAATGCGCGGAACAGCCAGGTGCGCCACGCTGACCAGGGTAGTCTCGAAATCCAGGGATGCTGCGAGAACGTCACCCGCGTCGGCCAGGAAGCGGAGGCCGGCCTCGCTCTTCCTGAGCTCCTCTTCCCGAAGCCGCACCTCCGCGGCCATCCGGTTGAAGGCGCCGGCCAATTCCACCAGTTCCGCCGGGCCGTCCGGCTTCACCTCGTGGCTGAATTCCCCTCTCCCGAGGGCCAGGGCGTGCCGGCGTAAGCGCCCCAGGGGGACGGTGATCCTGCGCCCGATTATCAGCGCGCCCGCGGCGGCAGCCATGCTCACCAGGATTGAGATACCAGCGTAACCGACGAGGTCTGACACCAGGGGAGCCATCAATGCGGATACGGACCGACTGGCGCCGGCGGCCCACCCTATAGATGGAACGGGCACCCTGGCAGCGATCCTCTCCTGCCCGCCCACGCCGGCCACGTTAGCCGTGGTCTCCTCCCCGGCCAGCGCCCTCATGACGCTGGGATCGTGCCCGATCCTGACTCGCTCCTCCCAGGATGGCGTCTCGGGATCACGATAAACCATGACACCCTGCCGGTCGAACAGGGCGAAAGATGCATCACCGGTCCTCTGGATCAGAAGCGACGAGTCAAGTCTGAGTGGGTCGACAGATGCCAGCACCATACCCTGCAGAGCTCCCTTCTCGTCGCGGGCAGCACGGCCTATGGCAAAGGTCGGCTGGCCCGAGACGCCGCCGGCCATCAGGTCGCTCACAACCCACTCTCTGCCTCCAGCAGTTTCCTGGAAGTAGGGACGGGAGCCCACATCGAATCCGACGGCCTCTTGATTGCTGGATGCCACTATCACCCCTTTGGGACTGACCCAGCTGTAGTCGCGGATGGCCGGATCCTGCCTGGCACTTTCCACCAAGAGCCGCCTCTGCTCCTCGGGTGTCGACCCGGGCGAAGAGAAGGCAATGCCAATGGCCAGCTCCTGACTGAGGATGTCGCGGACGTAGGCATCAAAGTTGGTAGCTACCGCGCGCGCCAACTCCAGGTTAGCCTGCAGCTCTTCCTCTCGCCTAGTCTGAAACCAGCTGTAGTAGATGCCGGCCTGGACCATCAGAAGGGGGACGAGCACGGTGAGCACCAGCAGTAGCTGAGTGGCGTGGACGCCACGAGGAAGCAAACGGATCAAGCAGCGACAGGCTCTGGTAGTCCTGTGTACGGCTGGTTTGTCCGCAACGGGCGGCTTATCGGGCAAAATCCCGTCCACCAAGAACCCCCTGAGCAAGTAGTGAGGTGAGTAGCTGGTCGAGCTGAGGCGACGCCGCAGATGGTATCACCTGGAGTTCGCCCGATCAATCGGCGCGCCGCCCTACGCATCGGCCACTCGCCACTTGCTTCCTGGCAGTAGCGAACGTATAGTGACTTCGCCAGCGAGGTTCCGGACACCATCGGGAGGTGCGGCCAAGACGATGATGCTCTCAGTTTTTCCTTCCAACTGGGGCTGGCTTGGTCTGGCAGTGTCCGAAAGAGGACTGGCCGGCGTCATACTCCCGCAGCCCAACGAGCAGACGGCTTGGGAGCGGCTCCACGCCGAGCACCCGGGCGGGACCAGAGTGGATGGCGACCCGTGGCCGGAGGTACGGACAAAGCTGCTGAAATACCTGGAAGGCGATCTCCCTGACTTCTCCGACGTTCCCCTCGACCTGCCCGACAGCCCTCCCTTCTGGCGCAAGGTCTGGGAGGCGTGTGCCCGAATCCCCTACGGTGAAACCCGCAGCTACGCCGAGCTGGCCGGGGTGGCCGGTTCCCCGAGGGCCTTCCGAGCCGTCGGCGGGGCCATGGCTGCCAACCCCATCCCCATCATAGTACCGTGCCACCGAGTGGTCGGCAGCGGCGGCGGCCTCGTGGGATTCGGCGGCGGCCTGCCTCAGAAGAAGCGCATGCTCGAAATGGAAGCGGCCGCCATGCGCGGTTAGCGGCTACAGTACTATCTGGCTATTGCCCGATTCGAGCGGGCTCGCTAGCATCTTCTTCCGCCAGGCTTCGGACCACGAGCCGGTGCCATTCGATTCCGGCGAGCTTCCATCGCGGTCTTTCCCTTTCCTGACGCCGACCCTAGCCGTTCCAGTGGAGGTTGCTTCGTGCGACGCCTCATCCTCGCTTCTACGATGGTCTTGATGCTGCTTACCCTCTCGCCGGCGGTTTCGTTCGGCGAATCCTCCGTCTTCTCCTTTCAGCTCGGCTTCAAGACGCTCGCCGGCCAGATCCCCGACGTCGTGGGCACCCCCCTGGAGGACGAGCACCACGAGGCCAACGGTGACTCCCTTCAGCAGACGACCACCGGACTCATGGTCTGGAGGAAGGCCGACAACTGGACCGCCTTTACCAACGGGAGCAGGACCTGGATCAACGGCCCGTACGGCATCCAGGAAAGATCCAACGACGACCGATTCCCCTGGGAGGCGGGGCAGGGCTCGCCGCCCGCCCCTCCGAAGGCGCAGCTTTCCTCACAGGCCGCCCTCACCACCGTACCGGTGGCATCCGCCTCGGCCTCCCCGGGCTTCGGAGTGGCAGAGGCGTTCCGCTACGACGGCTCCAGCCAGCTCGGCATCAACTGGGAGAGGATCATCTTCTCCTGGTCGGACATCCAGCTCGGCGGTCCCAACGATTGGCGTGCCGACCTCACCTTCCCGCCCGCCACACTTCAGAAGGAACTGAACCGTGGCATGGACGTGGTGGGCCTCTTGCAGTTCACCCCCGCCTGGGCAGCTCAGAACCCCGGCGACGGACAGCGGTCGGTGCCCAGGAACCTCTCCGCCCCGGCGAGCAGCCCGGACAACTACTGGGCGCAGTTCGCGGGTCGAATGGCCGCCCAGTACAAGGGCCGGATAGACAAGTGGGTCATCTGGAATGAGCCGGAGTTCAAGCCTGGCGATCCCGGCGCCGGCCAGTCCGCCACATGGTACGGGAGCGACGCCGACTACTACCTGCTGCTGAAGAGGGCCTACCAGGCGATCAAGGCTGCCAATCCCAACGCGACCGTGATCTTCGGGGCCACCTCCTACTGGGTGGACATCAACACGGGGCGCCAGCCGTTCTTCAAGCGGATCCTCTCCCTGGCAGCCGGTGATCCGGAGGGGCCGGCGAACGGCTACTTCTTCGATGCGGCAGCCTTCAACCTCTACTGGTGCGCCGATGACATCCTGAGGGTCTACGACGAGATGCGCGATGCCATGCGGGCGAAGGGTATGGACAAGCCGATCTGGCTCACCGAGACCAACGCCATGCCATACGACGATCCTGCCACGCCAAAGGGCACGAACAGCCAGCGCGTCACCATGCAGCAGCAGGCCGACTTCGCCATCCAGGCCCTCGCCATCGCCTCGGCGGCCGGCTACCAGAGGGTGGGCTGGTACAGGATGACGGACGGCAACATCTGGAAGGACCAGGAGGTGTGGGGCCTCGTGAGGGACGATGGCAGCAAGCGCCCGGTTTTCGACGCCTTCAAGACCGCTGTCGGACTTTTCTCCGGCGCCAGCAAGGTCTCCTTCGTCCCGCTGGTTCGGCCGGATCAGCCGTTCGGGACTCCCTGGCCCCAGGACCCCGGTTCCTACTATCCCAACTGGCAGGTCTACCAGGTAGTCTTCGACCGTCCAGACGGCCGTCGGGTCACTGCCGTGTGGAACGCCACCGATACGCCGCTGCGGGTACGGGTGCCGAAGTGGGGGACCGGCGCTACCCTGGTGGACAAGACAGGGGCTCAGCAGCCGGTGGCAGACGCCGGCGCGTTCTACGTGGTTGATATAGCTCCCGCGTCGGTGAAAGGCCCGATGGATCCGGACGGCTACCACTACATTGGCGGCGCCCCGATGATGCTGGTAGAGACAGGCGTCCCGGCCGGTGCGGCTGTCCAGGCACCTACCCTCGACGGCGCCACCCCGTGACAGCTACGCCTGAGCTGTTCGCGGTCCCGTAGCCGCGGGCTTCATGCCCGCGTCGTCCACGTTGGGGAGAATCCCGCCTTCCCACGAGAACGCGCACCCCGTGAAGGGTGCGGCTACGGCCAAAGCCGTGACCTCCTGCGGCCAGGGCAGCTGGGCAGGGTTTTCGCGAGGTCTGTTGATATGCTTTCGAGGAATGCTCAGTCCTGATCCTGGCGCCCCTGACGCAGCAGGTGCCCCAGGATCAGCAGGCGCGAGCTCCGGTTGGCGTAGAGGAAGCTGAACTTGTTGAGCAGGTCAGCAACCTGTGGATCGGCTGAGAGCCGGTAGTTCTTGCCATGCACCTTGCTTCTTTCCACCACCCCGGACTTCTCCAGGTAGGCCAACTCCTCCGCGACCCTCTCCTCCGGCCACCCCAACTCCCTGGCGATACCTTCCGGTGCGAGTTCCTGCCCGGGCTCTCGCCGGAGGAGGACTATCATCTCAAGCCGTATGAAGCTGTTGACCACGGCGCCCATGAACTGGTTCAGCCGTGGGTCAACGGAGTCCATGGCCGCCCGAAGCTCTTCCGAGAAGTTGATCACCGGCAAGTCCCTCCTGAGGAACCACCCTTCTCGCCCCGCCCTCACGCCCAACATGGGCCAAGGCGATACCGAATTGACCTCGCAGATGGGCTTCCTTGCCCTATGCACCGGCTACATTCGCCTCTCGCCCAAGAGTAAAATACTATCACAGCGTTACCTGGGTTATCAATTGTGTCAAGCCCACAAACCCACAAAGCCACCTTCATTGTGAAGCGCGCTGGACTCGCCTCATTCCCGTTATGTACAATGATCCAGTTGCGCCAACTTGATACCGGAAAGGTGCCAAGACCGGCATGATCATAGGGCGAAGGCGTTCTAGGGCCGCGTCCATCTCCAGGATTGCCATCCCCATCCTGGTGTTGCTGGCGGCGGCAGCGGCAGCCCTTTACGTTCCCAATCCCCTCTCCTCTAAGCTCGCACTGATGATACATCCTGCCCCCACACCAACTTCCGTGCCCAGCCCAACGCCCGTCACCGCGAAGAGCTACTTGGACGAGGCAGCACGCCTGAAGTCTGACGGGAAGCTGGATGAGGCCCTTTCATTGTACCAGCAGGTGGCAGCAGCCGAGCCCAACCTGCCGGAGAGCTACCTGGGCATCGCCGGGATACTCACCTATCGGCGCGCCCCGGCCGATGCGGTAAAGCAAGCGCAGGAGGCGATCGATCTGGCGCCGAAAAGCGCGGAGGCCCACGCGGCCCTGGCCGTGGCTTACGACTGGAACGGCGATCCCGATCACGCCATCGAAGAGGCGCGAAAAGCCATGGAGCTGAACCCCAACCTGCCGGAGGCCTACGCCTATCTGGCCGAGGCATACGCCGACAAGGGAAGGTACGCCGACGCGGAGGACGCCGTGGGGAAGGCCCTTGCTCTCAACCCGGCCAGTCTGGCCGCCGTGAGGGTGCAGGGGTACGTCTACGAAGTGCAGGCCAAGTATTCGGAAGCCGCCGCTCAGTACACCAGGGCCGTTGAGCTGGCCCCCAACCAGCCATACCTATATCTGCTCCTTGCCAACGTTCAGAAGGTGATGAGCGAGTTCGATGCCGCTATCGTCAGCTACAGCACGGCGGCGAGCCTGGATCCTAAGGACCCGCGGCCTCCAGCCGGAATTGGCAGCTGCTACTACGCCAAGGAAGATTACAGCAGGGCCGAAGAGCAGCTTAAGGCCGCCCTGAGTCTGGACCCCAATTACGGTGCGGCCGTGGGGCAGCTCGCCCTCGTGTACTACGCTCAGAAGCGCGACGCCGACGCCATCCCCTACTTCCAGCAGGCCATCACGCTCGAGAAGTCGTCCGCCAAGCTGGCCTCCTATCACCACGCCCTTGGGTGGAGTCTCCTGGCTGAGAAACGGTACGCCGAGGCGAAGGATCAGTTCACCAAGGCCCTGCAGTTGGACCCAAAGCTGCAGGGGGCAAAGGATGGACTGGACATGGCAACGAAGGCAGAACAACAGCAGGGGACTAACCATTGACTCAGCCATCCGGCAGCTCACCCAAACCGGAGCTATCCATCGCCCACCTCCCCGAGGTGGCCGAGGCCCTGAACGGCCAAGACCGCGCCCTCTTCCGGCGGCTCTACCATGTGAGCCGTTCGGCCGGCCGCATGGTCGTACCGGAGTCCACGCGACACTGGGCTGTGAGTCTTTTTGGCTCCGCCGAGGCGGTCGAGACCCAAACGATCGTCAAGGTCACGAACCCCGTCACCATGGAGAGCGCCCTCTTCAACCCCTTGCGGGCCTCCCGGCCGGTCACGGTGACCCCTGGCGACCTGAGCCAGATCATCGAAGAGAGCAGGGGCGACCCCTTCTGCCACCCCGAGCAGGCCACGCCCGAGGACGTCTTCGGGCGAGTGCGTGGCAGACACTCCATCACCGCGAGCAACGTTGCCAAGTACGCCCCCTTCCACGGCCTGGTCATCTTCGACGAGCACGACCCGCTGCTGCTTTCAGAGGACCGGGTAAGCGATTACCTGGATGTTGGACATCGCTGGGCGCTGGAGGCGCTGCGGGTGGATCCCGAGGCCAGATACTACTTCTTCGCCTGGAACGCCCTCTGGAGCAGCGGTGCCTCGATCATACACGGCCACGCCCAGGTCTCCTGCACCCGCGACATACACTACGCCCGGGTGGAGCTGCTGCGCCGCGTGGCCGTGGGATACCGCGGGCAGTTCGGCAGCGACTACTTCGAGGACCTCCTGCGCACCCACGAGGCGTTGGGTCTTGCTCTGAAGCACGAGGGGGTCACGGTGGTCGCTCACCTCACGCCAGTTCGGGAGAAGGAGGTGCTGATCCTGGCCAAGGGCCCGGGTGATCCCCTGGCCGGCGCCGCCTACCGGGTGTTGGACTGCCTGATGACGAGACTGGGGGTGCGCAGCTTCAACCTGGTCGTTTACATGCCCCCCCTGGCCCCAACGCCCGAGGATTGGAGCGGCTTTCCCCACATGGTCCGCATCGTGGACAGGGGCGACCCGATGAAACGCACCAACGACGTCGGCGCCATGGAGCTGTACGCCAGCCCAGTGATCTCCACCGACCCCTTCCACCTGATCGAAGCCCTGCGGGAGCGGTTCCGACCTACGCCCTGAACAGCTCGCGCGGGAACGCGGTGAGCATCTCGTTCCCCTCCTCTCCAACGTAGATGACGTCCGTGACCCTCGGGCCGCCGATTCCGGATCGGTACACCGTCGGCAGCAGGAGGTCCACCACCATGCCGGCCTCGATCCCCTCCGACCGCCCCTTGCCGATGACCGGGTAGAACTCGGACTGGCGTAGGCCTACCCCATATCCCACCTGATCCAGGTAGGCATTTCCGTAGCCTGCGGCCTCCACCACGTCCCTGGCGGCTGCATCCACCTCTTCGGATGTGGCCCCGGGCCTCAGGGTGCCAATCGCCTTCCCTTGGGCCTCCAGCAGCAGGTTGTAGACCTCCTCCTGAGCTTTGGGGATATCGCCCACCGCCACTGTGCGGCACAGCTTGGAGCAGTAGCCTTCGTAGGTTGCACCCAAATGGATGACCACGATCTCGCCGGGCCGAATCGCCTTCTCGCCAGCGCACGGGTGGGTAAGGAGGGCTCGCTCACCCGACACCACCTGCGGCCGGAAGGGCGACCCGCCGGAGCCTGCTTTCAGCATGGCGTACTCCGCCTCGGCCAGCACGTCCAGCTCTTTCACCCCAGGCCGCACCGCCTGGACCGCCGCCTCCATGCCACAGCAGGCCGCCGTCGAAGCTCGCCGGATCGACTCGACCTCTTCGGGTTCCTTCACAGAGCGCAACCGGTAGAAGATCTCAGCGGCTCCGACGAAGCTGGCCTCGGCGAAAGCCTGGCGCAGCCCATCGTAAACAGGGAAGTCCACGAAGTAGCGCTCGAAGCCGATGCGCGGCTCCGTGAACCCGTATGCCTTGATCCGCTCGACGGTCTTGCCTGTCAGGCTCTCGCGAGGGAAGTTGTACCCGTAGGTCGTCAGCCCGGACTCCTTCTCGACGTAAGCCCGGTCCAGCCAGAGGGTGACGGCGCACGGCTCGCCCTCCCGGGGAATGAGGAGCGACAGACACTCCATCTGCGTGAGGCCAGTGAAGTAGATCAGGTTCTCGCGCTTCGTCACCAGCAGCAGGTCCAAGTCCTGTGCTGCCATCGCCTGCTGAGCCTTTGCTATCCGATTGGCGAAATGACCTGCCATTGCCCTACCTCCAGTTAAGGGATGAGCGGCCCCCGCGGGGGCCGCTCGGTTCACGCCAGCGAACGAGACTCGTTTCCACTTCCGGAATCATGGGAATGCCCGCCGGAGGCCGCGCCTACTTGGCCGGGACGGCAACGGGTGCCTTCCTCCCAAACTGGAAGCTGAAGTCGTTTCGCTCCACCAGCAGGGAGGTCACGACGCCGAAGACGATGGCCCAGAAGGGCGCGCCCACATTCAGGATGGAGAGGTTGGTGACGGCTACGAACATCGCCACGACGGCCCCCGCCCTGAACTTGCCTGAAAAAGCGCCCTTGAAGACGCTCATGAACACCTCGAACATCGCCAGGCCGGCAATGACCGCGGTGAACTCCTTCGGCACCATCTTCACCGACTCGACCGCGATGTAGGCCAGCAGGGCAAAGATGAACCAGAATACGCCCTCGAAGAACGCGGCGATGTAGCGCAGGTCCTTCCTCTCGTTGGCCGCGGAGCTGGAGCAGATGGCGGTGCTGGGACCGGCAGTCACGGCGCAGTGGGCACCCATGATCGCGTTGGTGAACGCGCCGATGCTGGGGACGAAGTACATCCAATTGATGGGCGGCTTGTACTCCTCGGCCAGCAGCACGCCGACGGCCTGAATGTTCTGGACGCCGATCACCAGGAAGAAGAGTGGCACGCTGATCTCGAGAATTGCGCGCAGGCTAAAGGCGGGCATCTGGAATTCTGGCCTGGCGATCGCCCAGTTGAGCGTTATCGGCTTGATCTGGCCGAAGACACCCAGCAGGATCACGCCACCAATCAGGGCGACGATGATCGGGGGGAACTTCTCCGAGAACGTCTTGAAGGACATGACCCCGAAGAAGAGCACCAGCATCACCCCGTAGATCTGGGGTATCTGGAGCGCCGCCGTGAACATGTTGATGCCGAAGCTGAAGAGGACACCCGCCACCATGCCCAACATGATCGGCACGGGGATGTTCTCAACGACCTTCTTGATCACCCCCGTCAGCGTAAGTATGAGGGTGACCAGGCCGACCAGCATGTAGGCCCCGACGGCCTCGTTGAGCGGAATGCGAGTAAGCACCGTGCCGAGCAGTAGCGCGCCCGGAATGCTAAAGGCGATCACCACGGGCATCCTGTAGCGGAGCGCGGTGACTATCGTGGCAATGCCGCCGAAGGCGTACAAGGCGAACAGCCACGAGACGGACTGGGCATCGGTCAGCTTCCCCTGTTGGGCCGAGGTATAGACGATCATGCCGGGGCCCATGGTGCTGAAGAGGGTAGCGACTAATCCCGTGCCGATGCCAGCGGCGTTCAGGTTCTTGAGTAGATGCCTGAAGCTCTCCGAGAGACTGTAACCTGGTTCGACGACCTGGCTAGCCATTCTTATCCTCCTAAACTAATGCTAAGGTGGAATCTACATGGTTGCCTACGCGAAGTATGCGGGTTTCATCTTGGACTTGGTATAGGTAGTGTTGCTGCCCTTGTCCGGACCGGCGCAGCTCGCCACCGATCCGCTCCTCAGTGTCCAGCTTCGGTGAAGCTATCCAACACACCTCCCTAATAGGTGGGGATCCACCACTAGCCGGCCCTGTGCCGACTCTTCGGGTCCCCGTGGCACCTCCTCCTAAGGCAGCGGCACTGCGTCGGGCCGCTATACGAACATCCTAAGAGATCCATTAGTCCTTGGGTGGGGCGG
>Ga0209429_10002531_pt1 | contig 10756 bp, 11 predicted proteins | sample BarGraNGADG00212_3_FD_184493 | JGI IMG/M metagenome (GOLD analysis project Ga0209429, IMG submission 184493) | Arctic peat soil microbial communities from Barrow, Alaska - Barrow Graham LP Ref core NGADG0004-212 (SPAdes) (version 2) | ecosystem: Environmental > Terrestrial > Soil > Wetlands >... | reverse complement strand
TGCAGGTCATGCACCATCATCTCGTCGACGCGATATGTTCCTGAAGGAAGCGGTCGTAGCAGTCCTCCCCTGCAGGCAATAGCCGACAGATCGACCACGGCTGTGCTGTGGCGGGTGAGGAAATCTTTGACAATCGCCAGCCGCATTGGCAGCTGGTCCATGAGTGAGACAAATTGGGCAATAGTCGCAGCGTCGTGCGAAACGGTTTCCGCTGTGACAGAAGTCCTGTCTTCGAAGATCGACAGCTTGGTACTCGTAGAACCAGGGTTGATGACAAGAATCCTGAATGGCAAGGCGGCCTCCAATATGCTAGACAGACCAGCAAGAAAAGGAGGGCGCGCTAGACACACGCCCTCCAGAAAGAACTACTATCTATCAGGCTACCCAGCCGCGAATCTTGACGGCCTCGCCGATACGCTCGACTGCGACCATGTCTGCGGCCATCCTCATCGTGATCTTGTCTGCCTTGTGCGTGGTGTACATATTGTGGACACGCTCGAATGCCTCGGTCATGACACGTTCAAGCTTCTCGTTGACTTCCTTCTCAGACCAGTAATAACCGTAGTTGTTCTGAACCCACTCAAAGTAGGAGACGGTTACACCGCCGGCGTTGCCCAGAATATCCGGAATGACAAAAGCACCATTCTTCTCAAGAATCTCGTCTGCATCAGGGTTGACGCCACCATTGGCAAGTTCCACGACGATCTTTGCCTTGACGTCCTTTGCATTGTCCTTGAGAATAGCGTTCTGGAGGGCTGCAGGTATATAGATGTCGACGTCCAGCGCACGCAGTTGCTCGTTGGACACGTTGTCGAGCCCCTTATAACCCTTCACGGTGCCGTTTTTGTTCTCATAGGCCTTGAGATCATCGGGGTCGATACCCTTGGGGTCGTAAACACCGCCGCTGACCATCGTAATTGCAACAATCTTTGCGCCATCTTCCTCACGAAGGATCTTGGCAGCATAGAAACCAACGTTGCCAAAACCCTCAACGGCGACAGTAGCGCCCTTGAGGCTCATCCCCATCTTCTTTGCAGCGAGGCGCAGACAATAGACGCCACCAAGCCCGGTCGCAGCAGTCCTGCCAAGAGACCCGCCAAGGATAAGGGGTTTCCCAGTCATGAGGGCAAACGTGTTGTGGCCAGTCAGCTTGCTGTACTCATCGACCATCCATGCCATGATTTGGCCGGTCGTGTTGACATCGGGTGCGGGAACGTCACGGTCGGGACCGACAAACGTACCCAGCGCGCGGATGTATCCACGGGAAAGTCTCTCGAGTTCGCCAGTGGACAACTTCGTGGGATCGACAACGATGCCTCCCTTGCCACCACCATACGGGAGACCGACGACAGCGCACTTGAGCGTCATGAGGGTCGCCAGAGCCTTAACATCCTCGAGGGTCTCGTCCTGATGGAATCGGATACCACCCTTGGTCGGTCCAACCGCGTCGTTGTGCTGGCAGCGGAATCCCTGGAAAACCTTCGTGGTGCCATCATCCATACGAACAGGAATGGAAACACTGAGTGTCCTCTGTGGGTTACGGAGAATCTCCGTAATCTCGGGATTCTGACCGAGCTTCGTGCCTGCAATCTGAATTCTGTCTTGAGCTACCTGGAACCAGTTTTTCTTCTCGCCTGCCATAATAGCCTCCGTGACGTGTGGTGTTGGCTCTTAGGGAGAATTGAGAGCCGTCCCGTTATGGGGCTTTAAAACGCCGTTTTACATTTTACGCCCATGCACCAACATTGCAAGTATTTGTGAAAAAAAACACAACTATGCACTAGATTGCACTCTTGATAAGCTTCAGCACGTCAGCGGCATGGTCAAAGATGTCCTCCTCGAACACGACCTTGGGATAATGCCAGCTCCCGTAGAACTCCTCGTACTGCTTGTTCAGACCCTCCAGATAGTCTCCGCTGATGTTCTCGATGCTGCGGTTGCGTTTGCGGATGTTGGCAAGGAGCGTCGGGACGTCCCGGCGAAGATACACGAGCAGGTTGGGATTGGGAAGCCGGCGTACCATGAGCTGATAGAGCTTGTCATAGGTATTCCACTCGTCTGGCGACAGGAGTCCATCGCGCACAAGTGCCTTGGCGAAGATCTCGCGATCCTCATAGATAGAACGGTCAAGGATGGCGGGGACATCGCTCATCAGGACATGGTTCAAAATCTGCTCATACCGGAGAGCCAGGAAACTGATCTGTGTCGCAAATGCCCAGCGACGCATGTCCTGGTAATAACTGGGCAGGAACGGGTTTTCACCGAACGCTTCGAAGTAGACGGAAAAACCAAGCTCACGCGAGATCATCTGAGCAAGCGACGTCTTCCCTGCACCAATGTTTCCTGCAATGACCAAGTACATGATTTCCCCCTGCTCCCGTCAACATCCAGGATCTGCCCCTTCTGATCCTTGTATTTGTTCATATTAGCAGCAATCGACTCCCTTGCAAAACCAACCCTGCATCTATAATATATATGTTTGTCTGTGACATCAGGAGGAAACCTTGTATCTGAGCAAAGTCTTTGCACCACGTCTGCGTGAAGTTCCCCAGGACGCCGATACCATAAGCGGCCAACTCATGCTTCGCGCCGGCCTTCTTCGCAAATCGGCGTCCGGTATCTACACCTATCTCAATCTTGGTCTGCGCGTCAAGCAGCGTATAGAGGAAATTGTGCGCCAGGAGATGGACAGCCATGGCGCTCAGGAAATCCTGATGCCCTTGTTGATGCCCGCTGAACCCTGGCAGGCGACCGGCCGTTGGGATCTGTATGGCGACGAAATGTTCAAGCTGACAGACCGAAAAGGTCGCTTGTTCTGTCTGGGGCCGACACATGAGGAACTGGTCACTTCTGTTGTCGGCAGTGAACGCCATTCCTACAAAGAATTGCCGTTCAACCTGTATCACATCACCAACAAATATCGGGATGAGATTCGCCCCAGGTATGGGCTGATTCGCAGTCGTGAGTTCACGATGATGGACGCCTACAGCTTCGATCGCGACGAGGCCTCCATCGAGCCGAATTACGCTCTCATGTTTGAGGCATACAATAACATTTTTCACCGCGTGGGCCTCACGTTCCGCCCTATCCAGGCAGATTCTGGTGCCATCGGCGGTTCGTCGTCCCACGAGTTCACGGTTCAGGCAGACAACGGAGAGTGTACGTACGCAGCATGCGACAACTGTGGCTATGCTGCCAACCTCGAACTCTCGAAAGCGCGTCCTGCAACGAGCCCTGATACTACTACGGCTACTCCGCCCACCCCGGAAAGCATAGCTACACCCGGCATCCACTCCATCGAAGAGGTTACCCGCTTCTTTGCCGTCGATCCAGGAACCGTTCTTAAATCCATTCTCTATGTCGCTGACGACAAACCCTGGCTCCTCGTGGTTCGAGGAGATGACGACGTCAACGAGGTCAAGCTCCGGAAAGCCGTACAAGCCCGCGAGGGCCGGTTAGCGACCGACGAGGAAGTGCTGAACATCCTCGGCGTTCACCCCGGTTCAGTCGGGCCAATGCAGACGGCAGTGCCTATCGTTGTCGACGAGATGGTTCGTCGGGACGTCGCCTATACCGTCGGAGCCGGCAAAGATGGGTTCCACATCAAGAATGCGTTCTTTGGACGGGACTTTGACTCGACTGTCGTTGCAGACATAAGGACTGTCCGGGCAGGGGACCTTTGCCCCGTGTGCGGCCATCCGCTGCATACGGCTACAGGTATTGAGGTCGGTCACACGTTCAAGCTCGGTACGAAGTACTCAATTCCCCTTCATGCTAACTATGTCGATGAAGATGGCAGCGAGAAGCCTTATTTCATGGGGTGCTACGGCATTGGCATCGGGCGCACACTGGCCGCCATCATCGAGCAGCATCACGACGACAAGGGTATCGTCTGGCCAATGTCCGTCGCCCCCTTCCAGGTCGTTGTCGTTCCCCTCAACAAGGGTGACGATGCAGTCTGGCATGCTGCACTGGAACTTTACGAAGGACTCGAGAAGGCTGGGATTGACGTTATTCTTGATGACCGAGGCGAGTCGGCTGGCGTCAAGTTCAACGATGCTGACCTCATGGGTTTCCCAATCCAGGTTGTCGTCGGCAATTCTTTCCTCAAGACTGGCAATTTCGAGGTCACTCTCCGTAGCAACAAGACGGACAAGAAAGCCGTCGCTGCCTCAGAGGCAATCGCATTTATTATCGACCTGGTGCGAACGACAGAGTAGCCCAGGCAAATTGACACCCAGCTGTTAACCAGTAAAATAGAAACACAGCATCTATGCCAAAGGAGGAATCATGAAGGTTTCAATCGATCAGGAGACTTGCATCGGGTGTGGCGCTTGCGTCGCCCTGTGCGATACTGTATTCAGACTCAATGATGAGCTCGGCAAGGCCGAGGTCATCCCAGGTGCCGATTGTGGCGCTGCCGGTTGCTGCAAGGAAGCCGCCGAGTCCTGCCCCGTCGCCTCAATTACCGTCGAAGAATAGTCTGCCGCCCCATAAGGCAACTAGAAGGCCCCGTCAGCATGTCGCTGACGGGGCCTTCTAGTTGCCAGACAGTGGCTACGCTATCCTGCGTACCGCCCCAGAACAATACAGACGTTGTGACCCCCGAACCCAAACGAGCTCTTGAGGATATATTGGACATCGGATGAACGTGCAACATTCGGGACATAGTCCAACGGGCACTCGGGGTCGAACGTTACATAGTTGATGGTGGGATAGATCAGTCTGTTCTTGATAGTCAACATGCAGGCTACGGTCTCTACGGCGCCGGCAGCACCCAGCAGGTGGCCAGTCATAGACTTTGTGGAACTCACGGGAACAAGATGAGCTCGGCCTCCAAGTAATGTCTGCAACGCAAATGACTCCGTCCGGTCGTTCGCCGGAGTCGATGTCCCATGCGCATTGACGTAGTCTATATCGAGTGGAGAAAGCCCTGCGCGCTCGATAGCAGTACGCATGGCCCGTACGATCTGTTTCGCCTCAGGATCAGGCGACGTCATATGGTACGCATCGGATGTTACTGCCTGGGACAGGACTTCGCCATAGATATGCGCTCCCCTGGCAAGCGCATGGTCGAGTCGTTCCAGAATCAGGATTCCTGCACCTTCGCCCATGACAAATCCATCGCGTTCCTTGTCGAAAGGCCGGGAAGCATGTCCTGGATCATCATTACGCGTAGAAAGTGCGCGCATGTTGGCAAAAGCTCCGATGCCGGTCATTGTCACCGCCGCATCGGACGCCCCCGTCACGATGACGTCTGCGTCACCTCGCCGAATAGCCTCAAGAGCCTCGCCCAACATCTGGGTACCACTCGCGCACGCGCTGACAACTGAGTTGGTCCCTCCATAGAGCTTGAACCGCTGAGCTATGGTTCCCGGGATGGAGTCCACGAGCATCTTCGGAATGAGAAACGGGGAAAGGCGCGAGGGGCCCTTGACGGCGACCTGCAAGACTTCACTTTCTAAGGACGCAAGACCACCTATACCACTTGTGACGTAGACAGCGATTCGTTCCCTGTCCTCAGTCTCCAGATCCAGCCGTGAATCCAGCAGGGCTTCTTGCGCAGCTGCAAGCGCCAGCTGCTGTACACGATCGGTACGTGCAACGTCACGCTTCTCGAAGTAGTCCTCGGGGTTGAAGTCCTTTACTTCGGCTGCGATACGACAGCTGAGGGCGCTCGCATCGAACCGGGTGATCGGCCCCACACCTGAAATGCCAGCGGCAAGCGACGCCTCAAATGCAGGAATGCTATTTCCAATCGGCGACACAATGCCAAGCCCCGTTACGACAACACGGGTCCGATCCATGGAAATTCTGTCTCCTCCAGCGTCAGACAATATGGGACATTACGTAGTCGACTGTCTGTCCCACAGACGCAATCTTCTCAATGTCCTCGTCAGGAATCGATGTTCCAAAAGCATCTTCTAGTGCCATTGTAATGTCAACCAATGCCAGAGAGTCGGCACCAAGATCCTTGACGTATTGAGCCTCATCTGTAATACGAGACTCTTCGACACCCAGTTTTTCCTTGGCAATCTCTACTACCTTCGAGCGGATTTCTTCCTTGGTCATAAGATTCCTCCTGAAAGAAGAATATCCAAGCACTTCAGAGAGACAATCCCCCGTCAATCGCGAGCACTTGGCCGGTAATGTACGAAGCGTCTTCACTTGCAAGGAACACCACAGCTTTGGCAACGTCACTCGGCGTTCCGGCCCGCCTAAGCGGAATATTAGCAAGATACGAGGATACGACCTCATTGTCAAGCGAGCTCGTCATGTCTGTCTCCACAAATCCGGGCGCAACGACATTGACGGTGACCCCGCGTGACCCCAGTTCCTTCGCCGCCGTCTTCGCAAGAGCGATAACGCCTGCCTTGCTCGCCGCGTAGTTGGCCTGCCCGGCGTTCCCTCCCAGTCCGACTACCGACGAGATCAGGACAATGCGTCCGGATTTCTGACGCATCATATGGCGGGCAGCTGCCCGCGTTACATTGAACGTGCCGGTGAGATTCGTTCGCAGCACGTCGTTCCACTTCTCATCCGTCATCCGGACCAGCAAGGCGTCTCGGGTGATACCCGCGTTGCTGACCAGGATGTCCAGCGAACCTGTCAGCATGATACTCCGTGCAACCAGATCGTCAGCCTGAGCGACGTCCCCAACATCCGCCTGCACTGCTTCACAGACCCGACCCATCGCAGTGATGGCTGTGACAACTTCTTCTGCCGCCACGCGGTTTTGATGAAAATCAATAACGATATTGGCTCCCTGCATGGCCAGCTCGAGAGCAATGCCTCTACCGATGCCTCGGGATCCACCCGTAACCAGGGCCGTCTTTCCTTCCAGCGTCATTGCCATGTCTCCTCCTCCACGGCTCTGACGTTTCCTTCAGGAATCGCCTTCCGACCAAGTGCCGTCAGCACACCCTTCGGTCCGACCTCCAAGTACTCGCTCGCTCCCATTCTCTGAAGTGTCTCCATCGTACGCACCCACTGCACCGGGCTCTTGAACTGCGCGACAAGGCACTCCTTGATTGTCTCGGGATTATCTTCCGGTACTGCCGCCACATTGTTCACAACGGGAAAACGGGGCCGCGAAAACGGGATATCATGCACGACCGTCGCAAACTCGGCAGCACCGCCAACCATGATGGATGAATGAAATGGGGCACCCACCCGAAGCTTGATCGCGCGTCCTCTGCCGATCTCCTTCACGGCCCCAATGACGCGATCTACAGCAGCCATCTCGCCGGACACCACCGTCTGGTCGGACGCGTTGTAGTTGGCGGCTTCCACGATTCCGGCCCGACGCCCTTCAGCAAGAACACGCTGCAGATCGTTGTCGTCCAATCCTACGATAGCAGCCATCGTACCTGGCGATCCAGATACAGCCCTTGCCATGATCTCTCCGCGTTGTCGCACGAGTCGAATACCATCCTCAAACGTGAAGACGCCGGCACAACATAGCGCGCTGAACTCCCCCAGGCTGTGCCCGGCGGCAACATCGCAGCCCATACCCCTGCTCGCAAGTACCTCGACCCATGCCATCTCGGTCGCAAAGAGAGCAGGTTGGGTGTTCTCGGTGCGAGTCAGCGTCGCCTCGTCACCTGCCTCGACAAGGTTCCATAGGTCAAGACCAAGCACGTCACTTGCCTGCCCAAACAGCCTGCGAGTCAGAATCGGATCGACTACTCTACCGGCCATTCCCACGTATTGCGAACCCTGCCCGGGAAACAGAAACGCTATCATAACTGCCTCCTCCTGTTGTCTGCGCCCATTGCACAACCACCGCAGTACTTCTTGCACCTGGGAACCGCGAAGCGGTCAGAACCCATCATTCGTCAACGCCACCCGCGGTGAAAAAAGACGGAGTGTAGTTGCCACACATCTCTGTGTGGTACTGCAACTCCGTCAATCTGAACCTATCTAACAGTATTCTTCTGGAAAAGCACACCAAAAAAACCAGAGTCGCCAGTTAGACCTCTGCAGGTCCTTCTGTCTCTTCGGGTTTGGTCTCGACGACTTCGGGTTCGACGGGGTTGGTCTCGACGACTTCGGGTTCGGTTACCGCGGGCTCGACGACTTCGGGTTCGACGTTCTCAACGGCAGGAGCTTCGGGCTCGACGTTCTCTACGGCGGGAGCTTCGGGCTCGACGTTCTCTACGGCGGGAGCTTCGGGCTCGACGTTCTCTACGGCGGGAGCTTCGGATTCGACGACTTCGGGTTCCACGGGCTTGGTCTCGACAACTTCGACGACGGTGCTGTCAGTTGCGTCCATATCCGACCCAACCTTCACCGGCGGCGTCGCCTGCCCAGGCTCACGTCCGAACAAGCCCTCGTTGCCTTCCACGCCCTTCATGCTCAGCTTGACCTTGCGTTCTTCCTTCAGGACCTCGAGCACGCGAACCTTGACAACGTCTCCCACGTTCAACACATCCTCGACCTTGCGAATCTTGTCGTTGGAGATCTGTGAAATGTGCAGGAGGCCGGTGACACCTTCTGAAAGCTCGATGATTGCTCCGAAGGTCAGGATGCGAATCACTGCCCCCTCGAGGATCATGCCGACAGGATAATCTTCCTCGATGGTTTCCCAAGGATGTGGCTTCGTCTGCTTGATGCTCAACGAGACCTTGCCCGTCTCCGGGTCGACCTTGAGAACCTTCACCTTCACCTTGTCCTTCTTTTGGACGATCTCCTCGACGGGACGGCGACGACCATAAGTCAGCTCTGAGAGATGGACCAGACCTTCGACCCCGTACCCGATGTCCACGAATGCACCGAACTCAGCGATACCGTTGACAGTGCCCTCATAGATATCTCCAGGTTGGATCTTTGTGAAGAATTCCTTCTTCTGCTTCTGGCGGATAACCTGCATCGCTGCACGATGAGAGGCGATGATCCGGCGAAGTCTCTTGTCGAATTCAGTGACCTTGACGGGAATGTCCTGGCCAACCAGAGAAGGCAGGTTGTTGCGATAGTCGCTGGCGACCTGTGATTGAGGCAGGAAACAGGGCACACCGATGTCAACAAGCAGGCCGCCCTTGATGGCCTTGGTGACTTTGGCAGTAACGATCGTCTGTTCCTCGAAGTACTTCTCGACATCGGTCCAGACCTCTTCCTGATCAGCCTTCAGCTTGGAGAGGACTGCTGTACCTTGTTCATCCTCTTCCTTGACGACGGCCACTTTCATCGTTTCGCCAACGTGCGCGATTTCGCCGACAGCTACATCGGTACGCATAGTCAAGCGATTGAGCGGGATATAATAGTCTCCCTTTCCGCCGGCATTGACCATGACCCCGTCACGCTCAAGCTTGACGACGGAGACATCAATAACGTCCCCGCGCCGCAGCAGACGTGGTTCGTATCCGGCCTTGGGCGACAAGTCCGCAACAAGAGCCGCCTCGAGTTCGGACGTATTGGTCTCGTCACCTGTAACCTCGGCCTGTTCGGTCTCGGTTTCGGCCTTCTCTGGTGCGGCCGCTTCTTCTGGAGTCTTTTCCTCTGCCACGTCAACAGCTGGAACAATAGGCTGTTCGACTGCCGCAAGCAGGTTCTTCACTTCAAAGAGTCCATCCGTTTCACCTGTGGTTTCTGTTCCAACGTGTTTGTCCATGTCCACCATGTTGACCCCTCGCAATTAAGGATGAATGAAAATCAGTTTCTGAGTATAAAGCCAAAACGGATGCTTGTCAAACCCTTCAAGCCCGCGTCACTACCTGCTGACGTTGGCTTTACCAACAGAAACGGTCGTGCCAGCAAACTGGACTGCTCCGCCAGAATCGCCCTCGATCTCCAACAGTGGATTGTACTTCTCGGCACGCTCCGATCTCGACAATGCCACGCGCCACACGCTGGGGTGAGATGACATTATCTGGTGTTCAGTCTTGGAGACCGGGACACACTTGACCTATAAAGAACAAGGAGGCAGGTTGGCGAAAACGCCAACCTGCCTCCACGTCCTTCATTATCAATTTGCTACAGGGAGCCGCCTCGCTTGACCAAGCGTCTATTTCTTCTGATTGTCGCGCTCCGTGTACTCGGTTCTCTCCACACTGGTTCCGGTGTGCGGCGTCATCAGTTTTAGCACAGCCCAGGCGATCAGGGCGATAACCACCATCACAATGAGGGTTGCAGGCTCAAGGACCGCCGTGGTCTCCGCACCACTGGCGGTCCCCCGGGAAAAAATGCCTTCAAAAATGCCCACAAGAAACTGAGTAACGCCATAGACGCCACGTACAAAACCATTGTTCGGGTTTGCTCCCAACCCTTTGAAAATTAGACGAAAGGCCAGAACAACTTCGATTACGGCGAAGATCACACCAACAATCCGTTTTGAGGTATTACTTTCCGCTTTGGTATTTTGTGTCTCCGTTTGGTTGGTCATTTGATCCATCGCTCCACCTCCTGGTAGCTAGAGTGTCTTTCTCCCTCTAAGCAGGTTCACCACAATTGCAATGACCGCAAGTACAAGAAGAATGTGAATCAATCCACCCATGGTGAATTTAGTAAGCATACCAAGAAGCCATAAGACGAATAGAATAACAGCAATTGTCCACAACATACTTTGTCCTCCTTTGTCGATATTGTGCGCAGAAGGTTCTTGCGCGCTGGATACTCTGATGGATTCAACTTGGTTTATTATATCACCAAATAGAGGAAATTCGATTTTTCCCATAGACCTGCATCCACACACGTTCCTGACAACGCAAGATTTCAGGTTTGGACGTCTGTCCTCTTCTCGAGAGCCTGAGTCAGCGTG
>Ga0209429_10002530_pt1 | contig 10758 bp, 11 predicted proteins | sample BarGraNGADG00212_3_FD_184493 | JGI IMG/M metagenome (GOLD analysis project Ga0209429, IMG submission 184493) | Arctic peat soil microbial communities from Barrow, Alaska - Barrow Graham LP Ref core NGADG0004-212 (SPAdes) (version 2) | ecosystem: Environmental > Terrestrial > Soil > Wetlands >... | reverse complement strand
GGGCGTCCTGGACGCGGAACGTGGCGGGCGGGCTACGTTCGAGCGGGCGGCCACCGGCGCCCATGAGGAGGAGACGTGAGCGACCTGTTCGACGAGGACGACAAGGTCGACGGCGCTGAGATCGGACGTCGGGTCAAGAGCGGCATCGCGGTGCTCGTGGCTCTCGCCGTGCTCATCGGTGGCGGCTGGTACGCGGCCACCAAGGGCTATGCGAAGTACATGGACTGGCGCCAGACCGACGACTACATCGGTACAGGTGTCGACGACGTGCAGATCACCATCCCCGCTGGCGCGAGTCTCACCGACATGGGACTCATCCTCGTCAAGACGGATGTCGTGAAGTCGACCAAGGCGTTCCAGAGCGCGTCCGCCAAGCAGGCGAAGTCGACGTCGATCCAGGCCGGCACGTACAAGATGAAGACGCACCTGCCGGCAGCATCCGCCGTGGCGCGTCTCATCGACCCCGCGACGTACAAGGTCGTCAAGCGCGTGCTGGTCCGTGAAGGACTTCGTGTCTCCGCGATCGTGCCTGTCCTGGCCAAGGGAACTGGGCTCACGGAGGACCAGTTCAACACGGTCCTGAAGGACCCGTCGAAGCTGGGGCTGCCGGCGTACGCGAACAACAACCCCGAGGGTTTCCTGTTCCCCGACAGCTACGAGGTGGCCGACAAGCCGGACGCCCTGGCGACCCTCAAGACGATGACGGCCGAGTTCACCGCGGTGGCCGCGAGCGAGGATCTGGAGAATCGCGCGGCGGCGATGGGCATGACGCCGCTGCAGGTGCTCACGGTCGCCAGCATCATCGAGGCCGAGGTGAACCGCCCGGAGGACAGGCCGATGGTGGCCAGTGCCATCTACAACCGGCTTCAGGGCAAGACGGAGACCGGCCAGCCGATGAAGCTGCAGCTGGACTCCACGGTCATCTATGCCAATGGCGGGACCGGCACGCTCACGACCACGGACGCGCAGCGGGCGATCGACTCGGCCTACAACACGTACAAGGTCGACGGCCTTCCGCCGGGCCCGATCAACTCGCCAGGAAAGTCCGCGATCGAAGCGGCGCTCAACCCTGCCGACGGCACGTGGATCTACTGGGTCGTGGTGAATCCGCAGACGGGTGAGACGAAGTTCGCCTCCACCTACGCCGAGCACCAGGCCAACGTCGCGGAGTTCCAGGCATGGTGCAAGGCCAACGCAGGGAAGTGCTGACGACTCGGCGGTGCGCGGTGCTCGGATCGCCCATCGAGCACTCGCTGTCCCCGGCGATCCACAGGGCTGCCTACGCCCATCTCGGTCTCGACTGGTCGTACGGTCGGTACGAGGTCGTGGCCGCGGAACTCCCAGATTTCGTCGTCGAGCTTGACGACTCCTGGCGTGGACTGTCTTGCACCATGCCGTTGAAGCACGCCGTGGTGCCGCTCGGGCAGCCGGACGAGATCGTCACGGCGGTCGGGGTCGGCAACACGCTGGTCTTCGACGGCCACCCGTCCGATCCTTCGACGACCCGGGTCCGTAACACCGATGTCCTCGGCCTCGAGGCGGCGCTACGTGGCGCCGATGCGGCGAACGCCAGGTCCGCGGTCATCGTCGGCAACGGCGCGACGGCCCGATCGGCCCTCGCCGCAGCGGCACGGCTGGGAGTCACGCACGTGACCGTCCTCGCTCGGGATCCGAGGAAGACCAACGCCCTGGTCGAGCTGGGGGAGCGGCTCGGGGTCGCGGTGGAGCACGAGCAACTCGGCGGCACGGTTCCGGCCGTCGACATCGCGCTGTCCACGGTGCCTGCGGAGGCGCAGCGAGACGTGGCGCACGCCGTGGCGTCCTCGGCTTCCGTGGTCTTCGACGCGGTCTACGACCCGTGGCCGACGCCGTTGGCCCTCGCGGTCATCGACGCACACCGAGCCGTACTGCTCAACGGTCTCGACCTCCTCGCCTGGCAGGCGGTGTTCCAGGTGGAGTTGTTCACCGGCGAGACCGTCCCGGTGACGGTCTTGCTCGACGCCGCCCACGAGGCGCTCGCGCGTCGGGCGTGACAGACTTCCGCACATGCTCCGATACCTGACCGCCGGGGAGTCGCACGGCCCGGCACTCGTCGCGACGATCGACGGCATCCCGTCCCACGTCCGCGTCACCTCCTCCGACATCCGCCGCCAGCTCGCTCGGAGGCGGCTCGGCGTGGGGCGTGGTGCGCGCATGGCGTTCGAGGCGGACGAGGTGAGGATCCTGGGGGGGATCCGGCACGGCGAGACGCTGGGCTCGCCGATCGCCATCGAGGTGGGCAACACGGAGTGGCCCAAGTGGGAGCAGGTCATGTCGGCCGACCCGGTCGATCCGGAGGCGCTGGCAGCGCTCGCGCGGAACGCGCCGCTGAGCCGTCCGCGACCTGGCCATGCCGACCTCGCGGGGATGCAGAAGTACGACTGGGACGAGGCACGCCCCATCCTCGAACGCGCGTCCGCACGTGAGACGGCCGCTCGGGTCGCCCTCGGTGCGGTGTGCATGAAGTTCCTCGAGCAGTCCTGTGGGATCACGGTCCTCAGCCACGTCGTCGCGCTCGGTACGGTCTGCGCGCCGGCGGGCACGTACCCCACGATCGCCGATCTCGACGCCATCGACGCCGACCCCGCCCGGTGCGCGGATCCTGCGACGAGCGCGGCGATGCAGGCGGAGGTGGCGGCGGCGCAGAAGGACGGCGACACGCTCGGCGGTGTCGTGGAGGTCCTCGCCTGGGGCCTGCCGCCCGGCCTCGGGTCCCACACGATGGGTGACCGCCGCCTCGACGCGAGGCTGGCTGGAGCGCTCATGGGGATCCAGGCGATCAAGGGTGTCGAGCTGGGCGACGGATTCGCTCTCGCCGCCAGCCGCGGCTCGGCCGCGCACGACGAGATCCTCCCTGCCGAGGGTGGCGCCCGCCGCGCCTCCCAGCGTTCCGGAGGCACCGAGGGTGGCATGAGCACGGGCGAGATGCTGCGCGTACGGGCGGCGATGAAGCCGATCGCGACCATACCCCGTGCCTTGCGCACCATCGACGTGACCACCGGCGACGAGGCTGCGGCTCACCACCAGCGCTCGGATGTGTGCGCGGTACCTGCTGCCGGTGTGGTCGCCGAGGCGATGGTGGCGCTCGTCCTCGCTGAGGCGGTGCTCGACAAGTTCGGTGGGGACTCGCTGGGCGAGGTGAAGGCCGCCCATGACCGATACCTGGCTCGTCTCGACGAGCGCGGCCTGCGGACGTCGTCGTGAGCCCGCGGGTCGTCATCGTCGGCATGCCCGCATCAGGGAAGTCGACGGTGGGCAGCCAGGTCGCCGCGGCGCTCGGCATCCCCTTTCGCGACGCCGACGACCTCATCGAGGAGCGCACCGGGAAGCTGATCCGCGAGATCTTCTCCGATGACGGCGAGGAAGCGTTCCGCGCGATCGAGGACGAGGTCGTGCTTGAGTCGCTCGGCGCGGATGACGGCGTGGTGTCGCTCGGCGGGGGCGCGGTGCTGTCCCCGAGGATCCGCGCGGCGCTGGTCGGGCTGCCGGTCGTGTGGCTGGAGGTCGGCGTGGCTAGCGCGACACGCCGGGCCGGTCTCAACCAGCTGCGGCCGCTGCTGCTTGGCGACGTGAGGGCGAGGATGGAAGCCCTCCTCGCCGAACGCCGCCATCTGTACGAGGAGGTCGCGACCATCCGGCTGAGCACCGACCGGACCTCCACCACCGACCTTGCCAGCCAGATCGTCGCTGCGTTGGAGGAGTCCGCCCGATGACCGACACGATTCATGTCGCTGCCGAGAAGCCGTACGACGTCAGAGTGTCCCGGGGATGCGTGGCTCAGCTCACGGATCTCGTGAGGGGTCGGCGTACGGCGCTCGTCCACTCCTCGTCCCTCGCGGGACTCGCTTCGTCGATTGGCGCGAACCTCGGGGAGGCCACGCTCCTGGTCGACGTCCCCGACGGCGAGCGGGCGAAGACCCCCGAGACGCTCATTGGCTGCTGGGACCGTCTCGCGGCGGCGGGGTTCACGCGTAGCGATGTGGTCGTGGGGCTCGGTGGAGGATCGACGACCGATCTGGCGGGCTTCGTCGCCGCGTCTTGGCTACGGGGCGTGCGCTACATCTCCGTACCCACGACCGTGCTCGCCATGGTCGATGCCGCGGTGGGCGGCAAGACGGGGATCAACCTGTCGGCAGGAAAGAACCTCGTCGGCGCCTTCCACGAGCCGTCGGCGGTGCTGTGCGACCTCGATCTGCTCACGAGCCTTCCCGCGGAGGAGATCTCGTCGGGGCTCGCCGAGGTGGTCAAGGCGGGTTTCATCTCCGACGAGCGGATCACCAGCATCATCGCCGCGGACCCGAAGGCCGCGACCGATGTCACCAGCGACGCGCTGGCAGAACTCGTGCGTCTCAGCATTCAGATGAAGGCGGACGTCGTCTCGGTGGACCTGCGCGAGCGCACCGGCGAGGGTGAAGACATCGGCCGGGAGTCGCTGAACTACGGGCACACTCTGGGACATGCCATCGAGAAGCACGAGCACTTCCGCCTTCGCCACGGGGAAGCCGTGAGCATCGGGATGGTGTACGCCGCCGAGGTCGCTCGTCGGCTCGGACTGCTGGACGACGAGGCGGTGGCGCTTCATCGCGAGCAGCTGGTCGCCGTCGGGCTGCCCGTCTCGTACAGCCGTGCTCCCTGGTCGGACCTGCGCGCCACGATGTCGCTCGACAAGAAGGCGCGGGGCGCCACGCTGCGCTTCGTGCTGCTGGACGGCCTGCGGCACCCGGTGATCGTCGAGGGGCCCGACGAGAACGTGCTCGCGGACGCCTACGCAGCCATCGCCTCCTGACGACTAGCCTTCGTGGCGTGTACGTCCCTCGCCATTTCCGCATGTCCACCGATGAGGCGCGGTCCGCGCTGACACAGGTCCGGCTCGCCGACCTCGTCACGGTCGACCCCGAGACGCTCAGCCCCGTCCTCACGCCAGTACCGTTCGTCTACGACCCCACGCGCGGTTCCCTCGGCGCGCTGCAGGGTCACCTCGCTCGGCCGAACACCCAGTGGGCGCACACCGCTCACCCGGCGCTCGTCGTGCTGCGTGGCGAGGACGCGTACGTGGCGCCCGCCTGGTACCCGTCGTACCAGGCGGGTAAGGACGCCGTCCCGACGTGGAACTACGAGGTGGTCCAGGCGACGGGCCGGCTCGTGGCGCACACCGAGCCGGAGTGGCTGGAGGCCCACGTCCGTGCCCTCGCGGCTCGACACGATCCCTCCTACGACCTGGACGGTGTCGATCGCGGATCGCTCGACGGCATGCTGCGGGCCATCGTGGGCGTCGAGATCGTCATCACCGCGATAGAGGGCAAGTCGAAGCTCTCGCAGAACAGGTCGACCTCCGATATCGACGGTGTCGCGGAGGGCCTCGAACGCATCGGCCATGAGGTACTGGCGGGCAGGATCCGCGAGGTGTCGGCTCCGTACGCCGCGGCCCGCGAGAGTGCGGTGGAGTCCGCTCGGCAGCGCGCGGGCGACTAGGGGAATACCGGCAGCATTTTCCTCGGGTGAGTCACCGGCGTTGGCTATGTTGGGGCCATGGTCCACTTGCCTCCGTTGACCGATGACGAGCTCGCGCCCCTTGACGCCTGGTGGCGGGCGAACAACTACCTGACCGTCGGCCAGATCTACCTCATGGCCAACCCGCTGCTTCGTGAGCCGTTGCGTCCCGAGCACATCAAGCCCCGGCTCCTGGGTCATTGGGGAACATCGCCCGGCCTGGCGTTCATCTACACGCACGTCTCCCGGCTGATCCGCCACACGGGCCAGAAGTGCCTGTTCATCACAGGTCCCGGCCATGGCGGCCCAGCGCTGGTGGGCGCCTCGTACCTCGAGGAGACGTACGCCGACGCGTACCCGCACATCACGTACGACGAAAAGGGCCTGCTGACGTTCTTCCGTCAGTTCTCGGCGCCTGGCGGCATCCCGTCGCACGTCTCGGTGACCACGCCCGGCTCGATCCACGAGGGCGGCGAGCTCGGCTACGCGATGATCCACGCGTTCGGCGCAGCCTTCGACAACCCCGATCTCCTGACGGTGGCTGTTGTGGGCGACGGGGAGGCCGAGACGGGTCCGCTCGAAGGCTCGTGGAAGGGGATCTCGTTCCTCAACCCGGCCCACGACGGCCCCGTACTGCCCGTGCTTCACCTGAACGGCGCGAAGATCGCCGCCCCGACGGTGCTGGCGCGCAAGCCTCACGATGAGGTCGAGAAGCTCTTCGAGGGCCACGGCTACGACGTGATCTGGGTCGAGGGCGACGACCTGCCCGGCATGCACTTCCGGTTCGCCGAGGCGTTGACGACCGCGTACGACACGATCCAGACGATCGTCGCGGCCGCCCGTGACGGGTCGGCGCCAGAGGGACGGCCTCGCTGGCCCCTGATCATCTTCCGCTCGCCGAAGGGCTGGACCGGGCCGGATGTGGTCGACGGCGTACAGATCGAAGGCACGTGGCGCGCGCATCAGGTGCCGCTGTCCGGCGTGAAGGAGAATCCCGAGCACCTGGCGATGCTCGAGGCCTGGATGAAGTCGTACCGCCCCGAGGAGCTGTTCGACGACGAGGGGCACCTCGTCGACCTGGTGCACCAGGCGAACCCGGAGAAGTCGATCTCGATGTCCGGCACGTCCCACGCCAACGGCGGCCTCTTGAGCCAGCCCCTCGACCTACCGGACTTCCGCGACCTGGCCGTACCGGTCGAGAAACGGGCGACTGAACTGATCGAGTCGACGCGCAAGCTCGGCGAGCTGATGAAGGCCGCGTACGAGCGCAATTCCGACAACTTCCGTCTGTTCTGCCCTGACGAGGCGAACTCGAACCGGCTCGGCGCGGTCTTCGATGTCTCCGATCGGGCCTGGATGGAGGGGCTGACGGCCGACGACGTGAAGCTCAGCCGGTCGGGTCGCGTGATGGAGGTGCTCAGCGAGCACAACTGCCATGGATGGCTCGAGGCGTATACACTCACCGGACGCCACGGGTTGTTCGCCACGTATGAGGCGTTCGCGATGGTGTCCGCATCGCAGACCGTGCAGCACGCCAAGTGGCTCCAAGAGGCGAGCGTTCTGCCGTGGCGCGCCAAGGTGCCCAGCCTCAACATCCTGCTCAGCTCCACCGCGTGGCGCAACGACCACAACGGCTTCAGCCATCAGGGACCCGGCCTCATCCAGGTGGTCCTCAACCAGCGCAGCGACGTCGTCCGGATCTACCTCCCTCCGGACGCGAACTGCCTGCTGTCCGTCGCCGACCACTGCTTCCGCTCGAAGTCGTACGTCAACCTCATCGTCATCGACAAGCAGCCTCAGCCCCAGTGGCTCTCGATGGACGAGGCGATCGAGCACTGCACCCGCGGCGCCTCGATCTGGCAATGGGCAGGGACGCCAGAAGGTCCCGGGGACCCTGACATCGTGCTGGCCTGTGCGGGCGACGTCATGACGATGGAGACCGTCGCAGCCGCGGAGCTCCTCCGGACGAGGCTGCCGGCCCTGCGCGTGCGCGTCGTGAATGTCGTCGACCTCATGGCCCTCCGCCGCCCGAAGGACCACCCGCACGGCATGACCGAGACGTACTTCCGTGAGCTGTTCACCGACACGAAGGACGTGGTGTTCGCATTCCACGGCTATCCGGGCGCGATCCACATGCTCGTGCACGGTCGCCCGGATGCGGACCGGTTCAGGGTGCGCGGGTTCATCGAGGAGGGTACGACCACGACGCCGTTCGACATGGTCGTCCGCAACCGCGCTTCTCGCTACCACCTCGTCCTCGATGCGCTGAACAACGCACACGTGGCCCCCGCCGGCGCGGAGGACCTTCGCGAGTACTGCATGTCGCAGCTCGAGAGGCACGAGGCGTACATCGTCGAGCATCTCGAGGATCTGCCCGAGGTGCGCGGCTGGAAGCTCGGCGCCGAGGTGCCGGCCCTGTGAGCAGCGGGTACGACGAGCCGCTCGATCCTGAGGAGTGTCTGCGTCTGCTTGCCTCGCGCAGTGTCGCCCGACTGGCATTCGCGTCGACGGCGGGCGATGTCCTCGTGCTGCCCGTCTCGTACAGGGTGGACGACTCCTGCGTGCTCGTCTTCGCCACGTCGGGCAGTGGTGTGCTGGCCAGGCTCGCCCATGGTGAGCGCGTGAGCGTACAGGTCGACGACGTCTCGGAGGAGCTCCATAACGGCTGGTCGGTGCTCGCCCATGGACATGCGACTGCCTACAAGGGCGACGTCTCCCCGCAGGCCTGGATCGCGGGCCACGACGAGGTCGTCATCGGTATCGAGTTGGACAGGCTCACGGGCCGCGCGGTCTCCGCGTTCGGCTGATGCTCGCTGGTTGGTGTGGCACCTGCGGTGGGTGAGCGGCGCACGCTCGCCCAGAGCACGCCACCGATGACGGCGAGTCCGCCGAGGAGCTCGAGCGGCTGCGGCGTCTCGCCGAGCGCCAGCCAGGCCGCGGAGAGGCCCGTGACGGGCACCAGCATCGAGAACGGCGCCACGCGCCCGGCTGGGTGACGGCTCATCAGCCAGACCCATATCCCCGAGCCCACGACCGTGCCGATGAGCACGGTGTGCGCGAGGCCGATCCACGCGGGTACGGCGGCGGGGGTGAGCGAGCCGGCGAGCGCCGCGCCGATCCTGTGCGGGCCCTCGAAGATCAGCGACAGGGCGAGCATCGGTACGGGAGGGACGACCGACATCCACAGCGTCAGGTGGAGCGGGTTCGGCGCAGCGGCCTTCCGGGTCGCGAGGTTCCCGAGCGCCCAGCCGAAACCGCCGAAGACGACGAGCAGGAAGGGCCACCAGCTCCCACCGAGCCGCGGGCGATCCCCACGAGGACGAGGCCGGCGACGGCCACCGCGATGCCGACCGCACTCCGCGCCGAGACCTTCTCGCGCAGCAGGAGCGCGCCAAGGACGACAGTGAACGGCGCGCTCGACTGGAGCACGAGCGACGCGAGACCCGGCGGGAAGCCCGCAGCCATGCCGAGGTAGAGCCCGATGAACTGAAGGGTGCCGAAGCCGAGCCCATACCCGATCAGCCAGCGCGTCCGCACCGCCGGGCGAGGCACGAACAGCAGCGTGGGGACCGCCAGCAGGCCGAATCGCAGCGCAACGAGGAACAGCGGGGGAAACGTCTGCAGCGACTCGTGGATCGCCAGGAAGTTCACGCCCCAGATGACGGCGACGGACACGGCGGCAAGGACATGGCGGATCGGCACGCGCCCACTCTCGCGTCTGGTGATAGTGAAGGACAAGCGAAATCTCGTGACGTCGATATGTAGGATGCCTACATGGAAGTACGTCATCTGTTCCTGCTGCGCGAGATCGCGGTGCGCGGCACGCTCGCAGCCGTCGCCGAGGCGACGCACCGTACGCCATCGGCCGTCTCGCAACAGCTCCGTACGGCCGAGCGGGAGCTGGGCGTGAAGCTCGTCGAGCCGGTGTCACGTGGCCTACGGCTGACCGCCGAAGGGCTGCTGCTCGCCGAGAGCGCCGACGAGGTGGGCCGCGTGATGGCCGAGGTTGAGGCGAGGCTGGAGGCCCGGCTCGGGAAGCCCGGGGGAGAGGTGTCGATCGGCACGCTGCCGAGCGCCGGTGAGGCGCTGCTGCCGCACCTCATCACACGTCTGCGAGGCTCGGCGATCACGGTCGACGTCCGGGACTTCGACCTGGCGGAGGAGGCGTACGCACAGCAGACCCTCGACCACGACCTCGTCATCGCCCACAGCCTCACCGGCGATGTGCCCTCCGGCGCGGCCGGGCTGGTGTGCCGTGTCCTCGCCCGCGAGCCTCTGGACGTGGCGTTGCCCGCCAGTCATCCGCTCGCGGCCAAGGAGGAGTTGCATCCCGAGGATCTCGTGGGGACGACCTGGATCGCCGTACCGGCGGGATTCCCGTTCGACAGCGTGCTGCTGGCGGTGGAAGCCGTGACGGGGGAGCAGCTCACACGCCGGATGCGACTGGTGGACAATCGCCTGGTCGAGTCGATGGTCGCCGTGGGCGAAGGGTTGGCGCTCCTCCCGCGTTTCACGACGCGTCCTCACCCGGGGACCGTGCTCCGGCCCTTGTCAGGGGTGAATGCCCAGCGATCCATCGTCGCGCTCGCCAGGCCGGACCACTATGCGCGTCGGGCCGTACGGACCGTGGCCGATCTGCTCGCCGACGTAGGGGCCGAGCTCGTGCACCCAACTCGGACCACGTCAGGGCTGCGAAGACTAGGGTGACGACATGAGTACCGAGGGGTTCGCTGAGGACCAGAAGCCGTCGCCGCCGCGCATTCTGGTAGGCGTCGACGGCTCCGACGATGCCATGCGGGCGGTGATGTATGCGCTCGGCACCGCGGAGCGGACAGGCCACGACATCTGGCTCGTCCATGCCGTCGATGACGGCGTGCTGACCAGCGGTTGGGGGGTCGTCTACGACCCGACGATCCTGTCCTCGGTCGGCGAGGAGGCCCTTGCGGTGGCGAAGCTCTTCCTCTCCGACAACGGCTTCCCAGCCGAGCGAGTGCGCTCGGAGGTGCTCATGGGGCATCCGACCGCAGTGCTCGCCGACCTGTCGGAGAGCGCCAAGCTGTGCGTCGTGGGCCGCCGCGCCGCTGGCGGTCTCGACCGGATGTTCATCGGCTCCACGAGCCTCTCCCTCGGTGGCTCCGCGCACTGCCCTGTCGTCGTCATCTCGGCCGCATCGACCCCTGGCCGGACGGGCGCCCACAAGCGCATCGCTGTGGCGGTCACCGTGCCCGA